>Ga0058699_1000501_pt1 | contig 12169 bp, 6 predicted proteins | sample AgamicAtPe_FD_55078 | JGI IMG/M metagenome (GOLD analysis project Ga0058699, IMG submission 55078) | Agave microbial communities from Guanajuato, Mexico - At.P.e | ecosystem: Host-associated > Plants > Phyllosphere > Phylloplane/Leaf | place: Guanajuato, Mexico | collected 2012-10-15 | reverse complement strand
ACGAAAGGGATAAAGGTGCATGGCGGCCACTCGCTGCTCTGGCCTAGAGGTTTCCGCGAGCCTCCAAGGTTGCAGCGAGCTTGCGGGCTCAAGTCAGCCAGGCGGCAGCGGAGCCTCTCGCGAGCGTGCGCCAGGTGAGGGCTCGCTCGAGAGGGCGGACTCAATCAAGTGGCAGATCCACTCGAGTGCAAGGCCAAGAGTTGGGCCCTCGCGCGCCGCCGCCACCACTATCGGACGCGAGATCTGCGCCCGCCGACAGGCTTGATGAAACCATCCGATCTGATTTGATCTCATCTCGTCTCATCTCTCTCGTCTCGTCTCGTCTCGTCTCGGCTCAGCCCGGCTAAGTCCAGCTCAGTCCAGTTCAACTCGTCCACGAGCTTCCGCAAACGCAAGCCAGCCTCTTTGGGTCGCTGGCCAGTTGTTATGGCGAGCGAGCTCCATTGTGGGCCGGGCGGCCTCGTGCACGAACCTCGCCGATGATTGAATGCTCTCCGGCCGGGCAAAGTCCGCTCGGCCCCATCGAGGCAGCCCCATTGCTGCCCGCTGGACGGCGGAATTCGTTAGCCTGGGGGCGGACACTCATTGTTGCCAGTGCGCGAAGGTTAAGGGGCGAGGGGGCTGGTTCCAAAGATAAAGATATGAATGGAAATTGGCCGGCGCAGATNATTGACACTGGCCGGCCATGGTGATCGAGCACCTCGCTTCGGCGCCAAGCTCGCCNGCCCGGTTGTCACCTACGATTGGCCCGACTTGCCCGCGGCCTTCGGCGCAACCTTCATGCCTGGCCAGCGCCGGAAAGTGACAGCAAAGCGGCTCCAGCCGGACTGGGCTCGAGTTGGGCGCCGTTTTGGTTGCTGCAGTGAACAGAATGATGGAAGGGGCGTCCGAATGTTGGCGGCGTGTTCGCCTGGCCGGCAAGCTCCGTGTCGCTGGAAGGGGCGCTAGTGGACTGGGCGAGCTTCGAAAGCTGNTTAGCCCAGCGGAGGCCAGTCAGCAAGCCAGCCTCTGAGCTCTCGCTGCCAGCTCCACTATATCACAGCGCTGGACTAGCGCAGGTGAATGATGCAATAAGTTGAATGCGTGATTTCATCTAGCCCATCGAAAGTGTGCCAACCGGAGAGCGTGCGCAAGCCAGGCGATTCCGCATTGATCCGTCAGGCTGGCTGATGGGCAAAAGTTATAACACGATACGACATACCTGGCCCCCAGTCGAGCGCATGTTTCTATCTGTCCGAGTTTGGCCAACCACGCAGCTGCTGCCGCTCGAATCGCGTTAAAATCATTAGTGGCGCACGCGTAACCACCAACCTTGGACCAACTAGAGGCCCACGAATGGGTAGGTAAGCGGACAACGCGCGCGCTGTTAGGCCAATCGGCACAAACACTGGCCAACCAATCGGAACCGTCGGCCAGTTGGCAAATTTAGCTAAAGGCTTGCCGGCGCCAATCAGTCACCTGATCGGCGCGCAAACTTGCCGCCCACTGGCTCAAGTTTCCTCTCGCAAACTCGACTTGGCGTTAGCGAAATTGCAAACAGCCAGCAAGCTTGATTTGGCCCGCTTGTTTAAGGGCTTTGGGGAGTGGTAATTGTTTAAGGGGCTGTCGATTCAATTCAATTATATTCGCTCCTTGCTTAACGGCCCCGCTAAATCCACGCACCTAGCGGCGCTGGCACCAAGCGCGCGCAAACGCACCTAGGCGACCGCCAGCTCGTCAACGGCGGGCAAGTAAAACGGCCACTGCAGCGCTGGAAAAGTTTTATCCTGGGCGATGATTGGGTTGCCACTCTCCTCTCCGTTGGGCGCTACATGTTTTGGCGCTGGGACTGGTCGCGCGCCAAGCGAGCGACGCGCCATCTATCCGCAGCCGACGACCAATTCTCCAGTCCGGGCCCATTTTCATCCTGTTTGAGCGACTGCGATAGCTTTTACAGCCGCCGAGTATCGTTTACAGAAAATGCGCACTCAGATGAGCAGACTAGCTCTGACCATGCAGGTCAAAGTAAGTTTGCTCAGCCTAGCGACCAAAGTTATACCCAGGAGGTGCCAGCGTCAGCTTTGGTCCATGACCAGTGTTTATCTTGCTCCCAGCCGACGACATATCATTGGTCAAATTCGGGCAATTCGGCAACTGAAACTCGAGCCACCCAAGCACAACGTAACTAGGCTGGTGGAAGTCGAGCGCAACCAGATCACCCTCGTGAGCTTTGGCCGGATGCTGGTGCTCGCGAGCCAATATTGGCGCGCGGCTCCATGTTGACAAGCGGCCGCGAGTCCATTGNGTGTCGTTGGCTTACTGGCAGGAACCGCTTGTTGGACTTGCCGCAAAAGCAACTTTCTCTGTCTCTCGAATGGCCTACTCCTGTTCGAGGCCACTTGCGCACCTAGTTAGCCCGAGGGCCAAGTCAGCCTGTCAGATTGGTCCGCAGTTAAGCCGCAAGCTCGGCCCATTGAACCGTCCAAAGAAGAAGAGAGGGAGAGGCAAGGCTTGCTAAAACGTCACTTACCGAGCCAATGGAATTGTTTGTGTCACAGTGGCACAAGTTTCCCAAATCTAAGCCAAGATGATGACAATGGAAACTTGAAATGGCCAACACTAAATCTATCAAAGTGCCTCGTGGGCCTCTCACGGTTTTGGCCGCTCCATGTTCAACTTAGCCGCACTCACAATTTCCTCTAAGGAGTCAATCCAGTTTGGTGCACGTTGTTATGGTTGGTTTTAATTTGGGCTTCGAGTGGAGGGGCGACTCCTCTCTCGGCCTGCTCATTTGGGGTTTGTTACGCGAGTTGTGTTTACATTGGCAGCAGGATCCGTCGGTTCGGCGCAGGGCGGCTGCGCGTTGGGCCGGGCAACCTGGCTAGAGAAGCGACGATACAAAGGCAGACTCCTTACTAACCTACTTACAAACAATCGCCCCTCCCCCGCGCGTCCTCTCACCTACCAAACCAGATCGAGCAATTCAAGTTCAAGCCAGCAAGTGAGCTCGAGTGATAAGTTCAGATGCGCAGTTGTGAGCGAGTGTGGAGGGGATCGAGATGAAGGTTTGGCGGANGCAAGCTGAACACCAAGCGTCCACCTGAGCCAAGATGATTGGCAGCGCCGGAAGTCGCCACCGAAGGCGGCGCAGTTCGCCTGGAGTCCACTTTGCGCAAGCACAACAAGTGGCCCGATTGGCTGCCCTGAATCAGCGCGAGAACGGGACGGATGGGGCCGATGTGTCGGGTGCCGACTTTGCCGGCTCCGAGTTCAACCAGGCGCTCGCCAGGAGGCGCTCAAGTAAGTACACCCAAAGTCTCTCTCTCTCTCTCCTCCTTTCATCCCCTGGGCGCCCCAACCAAGGGGAGGGTTTGCGGCCGATTGCGACTTTAGAGCGGCAGAGTTGCTCGCTCGCTCGCTCGCTGAAGCACCTGGCGCCGGCCGCCAGGTTAGCGGGGGAGGACTTGTGAGAGTGGGCGGGCCCAGGATGACGAAGTGGCGCGAGCGCTGGCCGTAGGGGCGGCCAACAATGAGCGATGAGCAACTCAAATGGGCTCCGAGCCGAGCGCTTCCGTCCCCTATTACCCATTAAAAAGCTCCCTCAAAGCCTCCCTCAAGCCAAAGGCTCGGCCGCGCTCTGCCTTGGCCGGCAGAGCTCGTGAGGGTTGGCCGCGCTGATGCTGGCGCCTGGCTGGTGTCTGTCAAATTTCGCGAAGATTTCTGCTTGGGCCCTCAAATTTGCGCGCCCAATGCGAGCAAAGTAGCGCAATTGCACATGTTCAAGCTCATGTTTGGCCGCTACATTTGATGCGAGTCGGCGGCCAAAGGGGGAGCGGACAAAAGCTAGCCTGGTTTGAGAGTGCATGAATTATGCGTTTTCTACTCCCTAGTTTGCGGACAGTGCGGTTGGTGTTANCGGCCACACTCGCTAGCCCAAGGGCCTCGCTATATTCGCAACACGTCCTCCTCCCCTTTTGCAGCCGACCGCCAACTTGGCTGCGAGAGCGGCGCCGAGGGGCGGACATGTTTCCGCTTTGAAGCCAATCAGCGTGCACATCGTCTGCGCAATGGGGGAGCCGCCGAGAGGAGGGCCCATCGAGGGTTGCAACTCTTCCCTCTCTCGCTCGAGCGAGATCAACAGAGGCAACGAGCTCTCGGCCGAACCTTTGCAAGGATGCGACAAAACCCAACTCTCTCCGGCCGCTTGCTCGCCCCGCAAGATTCAATTTTCGAAAGAGATTACCTGAAGCATGAGCTCTAAGCAATCAAGCTCCAGCCAGCGAGCACCAAGGTTCAAGAATCGAGCACGAACAGCCAAGAGAAGCTTTGGGCGCCAACTCTAGCGCACCTATCCTGCCGTCCGACTAGCCAGCCAGTCGGCTGCTCGACCGGCTAACTAAACTAAACTAAACTTAACTTAACTCAACTCAACTAAACTGAACCAAACTAGACTGAAGTAAAGCAAAGCTAAACAAACACACTAACCGATTGCCACTAAAACCAGGCATCAGGATGGGCAGGCGCCGCGCGGTGGACGCATCGGACCACAAAACTTGCGTCCTATTGCACTCGCGACTGAAGGGAATGAAACTGGAGGATGTTGCGTAAGTAGTGTTTGTTTTCACTCAATCCCCTTCTCGGCGGCTCTAATTGTCCCAGATGTAGTGTGTTGAAACAGCTTAATAGCTAAGCCAGCGCAAGTTTGGCCAAATATCCTTTGGACTTGGGAGCTTTGCTTTGGCGGGAAACCTGAAGATCGATGCTGCAGCAAACCTACTCTCTCTGCGCCGCAACAACTTGGCCCAGATTTCTCTCCAAGCTGCGAGGCCAGATAAGGGAAAGCAAATTGGAGCCTAGAAGAATTATCTTTATGTNCCTCCCTTTCGGCCCATTAGCCCAAGTCGACCAATCTAGGGCCTGTAAATCATTGCTCTGCTCCAATGCGGTTCTCACGCGCCGCCAATCCCGATCGGCCGGCGCCAATAGCCAGTGGCGGCCGCCAAATGGGCGTATAGGGTTGCCTTTGCCATTGCAGCCTGCTAATTAGTCGGCCAAACACTAGCTATTGTTCCGTTAATGGATATATATCGCGTGCATTGTCGCCACAGCCGCCACTGGTGCGCCTCTGTTGCGGGTTGGTTTTCTTGGCGCGCGGCTGGCGCCATCTGCCGGCGGGCCCCATCACGTGCGCCTCTGCGCGCGAAGCTCTCGCAAGATAGCTAGCTTGCNCAGTTGCCCGCTCGCCCGGTGGCTCGCTTGACAGCTACCAACAGCTGCGCAAGGCTCGACCCCCCAACAGNGCAACTCTCTTTTCTCCACCCTTAAATTGCCGATCCCTTCCAACATTAGCCGCTTCACCTAGTGGCGCCAAGACCAGAATGGGCCCCCATCTACGCGCGCAATCTAACGCGTGTTTGGTGCTGCATAACAGCGCGTTGACCTCGATTTTTCTACGAAGGCAGCAAGGCCCGTCCTCTTCCCTCTATGCGCAAGAGCTCGTGCTGCTCGCAAGCTAGTGGGTGTGGACAGCTGGCCGCCGTTGAGAGGGCACGGAAGTTTGTTTCAACTCGTCGATTGCGCAGTAATCTATAGCCCGGCGCCTCCAAGCTAATGCTTTGGCCGTTGCTTGAGGGGGCTGGGGCTGTTTGGGACGCATCCATCTATCGCTCATAATCTAGATTATAGAAACCGGCCCCGTGGCTCGTCGCTAAGCGTACACCTGTCCATGAGCAGAGAGGCCAGCCCGCCCATCGAGCTAGCCGGCCAATCGTTGAAAGGCGAGTGGGCGGTGAGCTTGACGTAAGCGGCGTCTCTGCGCCAAAACAAATTGCGCCTCAGACTGGATGGCCAGTGCACGATGCTCGTCCATGCAACGCGCTTGATACAGCCGGGGACCATTCGAGCAAATGTANGCTGCCAATAACCAGCCTCTGATCCGTGATTTTGGGGCCCTCAATTTTGCGTCTCACAGCTTTGTTATCGCTATTTGTTTTGGTTGTAGCTGCGGCCGCAGATTTAAACTCTCTGTTGGAATATTTTCAAGAAAGAAAACCCAAATTAATCGCCGAACCCAAACTCAACCAACGCGAAAAAAAACCCACAGACTTCAAGCGCTTTCAAATGTCGAGGTCAATCAGCAGCAACCTGGTGACCCAGACAACCAGAACCAAGACCCACAAAACAAATCCGGCACAACTCTAAGCGGAAGCCTCTCGACGGCTCAGATTGGCCAACATTTGGGCTCTGGAGCCAGTTTAGCGGCAAGACAGCGCCAGCTAATCTCGAACACAAAGCTTATTATGATGGGCGATCCACAGGAGAAGGGGCCAACGAGCCTGTTTATATTTGAGGAAAACAATTTTATCCGTCTTAAAACAAGAGCTATAATTGAGAATAGCGTCTTTGAGTGGACTGTTTTGGCCACCATTATAGCTAATTGCGTTGCCTTAGCCATGGAAGCCCATCTACCAAACAACGACAAAACTGAACTAGCCATCCAAATTGAGAAAACAGAACTCTACTTTCTTTGTATATTCTGCGCAGAGGCTTTCCTCAAGATATTTGCCCTTGGCTTTGTACTCCACAAGGGTGCTTACCTGCGAAATGTTTGGAACATTATTGATTTTATTGTTGTTTTAACAGGTTTTATAGCCTTGTTTGTCCATGAAGATTCTCGTTCCATTGGCGTTGACCTTAGAACCCTAAGAGCGATGCGAGTTTTGCGTCCCCTGAAATTAGTTAGCGGGGTTAGCAGCTTGCAGGTTGTTTTAAAGTCAATCATCAAGGCAATGGCGCCCTTACTTCAAATAGGCTTGCTTGTTTTGTTTGCAATTGTTATATTTGCCATCATTGGGCTAGAATTTTACGCTGGCGCTCTGCACAATACCTGTTACAGTAAAACGGACACAAACATGATCGTCACCGAGGGCGAATCGCCAACTCCTTGTTTCATGAAGGGCGACGTTTCGCCTCCAAGCGGCGCCTACATTTGCAACGACACAACCTCAGTCTGCCTGGACACTTGGATTGGCCCCAACTATGGAATCACCAGCTTTGACAACATCTTTTTCGCCATGTTAACAGTATTCCAATGCATCACCATGGAGGGCTGGACCTCAATATTGTATTGGACAAACGACGCATTAGGCAACAGTTTCAACTGGATGTACTTCGTGCCACTCATAATACTTGGCTCATTTTTCATGTTGAATCTCGTCCTCGGTGTACTGAGTGGTGAATTTGCAAAGGAGCGNGAGAGGGTTGAGAACAGACAGGCCTTCTTGAAGATGCGCCGCCAGAAGCAGCTCGATCGGGAGCTCGATGGTTACGTTAACTGGATTTGCAAAGCTGAGGAGGTGATCCTGAAGGAGGATAGGACGACAGAGGAGGAGAAGATGTACATTATGGAGGCAAGAAAGCGTGCAGCATTGAAGAGGAAGAAGCTGTCGAAGGGAAAACAACAGAGCACCGATGAAGAGGACGACGATGACGATGAGGACGATGATGGTAAGTTTAATTTTTTTTCTATATCGGCATCATTTTTATCGCGACAAAACTTGTCCATGCTCAATATTTGGTCTCATTTGGTGCCCGCAAATTTGTTTGAGACGCCAGTTGGATGGCGTTCGCAGGTAAAAGCAAGCAAATCAGCACTCTCACTCGCCCGCTATGCACAAACAAGCCTAACCTATGCACCCAGCTTATTAGCCCACCCAACCTGACCGCAGAGATTGAGTCTTTGAGAGTTCGAGAGTATTAATTAACGCGAGTGTGGGCGTGACAAGTGGCTGCTCCAAATTACAGGCTAGGCGCGCAATTTGCTCAGGGGTGAACCTGAGCGCTGTTACATTTAAGCCCATCCAAAGCTAACATAACACAACACGATACAAAATGAAGCCAGGATACAGAATTCAACTCGCTAAACACCTCTAATCATCTTACTCACACACAAACACCATCATGTCCTTCTCGTTTATTGAAATCAACTCTCCAAACAACACGCTCTTACAGCCCATGGAAACAAAAAGCACAAGAAACACAAAGGTACTGCCGGCCAACAGTTGACTGTTGGATGGAACATAGATGTTAGACATTAGATGATATAGAAACTTGATACTTGATTGACTTGGATANAAGGAACTTGTAGTCACTATTTAGAGTAGATGCAGTTGTAGATGATTTAGCANAGTCGAGTAGTCAAGATGAATCAGATNTACCGGCCGATAGCAGTAGCAACAGTAGTGGAAGTTCGAGTTTGAAGCTCGAAATTGTCCAAAGAGTTGTCCTTTGTCGTTTTTGTGCATTGCAAGCAAACTAGTACAAGTAGCTCAAACATTCACACTCATCCCTCAAAGTAGCGCCTAGTCTAGTAGCATAGAGTAGAGGTATTAGATATGAATTAGATGTTGTCGTGCGAGTAGTCTTCTGAGAGGCAACAGCAAATCAGAGCCCCCAATATATCGTTTTTGCATGCAACCAGCTTAGCATTAGTTTAGTCTCCAGCTATCAGCCACCCTAGACCAAACACTTTCGGGTTTAAACTTATGTAGCTTATCCAATGATATCCAAGTATCAAGTTTAGTTATAGTTTTAGCTAGATAACCTAGATTAGTTTCCAGCTCCTTCAAAACGCTAAACGAATCGCCCTCCCCAATGAACACACTCGAACCAATCGCCTATCGACGTGCAGGTTTCTCGAGAGCAAACTATATACACAACAGGTTCAAGAGCAAGGGAGCATGCAAGTCCTTTTGGATCATGGAAAAGAAGGTTCGAGCTGGCATCAAGCGTGCAATCAAATCGCAATTTTTCTATTGGTGCGTCATTGTGTTGGTTTTCCTAAACACAAGTTGCGTTGCTGTTGAACATTATGGCCAACCTTCGTGGTTAACTGAATTTCTATTCTACGCTGAGTATGTGTTCCTGGTACTATTCATATTTGAAATGTGTCTGAAGATGTACGCTCTCGGTGTAAGAACCTACTTTGAATCCTCCTTCAACAAGTTCGACTTCTTTGTCGTTATGGGAAGCATATTCGAAGTAATCTGGTCATATTACAAGGAGGGCTCCTTCGGTCTATCAGTCCTTCGAGCCCTTCGGCTGTTGAGGATTTTCAAGGTCACCAAGTACTGGTCGTCACTGCGAAACTTGGTTATTTCCCTCCTGGCTTCAATGCGCTCCATCATATCGCTCCTCTTCTTGCTCTTCCTGTTCCTGCTTATCTTTGCTCTCCTCGGAATGCAACTCTTTGGAGGCGAATTTAACTTTGAAACTGGAACCCCAGCCGCCAACTTCAACACGATAGCAAATGCCTTGCTCACTGTTTTCCAAATCCTCACTGGCGAAGATTGGAACGAGGTGATGTACAACGGAATCAGGTCTCAGGGTGGAATTGAGCGCGGCGGAATGGTTTACAGTGTGTACTTTATCATTCTGGTCTTGTTTGGTAACTACACTCTGCTGAACGTCTTTCTGGCCATTGCTGTGGACAACTTGGCAAATGCCCAGGAGATGACGGCTGCTCAAGAGGAGGAGGCAGAGGATATGAAGCAAGCGCAAGCGATGGAATTGGAGAAGGAATTAGCCTCCCTAAGAGCGGATCCGCTGAGCCAAAACAAGGGATTGGCAGGTAAATCGGCCGCGGCTTGTGGCGAGCCAGTTCAGGTTAATATTTGTCCCCCATCGCCGCAGGAGAAGACTGCTAGCGCAGAGCAGAGGCGCCGAAAAAGGGCAGAAGCAGGCGGAAAGCATCTAGGCGCTAGCTCGTCACTAGAATCAGATCNACAGGACCAACAGGCGAGCAACAAGAGGCAAACAGAGGGCACAACAGACACAGATCTGAGGCTCATGATGATGCTTGACGATCCAGCCTATAAGATTCCAAACGATTTCATGCTCGACGATGAAGATGATGGCGATGAGTTAGACTCAACAAATCCCCGAGGAAGCCGGCATCAGGTTAAAAGTAGACTTGATGCTCGCGGTCTCGCCGCCATCTCAAGCCCGAACGCNGACGATGATGATGACGATGACGATTCGGGACCAAGACCGATCCTCCCCTATTCCTCAATGTTCATCTTCTCCTCCACCAATCCAATCAGGGTGTTTGCGCATAACATTGTCAACATGCCATACTTCGAGCCATTCATAATGTCGATTATTGTGGCCTCATCTGTCTCGCTGGCAGCCGAGGATCCGGTTCTAGAGGATAGCGAGTGGAACATGGTGCTCAACTACTTTGACTACGCCTTCACGCTCGTTTTCACCGTTGAAATGTTGCTCAAGGTGATAGATTTGGGCGTAATGTTACATCCTGGCTCATATGGGCGCGACTTTTGGAACTTGCTCGACGCGATAGTGGTCATTTGCGCCCTGATTGCGTTCGCCTTTGCAGGCAGCTCGGCAGGTCAAAATTTGTCCACGATAAAAGCCTTCAGAGTGTTACGAGTGCTAAGGCCACTGAAGACCATCAAGCGGGTACCCAAGTTGAAGGCAGTCTTTGATTGTGTTTTAACTTCGTTAAGAAATGTGTTCAACATTCTCATTGTTTACATACTATTCCAGTTTATATTTGCAGTTATTGCCGTCCAACTGTTCAATGGCCGATTCTTCTATTGCACCGACGAAGCCAAATTAACCCACAACCAGTGCTATGGCGAAGCTTTAAAATATGAATCCCTGGATAAGGCGCCAGTTCCTACAATCAAGCGTCAATGGCTCAGACACAACTTCAACTATGATGATGTTCTAGCGGCCATGTTGACACTATTTACCGTTCAGACAGGCGAAGGTTGGCCAAACGTACTCCAACACTCGATGGATTCCACCTTTGAAGATTTGGGTCCGCTGCCAAGATTTCGCATGGAAATGAGTCTATTCTACATCATCTTCTTCATCGTGTTCCCCTTCTTCTTCGTGAACATATTCGTCGCCTTGATTATTATTACATTTCAGGAGCAGGGAGAGAAAGAATTGGAGGAGGGCGAGATAGATAAGAATCAAAAATCTTGCATTGATTTTGCAATCCAAGCTAAACCCTTGCAAAGGTACATGCCAAAGGATAAGGACTCGTTCAAGTACAAAATTTGGAAGGTGGTTGTTTCAACAGCGTTTGAATATTTCATAATGGTTCTCATCGTTTGCAATACCATTTTACTTATGATGAAATCATATAATGAAACTGAAACCTACAAGTACAGCCTCCGCTACCTGAATCATACATTCACCAGCTTGTTTGCACTTGAATGTCTACTGAAGATAGTGGCGTTCGGTTTGAAGGTGAGTTACGCAGANTAAACGCCGCAAAACTGGGTTACCATGGCTCTAAACCTTGAGTTTTATCCCACCAATCCGAACGTCATAGAACTTTTACAAAGATTACTGGAACATATTCGACTTTGTCACCGTCTGTGGAAGTGCAATAGATGCTTTCATCGTTGAATTTGGTGGTGTAAGTAGTTTGATCAATCGTTATAGATGCACCACAGTTCACCAATCTAATTGATCTTGTTTGTGCCACAAATACCATCCATAACTGTATAGAAAAAAAATCACATGCAAGTTGGCTTCCTGCGCCTATTCAGGGCTGCAAGATTGATAAAACTACTCCGTCAAGGTTACACTATTCGAATTCTATTATGGACATTCATACAATCGTTTAAGGCGCTACCCTATGTTTGCCTCCTGATAGCCATGTTATTTTTCATCTATGCCATAATTGGCATGCAGGTAAGTCGAGAGATGTAAATTATTCCTCTCTTTTGTCCTTGAAACTGTACAGGTTCCCAGATGCCAGATTTTGAGCCAAAAATCGAGCAAGCAACTAGCGTTGGATTTAACAAGAAGAGGAGCTCATCGACAACTCTCAAACAGCGAGCGATACTCGAGTCATCACTCACAACCAACATCTAACGCTCCCTCCGAATCTATACCCATCGAATCAATAGATGTTTGGCGATATTCTTATCGATCCAAACACCTCGCTTACTCGCCACAATCATTTCCAGGCCTTCTCAACCTCCTTGCTATTGTTATTTCGGTGAGTGATAAGTCACCAATTTGGTGATTGTAGCTGTAGTATAGCAACAAGTAGACGTAGGTATGGGCTATTGCGATAGGCAATTGGCCCATGTAGAATTGGCCCGACTAGTTATAAAGGTAGTGGTAGTCATAGTAGTAGTAGTAGTAGTAG
>Ga0058699_1000500_pt1 | contig 12178 bp, 6 predicted proteins | sample AgamicAtPe_FD_55078 | JGI IMG/M metagenome (GOLD analysis project Ga0058699, IMG submission 55078) | Agave microbial communities from Guanajuato, Mexico - At.P.e | ecosystem: Host-associated > Plants > Phyllosphere > Phylloplane/Leaf | place: Guanajuato, Mexico | collected 2012-10-15 | reverse complement strand
GAGCGAAATGGAAGTCGCATTTACAGGAACCAAACTGCGCCAACTAGACCGCCTGTTTTTGTCCCGTCCACACTGAGAGCCGCCAAGCAAACACACCGACGAGTATCCCTCTCAACCAGTTAAGTCGGCTTGTTAGCGGACCTTGATTTCGACTTAGCCACCTTCCATTGCTCGCGGCCCAGTTCTAATTCCAGCGGCTCGCTCTGCTTTGCCCTCCGCTCTCGCAAGCTCGGCCGATTGCAATTAAACGTGCAAGCTTTACCCTCGTAACTGTCAATTTATAATGGCCAAGATTTAGCAGAATCCGCCCGTCTGCTCGTTCGCGTGAAACTCGAAAGCAGAGCAAAGCAACTCAATGCGCTCTGTTTGGCTTGCAAACTTGGCGGCCCAATTGTTGTCCTATCGAGCCAAGGGTTTGCCTTTGAACCTCCTCTCTCACCTCCCCCCCCCAAGGAGGCTCAAACTTGACCTCACTCGCCCCAACTCGAGCCAGCTGCATCCTCACACACGAACGCGCCCACTAAGCCAACCCTCCCCAAAACTCGCACCGAAANCAGGATCACCTGGAGGAGATTTTCAACAAGTGGCGCCTCCTCGACGACGACATCTGGTGTAAGCTGATCATCATGGAACGCAACAGGCGCATTGGAAAGGCATACGCGCGCGTTCCCATAGTTACTATAGACGGATCTCACGAGCTCAGCTACGATGGCTACAAGCTGGCCCTCAATGGCTTCGACAATCCCGACCGCGACGCGAAGACTGAGGAGTGTCGCAAGCGAATTGGCAAGGGCATTCGCATCAAAATGGACAACTATGGCAACATACTCATAAAGCGGCTGAGCAAGTCGGGCGTCTACATAAAGGAGTGGCTCCAGGGCTCGGCCAACTTGGCGGGCGGGCGCGCAATGCCGAGCAGACAGCAGCTAATCAGGAACCAAAACGCTGCCATGGCCGCCATGAGCAACGGGGCCGATCGGGCGCTCGGCAGCCAGATCTCCTCCTTGGCCACCAGCGCGACCCCGAGCTCCTCGAGCGCCGGCTCCTCNATGGATCCGCCCAATGATAGCGCAATCTGTGATGAGGTGATCAGCGTTGGCGGCCGACTTGATCAGGACAAAATCTACGTCATGTTTGATATGAAGAAGTTCCAGGCAAACATCACGCAGGAACTCTGCCGCCCATATCCAGACAAGAGGAAGCTCGAGCAGCAGTGTTTCTCTATCATTGGCTTGGCCAGGGATGCGGACGAAGTGCTCGACTTACCCTGTTGGGTGATGGTCATCAATATAGTTGCAATCGAGATGTTGAACGAGCGATTCCCATTGATGAGCTACCAGAGCAGCAATTTTCCAGATAGCATNCTCATGGACACAAGTCAGCGGCGGCCCGGTCAGCCGCCAAACTTTGTTAGCATTTTCGAACANAACAACACCAACAGCAACCCCGACCGATCCAAGGAGGACAGCAATAAAGAGGAGGATCCTTACTCTTTGCCCGCAAACGCCTCCACTTCGGACGTTAAGTCCTCCATGAACGATTATGGCACAACCTCGACCAAAAACGTTTCCTCAATGTTGGACTCGAGCGGACACCAGCAGGCGATGCCGGCGCGCTACTTTGGAGCTTCCAAAAGGGCCGACTTGTACAACCATAAAAAGGATTTGGCAACTCGCGGCCACGACGCTTCAGNCGGCGGCGAGAACATTAGGCACAGAAGTCGGAGCAATTGCAACATTTATGGGCCACCAAGCACCAGGTTGAACCAGCGAGATCGGTACAACAATAGCAGCAGCATTTATTCGCCCGGACACATGCTCGTGCCTCCATCTGGCGACCCAATACCCCCAAAGCTGCCGCCGCGCGACTTCGGCAAGCAAGCAAAGTCGAAGTCGTCCTCTAACGTCAACCAGGATGGTCTCTCGAAGATGCAACCAAACAATGAGAGCATCTACTCGATTGGCCTGAAAGNGGACGCTGCTGACGCTTCTGCGGACTTGGAAAAGGCGCGAAAGACGAAGAAGAATAGGTTCCTAGAGTCGCTCAAGGCTCCTCTTGAGCTTGCAAAGTCAAACAGGTCGGCCTCGGTCATGGGCGCGCCAGTTCAAACTTCAGAGATGCTCGACCCCAAGGGGGCCGCCAAGGGCAGAGGCTTCACCAAGTCGGGAGCCAAGAACCTCAAGTCCCTGTTGGGCGTCAAGGGTAGCAAGGCAAAGGAAACAATCAGTGATGATAGCAGCTATATGCAGGCGAACGGCGGCAATAAGACTAAGCGATCGACTAGAGCTCTCAAGGAGAGCGTCGAGGTTGATAGTGTTGTGGATTCGAACGANGAAGTTGAGGACGGCAATCAAGGTGGCGTGAACTCTCCCTCTTCGGCAAGCTACAACGATCTAGATATTCCGACGCCAGATTATGAGACTGATGAGAACATCTACGCACTTGAAGATAGAAACTATGAAAATGGGTTAGCGCTTCCAGGTGAGGGCGACAAGCGGCGCTCGGCTGTTGGCGCCAAGAGCCTTAAAGGTTCGAGGTCGCACAACAAAGAGGATCTCTACTATTCAGGTTATCGCGCTCACGTTCCGCAAAACATTGGCGCCAACGGAGCTTTGACACGACCAAGTCAGGGAGGAAAACCGATACTTGAGGATAAGATTTCTTGTCTCGGTTCGCGCGNGAATAGTCGATTTATGGTCCATAATGGGAAACAATTAGTTTCATCAAAATCGAGTGGGCGGGAGATGATTTATGGATCAACAACTGGCCTGCCGATGAATGTTGGTGCNCGCTACAGGTCGGCCTCAATGCAAAGGTATTATCCTCAAGCTCAGCCCTCTAGGTCACAGAACGAAATTTATGACTTGGAAACCGAGAATCCGTACGCAACGAGTGCGGCACCAGACGCTCAAGGCCACTATGGAGTGACGGGCCACAGGAAGAGGCCGGGCAACAAGATGAGCGCCAGCCACTACGGTGGCGCCCTGCATCGTGTTGGCTCGAGCATGGCCAGCAGCAACTACGACATCGGCCGCTCCTCTTCCGGGATCTACGGAAACAATTCAAGCAGCTCGAGCAGCGACTACACAGATTGGCACCCCCAAATGCGCAAGGTGAATTCCAGCGGCTACTTGAATTCAATATTCAAAACTCACGCACCTGCTCCTGTTGATCCATTCAACGGTAACCCTCTCACTGGTAACACTGGTAGCAGTCAGATNGCCGCTCATTCTTACAATAACAAGCAACAACAATCGAGAAATTTTGTCTCGAGAACACTAAAGTCAANCAGGCCAGCTTCTGTGCTATCAAAACAGCAACTCCAGCATAGGCACCTCCATCAACAGGCTCAAATTCACCACCCGGTTGCCTCCTCAATTGTCAATGGGCCAACTTATCGCTCATATGACTCTTCAAATGGTGAGCTAAACGATTCAATCTTACAACCAACAGGCTAAACTAGCCCTCGAGTCCAACCTTCGCATTCTAACCTACTTCCTCTCCACCTGATGATTGATTGATCGTACAGACTCAGAGCCCTCTTATACAAACAGCAGTGATGGACTTGATATATACGATCATATAGAAACGCATTCGAGATTAAACCATCATCAGTTCCTGGATATTCCACCTGCTCATGCAATACCTAGCGATGTTCATGTTGGCGAGTGGGAGAACATGTATGATAGATGACATAAAGCGTTGAAATCGTATATGCTCAAAGGCTACCCAATCCAGTGAACCTCACTCTAAACCTACACTCGAGCTTCCGGGCCCCCTTGAGGCATGAGCTAAGTCTCTCGCTTTCATGGCGGCCCCCCAGCTTCAACTGCCAGAAGCCAGGAGCTTCCTTGTTAATCAGCTCTTCTGCGAGAAAGCTTGAAAATTTCGATAGTCTAAGAAAATTTAGAACTATTTTAGTTGCTTAGAAAAGAAAAGAAAGTTTTAGAATCTTGAATTGTAAACAAGTTATGTACGGATGAACTAATTATTAAATTTTATCTCATATACGACTATCATGACATCGAGCCCATTCCTTAGTTTCTCCTCGAATAATCCTTGAAACTTGAATTGATCCATCTCTTTGCACCATCAGGAAGTCCAGCCAGCCTGATTCTGCTTGTAGTTGGTGCAGTTTTGCAGTTTCCATCAGTTTTAAGGTCTAGCTTAGTTTCGCTTGACCTGAGGCGCTCGAGTCGGGCTTTCTAAGCTGCTGAGGCACCTTGGGTTCAGCCGTAACTTTGGCAGGCATATTCTTCTTTCTAAATGCCCGGAACTGGGAACGGAGCTGTTTTTGCCTGTTAGGGCGCCTTCGAGACTTGGGTTTAGGTTTCTCGTAGATGGATCTCAAGTTTGTTATGGCAGTCGTGGGCACTGTAACTCGACCCTCAAAGGCATGTGGTAGCACTGACATCTTGATTTGTGAGGAATTCTTAGATTTGTATGAGAGATCCTTGATGGCACTCAAGATTTCAGGTTCCTTGTTGAACATTTTCTCTATCTCTTCGCTTAGATTGGCCACTTTGAAGCTACTAGCTTCCAGGACAGCCTCTAGAATTTTCATTGGGTCGTCCGCCACTTTGGATTTCTTCNTTGCCCTTTTGTTTCTCTTTCTAGATCTCCCGCTATCAACACCATTTTGCTCTTCTGGCTTTGATTCCGCAACTGGTTTGCTGCTGTCAATTTTGTGGGGCTTGGGTTCTGGCGTATCATTTGGAGAGGCTTCGTTTGGCAAAACTGACATGATTATTTCTTCCATAGTAAGCNCGCTGAATATTTCCTGAGGGAGTCCCAATCCCAGAGTTCAACTCGTGAGAAAGAGAGTCACCAGAATGGCTCACTAATATTTAGTGCCAGTACTGTCAACAACGAAAGTGAGAGCGAAAATATCAATTGACATTTGGNTCATGTTGGTGCAGTGCGAGCGCAGGTGATTTACAGAATATCAGCTGTTTGCTGGGATGGAAACAATTATTTATTTTCGTGAAGAATTGCGCTAGTGGAGCCTGATGAATGACCGCTTGTGAGATCTTAAACGAGATGTAAACTTTTCTANCTTACAACCCTAGCGATGGCAGCGGAACAAATTGCACCCTGGAAATTGTGTCAAAATTAGGTAATAATCGTTCTGAACTGCCTAGTTCAGTAAATATAACATCAAGACCATGGCGAAATAGGCCCAAGATCCAACCAATCGACAATTCTGTTTTTCGTCAGCCATATTGTTGTTATCTATTGATTGAGACTGTAAAAACTTTCTAGTATGATACAAAATCCCTTGACAGCCATGATGGAAACCATCCAAGTTCAGGGGCCCATCAGTCACCAGCAGCCGACCAAAGCTCTCANCAACACTATCGGGATAGAATCGCACGAATCACAGCCTAAAGAATCCGATGCCATGCACAACAAGGATTCGAGCTCACAACACGTTGACGAGAATCATAAGTCTCATCAAGGAAATTGCATCGTCAAGGACGATTCGAGGCCGGCTGTCCATATAGTTCGAAGGGTTTTCAGGGATTTCGTCCTGCTAGTTGGTAAGAAAACCGAATCGATATTAGCCCAGGAGACAAGAGATAAGCCGTGGACTAAAAGTTTCCTACCCACTGAGGATTTTCACTATGACCAGATACTTGAGGCTCTGGGCGGAATTAGCGAGTACTGTCTACCGTCCCTACTCACTAGCCTTATTGCTTGGTATCGGCATCAACTGACCCTCGATGAACACTTCCAGAAGAGACCAACTAGTCTCGTTGACCAACAGCATGCAAGTGATCAGCAGCAATCAGAATGCGGCAGCCCATGTACGGATACACTCGCGANCAATCTCTCAATCCGGTCACCAACTCCCTCATCCCTGGATGCAACCAGCAACCAAGTTTCTATAACCAGCACACTTCCACTAGAATATCTTTCACCCTCACTGACTTTAACAAGCGAATCTCATCATAGTGCTGCAAACACCTCCACCTCAACCGCCACCAACATGAGTTCCAACTCTTCAACAGAAGATTCAGCAACTACAATCAAGAGCCTAGAATTGGTCAGGACGAGAAAGCTTCTCATTGAGTTTGCCTTTTGTCAGGCGCTCATTGAGATATTTAACCAACTTCACCTGCACCCCGGACACGAAGATCTGATCGCCCAGATTGAAGACATTGCCTTCGGACACTTCGAGTTTGTTCAGAAGACTGAATTCGACTCTCAGACTGCCTTAAATTTGAATCAGCTTGCCGACAAATACGCGGAGGTGATCGGCGTTCTAGCTCGAACTCGCTTCAAATCTGTTCGGAAACGGTTTTTGTCAGAGCTCAACGAGTTGAGAGCTAGNGAGTCAACGCCGAACAATATTCAATCGATTGTTACTCTACTATCTTCCATGAAGTTCTTCAGGGTCAAGATGGCTCCGATCGAAGAGTTCGAAGCTAGCCTCCAGTTCTTACAAGAGTGCGCTGACTATTTCCTAGAGGTAAGGCACAAAAGTATCAAGCACGCTCTTGCTGGGTTGTTTGTTGAAATAATGGTGCCATTATCAGCTACCGTCAAGAACGAAGTCAAGATTCCCTGTCTCAAAAATTTTGTCGACTCATTGTGGACGCAGACGTTGGATATGTGCGCTAGAAAGAAGCATTCCAATACCCTTCTTCCTCTGGTCACCTGCCTGCTATGCGTCAGCCAAAGATCGTTCTTTCTAACCAATTGGGGCGTCTTTCTCAGCATGTGCTTGTCGAATTTGAAGAATCGTGATCAAAAAATGTGCCGCATTGCTCTGGAGTGCCTATACAGATTAATCTGGATCTATATGATCAGGATTAAGTGCGAAAGCAACAATGTAACTCAAGCGAGACTCCATTCAATTGTTGACGCTTTGTTTCCTCGTGGAAGTAGAACAGTTGTACCCAGGGACTCTCCATTGGATATATTTGTTGACATCGTTCACTTTATAGCCCAAGAGAGGCTAGACTTTGCAATGCGGCACATAATCTTCGATTTGCTATCCGTCGATCGCGGTTTCAAAATTATAATAGCGCCCGAGAGGATGAACATTGCGCTGCAAGCTTTTCTGGCCATAGCGGACGGTTTGCAGCAAAAAGAGGGTGAACCTCCGATACCAAAGCCGTTTGGTATTGCATCAAACACCGAAAACAGTAACTCTATGCGCCGGGCGCAAACCAATAAGATGCTGAACGATGATACAGCCAAAAGTATCGGATTGTCACCATATCATTCTCATATCCGAAAATCTTTCAACGATATCCTCAAAGCTCTCGATAGCCAATACGGTCGACCCTTGCTATTGACCGCAACCAGCAATACAAATAAGGAGCCAGACGATGTAATCACAAGCGAGAGGAGACCCAAAATCGAACTCTTCAAAACTTGTTTGGCCGCGATACCTAGACTAATGCCAGATGGAATGTCTAAAACCGAATTGATAGACTTGCTATCAAGAATGACCGTCCATATCGACGAAGAGATGCGCAAACATGCCTTCTCATCACTGCAGCTTCTCATCACGGAGTTCGTGGATTGGAGACTGGATGCAATCGAAGGATTTACCTTGTTCCTAGTCAATCAAATAGACGAGTCCCTGCGACATTTGGTCGACAATGCCCTGAAAATGTTGTTCCAGTTGTTGATCAGCTGGCGTAGCGCTATAACGATTGGATCTAATCCTGCCAACACAAGCGAGCAAGCCAAATGTAGTCCAGTTAAAATCCAAACAGGATATGAGACAATCTCGAGCAGACATGGCGGAACTGGAGGCCAGATTGCAGCCAGGAAGCATCGAGCGCTAACCGAAATGCGCCTCATCCAAAGCGAGCTAACTAATTCCCGTTTCGACAAGTTGGTCAGTGTCGTTCAAAAGGTCGAGGGCGCCTCTCTTGTGATGCTGTGTAGTTATCATCAACCGACGAGAAAATTAGCCTCACAGATTCTTCGAGAGTGTAGGTCTATCCTGAAGATCTACACAACGTGGACTTGCATGGAGCAAATGAGCTTCAAGACGCCAGAGGATGCTGAGGACGAGGATCTTTCGTCAAGTCTCAAGGGCTCATTGAGCGCTGACAATCTATCGAGAGTAACGGCAACTAGCGCCAGCGGGCCAGCTCTTAGCAGTGCAACGAGCATGAATGTGCAGGCAATCTTGTCAACAAGTGTCAGCAAAATATGCATATCAAACCAGAATCACCAACATGACCCCTACGATTCCGATATAGAGAACAACCTGGCCGATTGTTTCACAAACGAGGACAATTCCGTTCTCTTATTCTGGATCGCTGTGATAATGCTTGAGAGCGACAACGAGCAGGAGTATATATTGGCCCTCCGATTGCTCAAGAAAATTTTACCCAATTTGCCCTTCGAGCAGGCAGAGTTCGTCGAAGAGCTCGAACGGAATCTAGTCCAAATGGGTTGGGATAACTTTCCTGGTGTCTTTGCTCTCGTGCTCAAGGGTTGCCTTTCAAGCTCAACCTACGACCTAACAATCGCTCTGCTAGACAATCTTACACCAATCCTGAGCCTACCAATATGCAGCGGCAATCAGCCGGACAGCCACTTCCCCTCCCATGTTATAGTTCTTCTAACTTACCTTCTAGCAAGTTACGACGACCCAACGCCCGCAAATCTGAACATAGCTCGTCGTTTGGCGATCTGGTGCGACGAGAACTCGCAGAAGCTCGATAACCTGGCCACTGTCATGACTCTTTACAGCCGAAGATCCTTCAGCAAGGACGCCTTTCAATGGACGAAATGTGTTGTGAAATACCTGTACGATGCCTACCCAAGGGCCCTGCCAAACGTCATTCCCTTGCTGGTCGACATGCTCGAATCTGGGCCCGAGCAGGTGCAGAGGCTGATCGCGCCCATTATTTATTGCATTCTCGGCTACGTCGACATCAACTCGTTGAACGGGCCAGCCGCCACGAGTGTTGATGTTGCGCGAATCTACAACCTTTACCTGGGCAGCGGCCAATGGAGGGACGCAATCCAAATCTTCAAGCTGATTATCTCAAGGTCCTCCTACCTGGCCAACAGCACTAGTCACGGGCGAGAGTTGCCCGGACGCACGATGGACTTGACNATCGACGTCGAGTCGTTGCCAGTGATTGCAAAGGGCCGCTTGTTCGAGCTTACAACAGAGCAAATGCTCGAGCCCCAGTGCCAGGAGACTGAGCGAGCCACTGTGCCTGACCAAGATGCTAGCCTGACCCCCTCGAACCGCCTCAACTCCTTGGATTTCAGGCAGCAAGAGCTCACTGGGGCCGGAAGTTGCGAGCAAACAAACGAGCAGTCAAGGTGGCGAAAATCATGGCTTGCGAATAGGATTATAAGGCAACGATTAGTCAACCTCTTGATGCCATAATGGCCAGTAATGGGGGCAGACAGATTCGACTGAATTTAGGCTGACGTTGTGAGCTCATGAGAGTGACAAGTGCCTGGTGATAGAAGCGACTCGAGCGAGCGTCCCTTCCAACTAAGTCAACATTCGTTTGTTGGGCATCGAAATCAGAGCCTCACTTTAATTAAACTTTCGCTTGGAACTTTTTCAATTGATTTGGGCGAGTAAATAGCCGTAAATATTGATTTTCGATCGAGAGTAAACCGCTGAGAGAGTTCAGCTTCAACTCTGGCTCTACCTCTCTCTTTGGCACGCGAGCCATTGATCGGCTGCATCCGTTTTGCGCGCCAACCATTTGAGTGTGATTTGTGGCGCTGACAGCCGGTGAACTGGATTACTTTGCCCCTATTCATCTCTCTCGCGCAACGGATGTCACACGTTCACGATTCGTCATAGGAACTTTGCGAACTCGAAACATCCCTGCCCCTTAATCGTGAGTTTGCAATAAGTATTGGAAACGGCTGCTTGGACATGCGAGCCTTCCGGGCAGGAGCGAGAATGGGAGATTAGCCGAAATTTGGCCAACTTGTCACTGTTGGCGACCAAATTCAGCTAAGCGCCGACTCCGGTGCCACCACGACAACCAGATGGCGCTCGCGCGGAGCTAAGAGGCCACGAGAGGCGAGATTGCGCAGTGGATGGCGGATTGGGATGCATAACTCGGGCGAGCCAAGTCTGGCCAGTGCGCGTCAGTTGGCCTGCGAGGCTGCACAAGTGCGAGAACAACCTGTGGTTCGAGCGGCCTGAGATCGAGCGCCCTTTGCGAGAAACGAGAGCCTCAGCGAGCTCCTGTGCGGCCGCCTGTGGCCAGGAGAGGAAGCAACACGATGACTAGCTGGCCCACATCAAGCAACCGGCGGCCTGAGTGCGGGGCCAAGTGGAGGTGGGCGAGGAGCCAGGTCGGGGCGGCCGAGCGGAGTGGAGGGCGAGCCGAGTGGAGCGCGAGTGGAGCCGGGGGAGGTTCGTCAAGCCGCAAGATGGCCCACGGCGGCCAGCTGCCCGCCGAGGGGAGGACACCAGACTTGGCCAGTTGGGCGAAACAGAGTTCACACTTGATGTGCTGCTGCTGCTGCTGCTCGTCGTGCTCCTTCCAATTCTAACGCGCGCCCAGGAGAAGGAGTCCGGCGAGCGAGGTCGGCGCCAAGACGTCAGAGGTGAGTAATTGGCGATTGCTCGCATCGGAAGCCTCCGTTTGCCAACGCGAGCTTCTATGGGCTGCTTTCGGGCTTGTTTGCGCCAGCTCAAGACCCTCAAAGTGGAGCAGCAACCCATCATTTCAACTTATCGGTTGCAATTAATTGGCGACGATATATTTGAGCCGAATGGTGGCAAGTTGAGCGCGAGTTTGTGGGAGGAGCAAATTCGGGGCTTCCTCTAATTCCAATTGAATTCAAGAATTGGAAGCAGGGCGAGCGCGCGCGAGACAAAACGATCTGACAGAGTCGTTAATAAGAATTATCCTCCCTCAGCCCTCTTTTGGCCCCTCGAAGGCGGCGACTTTTTAATGCTTCGTTGGCGTTCGAGCTGGCGGCCGATTTCCGGCCTCAAGCTTGCCTCGGCGGCCGCTCGATCGGTNTGCGCCGGCTGCGGTAACTCGATCGCGCCGAGCTGGATGCAAATAGCTCGAATCGAGCCAGCCAAGCCGAGCCATTGTTTTGCAGGCGGCCGCCGCAAACTCAGCCAGCCGTTCAATGCGAGCGCAAACGGCGGCTGAGGCTTGGCCGCGCCGGACACGACGAGCGCCGAGCCCCCAAAAGTGGCGCCCACTTCCTGCCGGCGGCCGGTGATAAATGGAGGCGCGCCGAGCGTTTAAAGTCGGGGGCCGAGCAATAATTGATTTTGGTTCCAAGTTGGCTGCTAGGGGCCAGTTGTCGGCATTGTTTGGTCTTGTCGGCGAGGGAATGGNGCAGCCCTCTCGCTCGCTTGCTCGCCCTGCCAGCGCCACTGGCTTTGTCTGGCCGGCCGCCAGCTCCCAGCGGACCAGCTCGGCGCGGCCGCCCAGAGAGCGCCTCCTTGCGCGCGCAAGCCGAAGCTCCGGCTCCACCCCGAGCTGATGACAAGCGAAAGTTCAGCGGGCGGAAGGTTCGCCTCGCTGGAGCAAGACGACGCGCGGACCTGTTTACCTGGGCGCCGTTTCAGAGCGCGCTGACGGCCGACCTCTTGATTGTAATTTTTAAAATTGAACTTTGGCCGGCTCTGCTCGGCTGGCTCGGCGGCAACGAGGGGCGAGGCGGGCAGGAACACGGACTGGGAGGCGCAGGGTGAAAGTTACACTGATTTTGGGCGCGCGATAAGCTCGCTGTTTGCTCGCCCACGACTCGCGCTGAAGGGCCGCCGAGCGAGCGAGCAAGGCAGCCAGGCAGCCAGCCAGCCAGGCAGCCAGCCAGCTAGCTCGGCGGCTGATGGCTGGCGTTTAAAATTATCTCCATCTTGGAAGGTCGCGGGCGATTTTGGCGCAGATAAGCTGGCTGCTTGGTTTCGAGGGGCCGAGCTGAGCGCGCGCTAAACAATTGAGCCACTCAACTGTTTTGCGCCGGCCGCCAGCAGCGAGCGGCCAAATGAGCAGTTAATCGGAGGCCAAATGGCCGGCCGCCCGCTCAGCCCAGAGCGCATCTTGGCTCCTCGGCAAGTTTGATGCCGGCGCGCAGAGCCAGCGCTCGCGGGCCCNAATTGGCGCGCTAATTAGCCCGCGCTCGGCCACCTTTTTGGCTTTGCGGCTCGAGCTTGGCAAGCGGGCGGCGGGCGGCGGGCGGCAGGCAAGCAGAGGCC
>Ga0058699_1000499_pt1 | contig 12237 bp, 9 predicted proteins | sample AgamicAtPe_FD_55078 | JGI IMG/M metagenome (GOLD analysis project Ga0058699, IMG submission 55078) | Agave microbial communities from Guanajuato, Mexico - At.P.e | ecosystem: Host-associated > Plants > Phyllosphere > Phylloplane/Leaf | place: Guanajuato, Mexico | collected 2012-10-15 | reverse complement strand
AATTCAATTCACGGTCAGTGGCGGCGGCGGCAGCGGCAGCAGCAGCAGCGGTAGCAACCTGAATGGGGGCTTCCACTCAATGGCGAGCGAGCGATAGCGGGGTCTTGCTGACGCTCGATTCGAGCTTCGCTCTCGTCGGCTGTTTTGCCGCTCTCGGTTTGTTTATAAGCCGGCCACCAGTTGCATAAAACCAAAGCAACCCTCTCCGCTGGCTCCTTCAAACTCTGAGCGCGACTGCTCGTTTGCAGCCACCATTTTGTTGGGCCACCTGCGCCCGGGCCAACTTGGCCTGCTTTTGGCTCATCCACGCCGACTGTGAAAAGTCTCTCGCGCGAACGTTAGTTGGAAATAGTTTATGAGACTCGGCCAGCGGCCTTGGAAAGCGGTTGAACTTTCGCTTTGGAGGGCCGCCACAATGAACGCTCTCCAAGCTCGAGCCTGAAAAACTAGCCAGCAAGCTCGACACCAAACGCGAACTTAGTTGGCCGCCAATCGCAGAGCTGGCCAATCTGAAAACGCGCTCAGCTAAACTTTATTTATATAGTCGAGCGGGCCGCTGTGAGTCCTCTGGCGGGCAAACGATCCTCGGCAGTGGCTGCCTTGAAGGAATCCAATCTGCTGTCCGATCATGAATATTGAATCCTGCTTCCGGATCTCACATTTCGGACTTGAATTGCGGACGAGCAGCTCGGTCCTTGGCGCAGAGGTTAGCTTGTGCAATTCTCAGAGGAGGACTACACTGTGCCAGTGGGAGCAGCTGGAGTTGGAGCGCTGAGCTCTCGGCTGGTTGAGCTGGACGGCTAGTCGGATTTGGATTGGGGAGGGCGGCTTTGAGCGCTGTGTTGGGTTGGCGAGCGTTTTGCAGTACACAGTGGGCGCAATGGGCGCATCAAAGCTGCAGACTGTAACGGAGAGGGGCTCAATTAGCCGCTCGCGTACATCCTGAGCTGGCCTCGAGCGTCCACGCTCGAGCTTGGGCCCAAGTCGCGGCCAACTTGGACGTGCTTCGTCCAGCCAGTCGGCCACTTGGGCCCCGCAAAGCTCGCACTCGTCGTCCCATTGCGGCCGAGAGGTCGGCTGGACGTAGTTGAATTTTTGGCCAAAAGTGGAGCTCCGGCGCCCAAAAGTGGCACTCTGGTTGAGCGTCGCAGGAGACAGGGGCGCCAGTCTGTAGAGGCGCCGACCGCGAGGCTAGGCTACAATTTTGCGCGCGCTTGGAATATTGTGCCATTTACTTGATTGGGCTTGGAAGCTCGCGCAAACATCGTTCCAGTCGTCACACTGGCCAATGGACGACAACAATTCCAGCAACGGCAACACCAACAAGGAGCCCACGAGCGCGGCTTAAACAGTGGCCGGCTCAATCGCCCTATCCGGCCCTTCGCTCTCTCAAGAGCTAGATTGGCCTCCTTGAGGGAGGCCCGCGAATGGATAGAGTTTCTGGGCGACGGGAGTATTGAGGATCGTGACTGGAATCGGTTGGAACGTTGCGGCCGACTGGCAGTCTGCTGAACAATCATGGCTTGCGTTTGCTCGAGAAATTGGTCGCCCTTGCGAGATTTGCCGCGGGCGCCCGAGTTTGGGAAACAATCCACTTGCTGTGCAACTCTTTGCTGAGATAAAATCTCCACAATTCGGGAGAGCGCAACTCAATATGGAGGCGGAATTGCATTCAGCTTGGCTAATTGTGATCCAATGGGTTTGGATCCAAATATGGTTGGGTGGAATTGTTTTGGATTTGGCGCGGCTGGCGGCGCCCTTGGCTGCCGCAAGGGCGCCGCCATCTCGCTTGCTCGCCGCCCCTCGAGGGTCCATTTTGCATCTGCGGCCGGAAGGGAGGTTGGATGGATGGATGGATGGACGGATGGGGGGCGCCGCCATATTTCACCAAGCTGGCCTCGAGCTCGCGAGCGAGCTGGGCCGGTGGCCGTGGCGGGCGGGCGGGCGCAGTTTGTGGACGCCAATTGCGGGGACAATGATGAATGATTTTGAGGCTGCAAGGGCGGCCGCTTGGCTCCAAGGTTGCGGCCAGCGGAGAGGGAGGCTGCAAATTGAATCCGACCGAGTCGAGTTATTTAGGGGACTCTCCTGTCTGCTTTCTGGGCGCCGCTCGAGTGAGGCCGACGGGGCGACTCTGCACTTGGAGGCGCCAGGCCGGCTAGGCAGCAAAACTCGTGCGCGCGCGCGCCGGCCGCCCTTGGCTGGCAAACAAGAGCTCGCTTTGGCGGCCAGGAGCAAGCGAGCTGAGTGGCGACAGATAATCTACTCGCTCGAGCTTGTTTTCCTCTCCTCCTCGTCGTTTGCTCGCCNCTTGCCTTCGAGGGAGCCGCCAAGCGAGACGAGGGCCGCGACGAGAGCCTTGATCAAACAGGCTAACCCGGCGCTGTTTGTCCAGCTGAGTTGGTTGGAAGCGCTCGCGCCTCATTTGTATCAGAGCAAATTGGCGCCGACAAATCATCTAGGAATTGATTTGCGAGCGAGCGGGCGGCCAAGCGAGCGGAGCCGATTGAGTTTGGCGGGCNAAGTTGTGACAAGTGCGGCCAGTCCATCGGTGTTGGCCGCCTCCGATTGGCCGAAACTGGCTGACGGATGTCTAAATGGATGGCCGCGCTCGCAAGTCTACCTAGACACTCAATGAGGCTCGAGTCGCCTTTGAGCCGGGCGCCAATGAATGGGAGCTATTTTTGCCGGGCCAGCGAGCATGGGGCGCCCGCGGAGGGGCGGGGAGCGCGCGAACGGAGCTAGGCGCCTGCGCGCGCACGCTGCACGGGCCGGCCGATGGGCGGCGGCGGCGGCGGCGCGACAGAGTGGAGCTGGCCGGCGTTGAGTTGTTACTTTCGGGCTCCAGCTTTGGTTGCTGAGATCTCCTCATTGCGGCCGGGCGAGGCGAGCGGAGGCGAGCGCAGAAGTGAGGCAGAGAGAGAGAGTGAGAGCAGGTGAGCTCAGGTGCTGGTGGCGAGTTGTGCGAGGAGTGCGCGCGAGCGAGAGGGAGGGAGAGCGGCATGGGCGAGCCTTGGCCGCGGCGCCCCGAGCACTCGCCGCCGAGCTAACCGCAAGAGTCACGCAAACGCGACCAGTGCCAACACACAAACAGGACACCAATTTGGGCCCGACTCCAGGAGGTCAAGTGGCCGCACTGTGCCCGTCCTTGGCCCGGCTAACGATGCACTTCCGCTCGCAGGCGGCCGCCCGCCTCGTTGCGAGCGCCCCTCTCGGACAGGAAGTGGGCGCGCGTCTGTCCGAGTGGGCAGACTCGCTGGCTAGCGCGGGCAAGCTTGACGCCACTTCCATGGGCACGAACGCAACGATGACAGGCAAGGCAAACTCAACGCAAGAGAACGGAAGCGACTCGAACGAGCTGGTCCCTCCTTACATGCAACAAATGACCACCGTGCTCGTCGTGCTCCACCTCTCAGTCTTCGTGTCCGGTTTGGTTGGAAACGCGCTCGTCTGCCTGTCCGTCTACAGAAACAAGTCCCTACAAACGGTGACCAACTACTACATAGTGAACCTTGCAGTGGCCGACTTCCTTGTGATACTCATCTGCCTTCCGCCAACCGTCTACTGGGACCTGACGCTCACCTGGAACTTCGGCTTGGTTTCCTGCAAACTGGTCCTATACTTGCAGGTAAGTCAGTTTGCGCTCCGCATCCAGTCCAGGTGGCCCAAACCGCGAGCGGCGCCGCGAGCTTGCGGCCGGGCAGCTGGAATAATTAATTGGCGCGGATGAAGTTGCGAGCGCGCCAGAAGTTGCGAGCGGCGCCAGACGAGGCAAGCTGGCGCCAGTTGGCGCGGGCAGCTAGGCTCGGCTCGATCGATGGGGCTCGCCTGGCCGCGCAGTTGGAGGCGCCGGCCGCCCGAAGCGAGCCGGCGCCTCGCCCTCGGTCGGCTGGCCGGCCAAGACCAGCCAACAGCTGGCAGGCTATTGAGTGGGAGGCCGCATTTTTGCAGCCCGCCCGCGTTTGGTTGTTTTTGATCAAGCTATTCAAACAATGGCCAGCCCCAAACTCAATCCATCCGCTGCGAGCAGTTTGGCGGCGGCCGCGAGACAATTGGGGCCCAGAGCTTTGCTTGGCCGGCGCGCGTTGCAATTGGTGGCTGCGCCCGAGGAGTTGGCCGAGGGAGAGTTTTGAATTTTTATAGTCGTCGGCTGGAGGAGGAGGCGGAGCGATAAAAGGCAAGGTGATCCTCGCTGCAGCGCTGGCTCGGCTGGAAGGGAATGGCCGCCAGGCAGTGCGCTTGCATGGCCTCGGGTGGAATCGCCGCCAGCCCGAAATGGAGCGGCCGGCTTGGAGACGGATGGAGGGGCGTTGGACAGATATTGGGCTGCCAGTGGGCGGCCGCCCGCTAACGTTTATATGTCTCCCAAGGCGCCACCAGCGAGCGCGGCCGGCTCTGGCGCGCACCTCGCCAATGGCTCGCAAGCGCTTGGCCAGGCGGCCAACACTCGCGCCGGCCAATTCCGGCGCCCTCTTTGAGCGAAGGTGGAACACCAATTGGCGCCACGAGAGCAAGATCGAGCGCAAACCAAGATGATTATTTATACTTGACATTTGATAGCTGAAGCGGGCTGGAAGCGCGCATAAGCGAGGCTTGAGCACAAGTGTTGGGCGCACTTAGCCGGCCTTGTAATGTAACGCCGAGCATTACATTGCTCGCCGCTCACTCGAGCCAGATTGTTTTCCCTCCCAGACGGATGGATGAGCCCAATTCGCCCACTTCCGTCGCGCAACACTCGCCGCGTTCGAGGGTCCCGAGGAGATGGAGCTGCGTCTCCCGGGACACTTCAACCAGCCGCCTCCTTCCCCTTTCCGGGCCCAGACCAACCTGTGCCGCAAAACTCTCCTTCGCGAGCCGCGAGCCCTCTCGGCCGACAGTTAGCGGCGGCGGCAAACCCGCCCGCTCGCCCCCCCCCCAAATCGGCCCCTGACCTCACCTGGTCGCTGCTCTGCGCCGGCCAGGTTCGTTAGGCTCGCCATTCCCAGTCGCGAGCTGGGCGCCATGCTCGCCCCACGGACGCTAGACCTTCGTTAGCGCGCCTCGTTGCACTCTGGGCTGGTTTTGGTTTCGCAAACTTTCGCCCCCAAATCAGCGCCCCAATTTTGCCCGATCCAATCAAATCCAATCGATTTGCGCCAACTGAAACAAGGACTAAAACTAAAACAAACCAACCACAACAAATCGAACCCAAACCAGAGCATCTCAGTCAGCGTGTCAGTGCTAACGCTCACCTGCATCTCCATCGATCGCTGGTACGCAATCTGCAAGCCACTCCAATTCAGCTCAACAAAGTATCGCGCAAAGATAACAATCCTGCTCATTTGGATCCTCTCAATGCTCATCGCCTCTCCCGATGTTATATTTCTAACAACCCGGCCGCTTTACGAGGAAAACGATTTCGTTTACACNGACTGCACCTACTCGTGGCCAGAGAGCAGCACAAAAGTNTACCAGCTTTGCATTGTGACCTTGCTCTTTGTTGGCCCCTTTGTTTTAATGTCGATTTCATACTCACATATCGTGCATGTTCTCTGGCGCAACGAAACAATGGCCGACTGCTTGGAGCATTCGTTGCAGTTGGAGGAGGAGCTTGTCTCTTGGCGACAGAGGAGCGCCGCTTGCGAGCAGACGGAGGAGCCGAGCAGGCAGTGCAACCAGCTACAGGGCGAGCGCCAAGTCACCGCCAGGGAGGCCGCGCAACCAGACAGAGTGAGGCTCCTCCATCCGCTGAGGGTTGCACAGTCGGCCAAGTTGCAAGCCAACGAGCCGCGCCACCTGCGCAAGGCTGAACGGGCCGCCAATTTGGCGCCTAATTGCAGACAAGCCCAACGAGCTGAGGAGACGGCCGGCCGGCTGATTGAGGCCAGCCCACCTGGCTCGACCGGCGACAAGTTGGCCGAGGGAGGCCAAGTGCAAATCAGCGCGAGATACTCGAGCAAAGGTCCATCAGGAGTCTCGGCCTCCAGGGCCAATCAGCGCGACGCCAACCCGACCGTGCAGTTTGAGGCCAGCTGCAGCAGTGGCGGCGCCGGTTGCGGGCCCCCAAAGTCGGGCAAGTTTAAACAACAAAGGGTGGGCTCGTTGGAGCGGACAAGCTGCACTGAATGCGAAAATGGAGGGATCGCGGGACAAGTTTGCAAGGATCCCGTGACAGGAGGGGCCGAGCCGAGATTTGATCCCGCCAACCAGCTCGAGCCCGAACTCAATCCTAATCCCAATCAGACCAAAACTAGCACTAAAACGCTCGCCTCAAGCGGCGGCCAACTTGGCTGCCAGCCTAATGAAGCCAACAGCAAGTTCGGGCAGCCAGGCGCGTTGCGAGAGCAAGTGGGCGGGTCGGACGGAAGCGCCAATGTTGGCGGCTTGTGCGCGGAAGGGGGCAACCAGGGGGGAGTTTCCGCGGTCGGCTCGCCCGTGAAGGCGGCGCAAGGCTCTAGGCTTGCGAGACAGCTCGAGGCCGGCGAGCCAATGCGAGCGGCGCGCGGAGAGTCAGGAAAAATGAAAATAAATGGAGCCGGTGTTTCCGAATCAATGGACAGGATTGAGATTAAATCAGGGCCCGCCGATGGTGGCGCTAGATGTCCCATCATGCAGATGTCGTTTACAAGCGGGCGCGAGAGGAGGAGAGCCGGGGGGAGCCCATGTAGGTGTTGCGGCCGCTTCCTCGAGGCTCTAATGCTCGCTGCCGGCGGCCGACAGGAGCAAGCGGACGAAACCTCAAAGAGGTACCGGCGCAACCTGGCAAATTTTGCGGCGCAGAGGGATAAGCTGAGGGAAATTAGCCGACTGACTGAGCTGAGGGCGCAACAGCGGCTTCCAGGTGCTGGCGCCAGTGGCGGAGGTGGCAGCCACTCGCAGACTGGCCTCGAGAGGCAGACACTCGCCGACAGCTCGGACCCCACTGCCGCCCTCAGATCCCTCCACTCAAGCTCGAACGGCGACGACGGCGCCCTGGCAGCCTCCGTGGAGCCAACCTACTTCACGCCCGACCACGCGGCCAGCCAGCGCNCCTCCTCGCAGAGCAGGTTCAGCAAACTGATTGAATCGCGCAAGAAGGCGGCCAAAATGCTCATCGTCATTGTGATAATGTTCGGATTATGTTACCTGCCCATCCATTTCCTAAACATCCTAAGGTGAGTAGTCCGAAAGCTCGTGTTCCGTGACGAGTTGGGCGGACAAAAGCCAACAAGCCAACCCACTCACCCGCCTCAAAACCCGCGCACTGGCATAAACGCAAACGCGCCTTTTCAGGTACACGATTGGATTGCCCCAGAACGACATCACCACCATTGCCTCGTTAGTCTCGCACTGGTTGTGCTACTTCAACAGCGCAGTAAACCCTCTAATTTACAACCTAATGTCAGGTGAGTGGGCCAGCCCATTGATGGTAGGCCGACTGTTTCGTTTGTTTGATCTATTTTCAGCGTTCATTTGCTTTCAGTTCCACTATCGAGTATATGAGCTTTCTGCCCCCGTAGAGTGCAGAGGCTAATAGTGCGAAAATTTACCAATTCTATCCAAACTAACGGTCGCTCCTCCCCATCCAATGGCTGCTTACGTGCAGGCAAATTCAGGCACGAATTTGCAAATCTATTCTTCTGCAGGTGCTTTCGCCGCAACTTAAACTGATTACTCCAGCTATCGCGCGTTGGAAGGACAAACAAGTTGAAATAAAACTGGCCCAAACGGTGGGCCGCCACCAGCAAGTGTTGCAAGTGTCATCGTAAAATTTGCTCCTCTTTAATTGGGATCTTTCGCAATACAAACAATGGAAGTTTTATAATGTCATTCACTCAGTGCTGCCAAAACACACTGCGTGTTGGATATTTGGCAACCAAATAAAGTGGCTCGTTTACCTGAAACAATATTGCTTAGGCAAGCTATTTGAGGCTTCGTTTAGTCGGCGAAGGAGCAGCAACCTGAACTTGAGGTGAGAATTCGCTTGAAAGCTCTGCGAAATTCCATGTTGAATATGGTGTAAATGATGGGATTCACGCAGCTATTTATGTAGCCAAGCCAAGAGGTGATCAGGTAGACCATCATTCCAGGCCGACAGTCCATGTTCAGCTGGATGCAGATTCCGTCAATGATGTTGCAGGTGAAGAAGGGGGTCCAACAGATGAGGAAAATTCCTAACACTATTGCCAAGGTTTTGGTCGCTTTGCGTTCGCGTCTGGCCGCATTCTTTTCGCGTCGCCGCCTGCTTCCGGCCCGATGTCTGGCCGGCGCGGCAACATTGTTCGCCAGGGCCACCTGGCCAACAACCTGCNGTTCCTCGTCCGGCCCCACCTTGTTTGGTTGCCAGCGCTGGGCCAGCCTGGCCGGCTGCACCGCCTCCTCGCTGGCCGAGCTCAAACACGGCTCCTTGCGCGCTATTGCCTCCTCTTTGGTCTCAGCCGCTAGCTCACCAACTATTGCGCTAGCGAGCAGTTTGTTGCCGGCAAGCTGAAGCTTTTTCTCCTCCTCGCCGCCAATCTGGAGCTCGAATGTCGTTCGGAGCGGCGCAATCTCGCCGGTCGTTGAGATGTCCGCCGCTGCCGCAAGCCGCCGCTGGCCACCGTTACTGTCTGGGAGGGAGTTTTGGTTCACAATTGGAACTCGTATTGGCAAACTCGAGCTTTGCTGCTCCTGTACGCTCGAGACGGTTCGAATCTCCTGTCCTGTGGGCGGCGCCTCACTTGACTGCGGCTCCTTCCGGCGACGTCCGCGAATCAGCTGGCTCAGGCGCAACGAGCGCCGCTTGATCTCCTCCCGCGCACTCCTAATGACCCCACCTGTTTGCGAACCCGTCTTACCTGCATAGGCTTGCTCGGCTCCAAATTCATGGCCTCGAGACTCATGGTCCATGTGCATGTTTATAATTTCCGCAACGTTTGATGCATGAACGAGAGGGCTCGAATTGGAGGCCATTCGGGGGTTCGACCTCGCGCTTGAGCAATCATGTTTCATAAGGCAGAGTGGTGTTTGCGCTCGATCATTGTTGTGGGCGCCACCTCGCGAGCGCTCGTGGAAGGAGGCGCGCCTCCCGACTCGCTCGCCGGCCCCACTTCCGCCCGCAATGATGGCCGCGGGCCCATCGAGCGCATCCGGCGAGCCAACCGCGCGTCGTTCCGCTTTTCTGCCCCTAGAGGGCGCCAGCGTACCGCTCGCAAAATAGTCCCCCACGCCCTCCAGGGCCGGCGAGTGGGGTACGGCAAGCTGGCATGAGGCTGCCAACATTAGCCGCTCGCAGGTGGTGCAACTTTGCGACGATTGGCAGTAGTCGCTTCTTCGCGAGGAACGGTGAAACTCGTTTGCAGTTGAACAGTCTTGTCCAGTTAGCGAGGAGCCGGAAGAGGTGGAGTTAAGTTGCGAGTCGGAGGTGTAGCTTCGGGCGGAGGAGGAGAAGCATCTCGGCTGCGCCCCTTGATCAACGGAATGGCGCTCCCCATTTTGGGCCAACTCGGACGGATACTCTGCGCTGCCAGTCGAGCGCTTTAGTTGAGCTCGCTGTTCCTCCTTGAGCAAGCGAGACAGATTGACAACTCCCACCTCCTCGTCACCTGTCCCATCCACCAAATCCCTGCACTGACATTCTGGCGCTAAATCCGCGTTGCTACTCGCATCTCCGAGCGGCGGCTTCCAGTTTGCTTGCTCGCTTTTATCTTGTGCAATTGAGCTAGGCAAGTCTAGTTTTGCCATCGAGCAGAGTAGGCAGCTCGCTCGGCAGTGGGGGCACAACGAGTTGGCTCGCTCGGCGCCCACTGAGTTGCTGTACCAACGTCTGCACTTAAGATTGGACAGATCCTCCTGCAAAAGGGTGGCCTCAGTTGAGGACCAAGCGACGTACTGGCCAGCGCTCAACTCATTCGCCCCGCAATACGCCCAAAACTCTCCAATTTTAGCCTCAAAGGCATCAAATCTAACCAAGTTTATCCTCTTAACTTGAACAGGTTTCTGAACGTCGACCGACTCGCTGATTGTCGGCTGAACTAACGACTCTACGCGACACAACGAGACAACTTTCAACGACTCAAAGCGCGTGCTCACCTGATCGAGCTCCGAGCTCACCTGTTCGCCACAGCAGCAGCACCAAATGCTCGAACTGTCGCCAACAAGCTCCCTCGAAGTCAGTGAGCGGCGACACCTTTGGGTGAGAACAAACTCTGACTCGGGCGGTAAGGAGGCGCCAAGTTGGCACAAATCAGTGCTCGTCTCGGGCTCGCTGCTCTTTGCGCTCGAGGGACGAGTGATGTAGAGTTCGGGTTGGAATTTTAAGCTGACGAGTTCAAGCTGTCCACTGGGGGCGCTCTCAGGTGAGGCGAGCCTTTCGACCTCCAGGCGGAGGTCAAAAGTTTGCAGTTCGCTGGAGTTTTCTCCCGCCTTTTGCAGCGGCTGTCCAATCATCGACTGCAGCAGGATAGCTAGATGGAGCTCAGTTGCAGGTGAACCTTCCAAGGTTGATCCTGCGCCATTGATCTNCATTGAATTGGGACCAAGTTTGCCAGCATGAACAAAGATGCTGGATGCAAATCTTGCCCAACAAGTTAGCCTATCCGCTTTGGCCAAGCACTTGCATTCGGCACAAGCGGCTGGCACCAGCTTCAACTCTAGCCTCCGACTTGCTGGTATCCTCTCCTTTCCATCGGAACACCTTTTTCCGTCAACCTGGGCAGTTCCCGTTCGAGAACCAACGAGATGAGTTTCGCTGGTTCGAAGGGAGTTGAAAGGTTGCTTGATCTGCGAGCGGAGGATCCACTCTTGGAGCGGACAGGAGATCAGCTGGCTCTTGTTGGTGTCGACGCAAACTTGGACTCGATCGGGCGTCCCACCTGGCCCTCCAATNAGGGACTCCTGGTGCAAGCTGAGCGGCTGTCCACTGTCGTCGGCAACCGGCGCTTGGTTAGTTTGAACGGGCGGCTCAATTTTGGATTGTTGGTCAAGGGGTGACCCTCTGTCGTCTCCCACTTTCTCGGCAGGCGAGTCTTGAACTGCTGTCTCGCCAGATGGCGTCACGGGCCTGGCGGCCGAGCGCGCGCATTGGTGGGCCAACTGATCGCCAGTCTTGAGCCTGCCCTCAGCTTTGGCCTGTGCTACTGGCCGCTCGCAGTTTTTATCCGCAAGCTTGGCTTCTGCGGCGAGCTCTTGATACCCGCGCCCGAGCGTTCGGAGGCTCTGAGCGGAAGCGACTGGCTCCCTTTTGGGCGCCAGTGGCGGCGGTGCCGGCTTGCGGTTGGTGGCCGAGCCGGCCGCTTGGATGGCCTTCTTGGTGCGAGACCTGATTGCGAGGAAGATGCGCCAGTAGAGGCCGATCATGATTATGCAGGGAACATAGAAGGAGGTGAGCGAGGACCAGAAGATGAAGGTTGANTTGTAAAAGATGCAAAGGTCGCTCCGGCGCTCAGGTGACGTGTTTAAGCCGAGCAAGATTGGGGCGCCGCAACAGCACGAGATTAGCCAGACGAGGAGGATTGTTAAAATTGCGCGAGTGCTGCTCGAGCGGGCGCTGTAAGCTAGCGGATGCGCGACAGCCCGATACCTGTGTTGGAATCCAGCGAGAGGGGACAGACAGCGTTAGGTTGGCGCCCTTTTTAAGCTTCGCGCTCAGTGAGGAGGGCGGCGTCGACTGGGGCGCCTGCTAGCGCCACTCACCTGTCTATGCTAATGGCGACCAGGTTCAAAATGGAGGCAGTTGAGCTGGTCACNTCGACGGCCACGTAAATATCACAAACGACATCACTGAGCTCCCACACCTCGTTTACCTGTTAGTAGCGTTGCGTGCGCGATAAGGATTCGTTTATTGTTGGAGGACGGTTAGTGTTTTTTGGACGAGTTGTGATTAAATTGAGCGATAGGGTGGCCAGTTTGCATAAACAGCGACGCCCGAATCGGGCAAAGCCTAGCGCACGCATCCGGCGGCTGCCAGGCCTTTGCGCCTCATCCTCTCGGTCCAGCTTTTTGTTTGCCGTTCGGCGCGAGCAGCTCACGCAAGACTCTGAGAACTCAATTGAAGGTTTCAATGGGCTCCAGTCTCGAAGCTCGCGCTGGGCAACCTGCAACAAGCGACGTTCGAGTGGCATAGAGCCACTTGACTGGTTCACTTTGGCAAACTCTCCGTGTGGCGCAACACTGGAACTGGGCGGCGAAGACAAGCCTCTTGTATAAAATTCAATTTGCGTCAAAATTCTCATGAGCCTCCTTGAACTGGGAGCTTAAATGAGGCTTGAGCGGCGCAGGTGAAGGGGGCTTAGCTCCACT
>Ga0058699_1000495_pt1 | contig 12328 bp, 9 predicted proteins | sample AgamicAtPe_FD_55078 | JGI IMG/M metagenome (GOLD analysis project Ga0058699, IMG submission 55078) | Agave microbial communities from Guanajuato, Mexico - At.P.e | ecosystem: Host-associated > Plants > Phyllosphere > Phylloplane/Leaf | place: Guanajuato, Mexico | collected 2012-10-15 | reverse complement strand
CGGGACACCAAGAACGATGTCAAATCAGAGCCCGAAGGGGACGTTGACATGTCGTGTGCAAACGAGGATCAAGCTCTTAACGAAGCGATTGTGGCAGCTCGCTCCTCTTACGCGGATCTGGTCCTACTTGCATTGAGGTCATTCGTTCAACTTATTGACAGCTATACGAAAGATAACGGTATCGATAGTGCGAGTCCAAATGATCAATGGCTCAAATGGATGAGTGGCCGCATGCAACAGGTTTACTACAGCCAGTACAATTTGATCTGTAGAGAGGGTATTGATCTCGAAGCTTTAATCACATCGCAACCCCGGCTAACTAACTTGATAGTAAGTTTCAACCGTTAGACTAATAATTAATTTGTAACCATAAGTTTTATACTTGGATGTCGGGCTTTAATCTATTTACATTAGTTTACATTGTTTCTCAATGGCAATCATTTCTTCTTTGCTGGTGCTTTAGGCTTTTTGGCAACCTTAGCTGGAGATGCCTTTTTGCTGACGGCGGCCTTCTTCGTGGGCGCTTTCGTGGCTTTTGCGATCGACTTGACCGGCTTGGCAGCTTTCTTTGGTGATTTAGTTGGTGACTTTGGAGCCTTGGCTGGTGACTCTACTTTAGCCTTCTTTGGCTTGNTTGCCTTAGCCTTCTTGGCAGCCTTTGGCTTCTTAGGTTTCTTTTCTTTCTTTGCCTCTGGATTCGCTTTGAATGATCCGCTGGCTCCAGTTCCTTTGACGTGCTTGATCACACCGGTATCAACTCCTCGCTTGAGGGCCAATTTGAGATGCGTTCCGACGACTTTGGAATCCTGACCAACTGAGAAATTACTAACAATGTACTTGTGGATGGCTTGTCTAGATGAGCCGTTACGTTCCTTGAGAGAGTTGAGAGCTGCGACCGCCATCTCGATGTACTTTGGATGGTTGGCTGGTACCTTCTCTTTCTTGGCCTTGCCCGCGGCCTTCGCCTTTTTGGCGGTGGCCTTCGACGGTGATGGTGNTGCTGCGGCTACTTCTGCCATTGTGGATGAGAGGGGCTCGGGTCGGGATGATTACACGTGTACAAACACTGGTCAATGGTGGGTCGGATGTCGCGAAAGTGGCGGCAAAGTTTACTCGATATTTCTGCAAGTCTGTGCGCTCTGTGTTGTCGAATGGACAGACCAACGAGCGACGCGCACAATATATACGGTTGGTGAAGGACGACAAGAGGACTCACGCACTGAATGCTCGTATGGAAGGATGCAATGATGAAATTTTCATGAACTTGGCCCTTCTTTGATTGCAAAGATTTCGAATAAAAATAACAGTCAGCCTGATAATTTTCGAACAAAATTAAAGATCGATCATTCAACTATACGAATGTGAAAAAAAAATCACATAGTTTGGAGTGAAAGTTGATGAAATTTTAACTTAAATGGAGCCAACTAGTAATTCAAACATGCATCTTCTCACTTTGCATGCAAAACCTGGTGTAAGAGTCGCGAAAAACTGCTCGAATTTGGGCTCATAACAGAGTTAAATCTACCAGTTATATGATCAGCTTGTTGAAACATACATATCTTGATGATTAATTGGTCAAATTATACAAAAATCAAGACCATACGGAGGAGATTTTGGGCCAAATTTCGTTTTCAAGCCATGGCTCTAGCGCATGCGCGTCCCCGGCTGTCGCCCTGCACTTCGTTCAGGCAGCCATTGCCGATTTCGAGAAGCCGCCTTCTCTACCACCCAAACTAATATACTATTACCACGATGATAATAAATAAGACACTGGGACAATACAGGCTGGCGCCAATACCGTCCAAGAAACCAATCGTCTCATGATTTCATTCTAAGACAGCTACAAGCGGCTGTCTAGCCAGTCCCACTACTGGCCAATGGTGCCATGTCCAGTCGAGACGACGAGTCAAATGAGAGTCAATCACTTTGTTTACAAACTAACTCATCTTTTATCTTTCGTTCACTTTATTTGTATCTACAATTGATAATAGCGGTAATAGTGTGGATAATCATATCATTTACATTGTTGTTGTTGCTGCTGTTGCCGCTTCTTCTTTGTAGTTTTGAAGAACCAGCAACACTTTGTCTCTGAAACTGCGTCGGCATCGTTGGCATTGATTGGTGTGTTCGACCTTCCAGTCGCAGGATCATCTGCTGTTAGATCACCATTTGTCGAGCTCACTACTTGCACCGAGCCTAACATTTTCAATGTTGACCGAGGATGATTTAGGTTACCACCAGATGGGCGGGCTGATGGGTCATTTGATGAAGTTTGCTTAGTTCTTCTATTGTTATCATTATCATATTGTGTTAAATGGCGCTTATTTGATTGCAAGTTACTAGGTGTTGATGAGGAGGCTGCACCAACAATAGCTTCGTGCTTAACAGACCAATCAAACTCGCCATCGTCAACATAATTTTCGCGATGGAATAAATCTTCAAACAACTTTCTAAGGTAATTATAATCTGGCGTTTCGAAAAAATCTAACCTCCTAACATAACGCAGATAGGTTGCAAATTCTTCGGGATAGCCCTCACATAGTGTGTCAATTGACGTAGTTCTTTTTGTGTCACCTATTTTCTGATATCTTTCTTTCAATGTGTCTGCTTTCAATCCTTGCCAGGGTAGACTCCCTCGTATGAAATACATAAACATATGTCCAATAGCCTCTAAATCATCGCGACGAGACTGCTCTATACCCAAATGGGTATTGATGCTCATATAACGTGCTGTTCCAGTCAAGCTCTTATGCTCTCTATATGGTATGTGTTTGCCCGTTTCTGATTCGATAAATTCCTTAGCCAAACCAAAGTCAATAATATGTAGTACATTCTGCTTCTTTGAGGTTGGCCTACCGAGGAGGAAATTTTCTGGCTTTATATCTCGATAAATTAAATGTTTTTTGTGTAAATACTCGATTCTAGTTAAAATCTGTAGAGCTATTTGGATTACTGTTTTGATGGAAAATTGCCTCTCACAAAGATCAAACATATCCTCTAAGCTTGGTCCTAACAATTCTAATACTAACGCATTGAACCTATTACATGGTCCAAAGTAGTGGATCTTGGGAATTCCTTCAGCGTTGCCGAGCATTTTATAGAATCTGTACTCCAGATGCAGTTGGGGTGCTTTTGTTTTCATGGCCTCCAATTTGATTGCAACATGTTCGCCCGTATACATATTCTTGCCTAAACGAATCTCCCCAAAATTACCGGCCCCAATTTTCTTTCCAACCTTGTAGTTTTGGCCAACCATCATAACGCCCGATGGCAACGATCCCGACGACGAGGATCTCGGCTGTTGGTTCATGGTTGTTGTGTTAAATTTATCGTTCAGCTAATAATATGACTGCTTATTCTAATCGTCTAACAGATGATCTCCTCCTAAATGTTTCAAAATTTCTAAATCGACAACTAGCTCTCGCTTCTTTGCGAGCTTTTTGGGGCCAGATTTCGCATCAATACAAAACAGGAGCGAGAGTGGCAACAGCCGTAGCGAGTACAGTATGGCAGCCATACTATTGCTGAGAGAGGCTGTCGAACTTTTCGTTCGAATAAAGCGGTGTGCGTTCCTGCAGATAGTCATTCGGCGCACAGAATAAGCCGCAATGCGTCAGAGCAATCAGCACATTGATTTTGAACTCAATTTCTTCCTAATTCGCTCATTCCTGCCCGCTGAATCCCCTTTGTGTGTGTCACAATGATGGACACTCTATCCTCTCGGTTCCACATGATAGAGGATCCGAAAGACCACTTCCCACGCCCTTTAAGACTCCACATTGCACAAACTTTTGACCAACAGTCGGAGGGGGGAGGGGCGAATACAGATGTCGGCACTACTAAGGCAACCTACGCCGGAGTAAACATTGGGTTCAGATGCCAACATTTGACAAATCTTCGCATCCGTAACTAACAGAGAAATGTTTATTCATTCGATCGTGTGACAGGTTTCTCCAACTTTTCGTTTGTAGTGTAAACTTAGTAGACACGTAGCGCTGGTGGCACACTCTTGCACTCCTCCTGATCCAGTGTAGAGTCGATGACAGGTCGATAGCTCAACTTGACCTGGCCGGTGGTTGGATCCATCCAACTTAAGGTATGCTTCCTCCAATGCTCCTCAAAACTCCTCTTCTTCTGACCCTTAATATCTTTCTTGAAATCATACTCGTCTATTCTGTCCTTAAAGTCCTCTCGTGCATGTGCTCCTCTGCTCTCCTTTCTCGCTTCGGCTGATTGGATTGTCATAACTGCGTTGAGCATTAAATTCTGAAGTTCTAATGTTTCAACTAGGTCTGTATTCCAGACTAAGGAACGATCCTTGATTGAAACATCGGAGAGTTCCTTGTAACATTCGCGCATTTTATCTACACCTTCCTGTAAGCTTTCGCCAGTCCTGAAGACTGAGGCATGCTGTTGCATGATCTTCTGCATCTTAAGTCTGAGAGCTGCTGTCGACGTTCCACCGGTCGAATATCTTACTTTGTCTAAGTTGGCCACTGCTTGTTCGCCAGCGTCAACTTTTAATGGAGGTAGCTTTTCGTTGGGTTTGTTTTCTTCAGCGATTGTTAATGCACAAGCTCGTCCAAAGACGACCAAGTCGAGTAGAGAGTTGGCTCCAAGTCTATTAGCTCCATGCACTGAGGAGCAAGCAGCCTCGCCACAGGCATATAGTCCACCCACGACGCTATCTTGTCCGGCTTCATGTGTTATCACTTGTCCCTTGTAGTTTGTTGGAATACCCCCCATGTTATAGTGAACAGTAGGTAAGACAGGTATGGGTTCCTTTGTTACATCTACTCCAGCGAAAATCATTGCAGTCTCTGAGATACCTGGTAGACGAGTAGCGAGTTGATCTGTCGGCAAGTGGTGCAATTGCAGGTATACGTGATCCTTCTCAGGTCCACAACCGCGACCCTCACGTATCTCAATGCTCATGGAGCGCGAAACAACATCTCGTGACGCCAAGTCTTTTGCAACTGGAGCATACCGCTCCATAAATCGCTCACCCTCGCTGTTGACCAGGAAACCACCTTCGCCGCGACAACCCTCTGTAATGAGACAACCAGCGCCGTAGATGCCAGTTGGATGAAACTGCACAAACTCTAGATCTTGGTTTGGCAGATTTGCTCGGGTAACCATGGCCATCCCGTCACCAGTGCAAGTGTGGGCAGAAGTGCATGAGAAGTAAGCTCTTCCGTAGCCGCCTGTCGCTANAACAGTATTCTTCGCATGGAATCTATGGATTGTGCCATCTTCTAGGCAAAGAGCTACCANTCCAACACATTGACCTTGATCCCAGAGAAGATCTAGCGCGAAGAATTCAACGAAATATTCACAATTGTATCGCAGCGATTGGCCGTATAAGGTGTGCAATAACGAATGTCCTGTCCTGTCGGCGACACAGCAACATCTATGCGCCTGACCGCCCTTTCCATACTTGTAAGATTGACCTCCGAAAGCTCTTTGATAGATCTTACCTTCTGGCGTTCGACTGAAGGGCATTCCGTAGTTTTCTAGCTCTACGACAGCAGTTGGTGCCTCACGGGTCATATAGTGGATTGCATCCTGGTCACCAAGCCAGTCACTTCCCTTGACTGTATCATACATGTGCCATCTCCAGTCATCTGGTTCCATATTACCCAAAGCTGCATTGATGCCTCCTTGAGCGGCCACAGTATGCGAGCGAGTAGGAAAAAGCTTCGTAATGACAGCCGTCTTAAATCCTTTTTCTACCAAACCAAAGGCTGCCCGAAGACCGGCGCCTCCAGCACCGACTACTAGGGCATCGTAATCATGGTCTACTACTTTGTATTCACGTCCTGCCGATGTATTGGCAGATAGACTTCTTTGTAAGACGCGAGTTACGGTGATGGGCTTGAGGTTGTTTAGGATGCGACAGATTGTGGACATATTTGGTTTGTTTCTTGAATAAATAGATTAAAAAACTCGATTTTACTTCAGAGGCTCTAGATCATTAGTTTCCACAAATTTGTATGGATCTAGAGAATCTTCCAGGATAATAGTTTAGATTTAAGAAAGTGTTATGAGCCTCTCGTGCTCAACATAATAAATTTCAATAACAAACGCTCGCCTCATTATCTGTTCCACACAAAATTTTGGAATCGTCAGAACTTTTCCCGAAGCTCCGAATGGATGTACGCGCAAAGGCAAAGCCCTTGGCGCCTCGAACTCACATCAAACCTCACGGCCACACCAAGTTAGACTGAGAAATCAGGTGAGGTTGTTTGACGCTGCTGCCACAAACTCGAGATCTCGAGCAAGTCAATAGTCAGGAGNTTGCGCTCCGATAGGTCGAATTTTTTTAATCATGATTCTCTCTGGCCGGAAAACAAGTCAATCACTGCATTTAAGTTATTACAAGATCAATCGAAATAGTTAACAAGTTAAAAAAATATGACCTATTACAGAAATGATAAATTTGGCACTAATTCAATCTCTATCTTCTTATAGTGACCCTGAGGGCGCCTCTATTCAGGTGGTGATACTCGAAGCCCTTCTCTCGCAACAATGCGACAATTGTCGGCCTGATTTTATGGCCATGCGTTAGACTATGCCTTCCCCAACCCGTGATTATATCAACACTTGCTTCTCCTTGCTTGTCAATAAGTAGTTTGTTTTGTCGGATCCTAAGCAGTTCGTTGACAACTAAGCGCGCCTGAACCGGGTTCAGTCCATGAAGATCAATGTGATCTGAATCGCTACTCTTTTCAATGAGCAGATCCACCAGCTGATTCGTCTTGTCTTCAATCATCTTACGTAATTGGCTACCCAATTCAGAGTAATAACTTGTTACTGTATACATCTTCTTCGAGAGGTACAGTGAGGCCTTGTCATGACTAGACTGTTTCTCTAGTAACAAATCGTTTATAGATTTCTGCAACCTCTCGATACGATCTTGAACACTAAGTGCGGTCTCATCCTCGTCGGGATTGTCGTCAGCTTGGTCGGTGTCCCCGTGTTTACTGTTTCGTTTGCTCAGTTCCTTAGAAGTCTTGGAAACCCGCGTCAGACTTTCAGATATATTTGGCAGCNNATCGCNACTTGCTGTTTTTGAGTGATTTGTCGCTTGAGTTAGCACCGGTTTCGGCTCAAATTGGTGCCCGGTAAAGGAGCAAGATGCTATCAACATCAATTGGTCAACAGTTGCATCNATCTTGCCATCATTCTCGGAAAATACGATGTAGATAACGTTTTCTTCAATTCTGTCGCGAAACATATCATACAAACAATTCAGCCGTATTCTATCCCTTAATTTAGCATCCATGATTAGTTAAATGTATATGGCCTTGAACTTTGCNAGTCACAAATGATGGTCGGTTTCTTGCGATAGTAAAAATTCTTTCCTCTCGTTCGTTCGATTGAGCATTCTGGTTCCAAGGTTTCGGGAGAAGAGAGGACTGGTTTGAGCAATAAAAACATTGATCAATATATTGTACCTGACTGATGGAGTATTCAGCAACTTGTCAACAATTGGCACGATAGATCCAATCAAGATGTTAAATTTCGAGCGAGAGTAACGCGCACTTCCATTATTAGTTTTTCAAAACGCACACACGAACTGCAGGCAGTTTCACTCTGCGCGTCTGCAGTCTTTCAATTGACCCACGTTGTTATTACTGCGACACGTTTGCATAGGCCTTATTCTGGTTTGCCCCTGGTTGCCTACTCGAGTACAATTNATATTAACTTATACCATCAAATACTGAAAAGTTCACCCCGATCTAACTGGCACCTACCTAAGCTAGCAAGATGCAGCAGGATGATATGCTATGGAATTGCATGAAGAACGGCTTCTGTTCCTTCAAGATCAAATCTAANACGCAGATTCTCTGTAGGAATGACAACAATGTCGTAGGAATTTGTTCAAAATCAGCCTGTCCTCTGGCAAACAGCAACTACGCTACTGTTCGCGAGCATAGAGGTATTGTATATCTATGCAAGAAGGTTGTAGAACGATCAGCTTTTCCTCATAAGCTCTGGGAGAAGATCAGACTGCCGGAGAATTATGAAGAAGCCTTGCAACAAATCGAACTGCTCCTGCCATATTGGAACCAGAAACAAGTGCACAGATGCAAACAAAGGTACACAAAGATATACCAATACCTGGAGAGATCACGAAAGCTTGCTACCAAGATGCGCTCTAAGAAGCTAATAACTTTGCCTAGAAAGATGGAGCGTCGCGAGAAAGCGAGAGAGAAGAAAGCTCTGGTGGCGGCCAAATTGGAGAACAANATCGAGATGGAGATAATCAACCGTGTGAAGCAAGGCGTCTACGGAGATCGTTATAAATTCAAGGACAACGCGTTCGAGAGGGCGCTCGTGGAGCAGTCCGAGGATGTCGGCGAGGAGGTTGCAAGCACGAGCACTGGCAAGAGGAAAAGAGCTAGCCAGGTTGAAGTTGAGTTGCCTGCAAAATTGTCGAAGAAATATGTTCCAGATATAGAGGAGCTGGGAGACTTGGATGATGGGGAGTTTGCTGATAGCGAGGAGGACGACTTTTGGGCCTCCGAGGACGAAAAATGGGCACAAGAGGAGGAAGAGGAGGAAGCTGAGGCTGAAGTTGAAAGGAAGAAGAAGAAGGGTAGAAGTTTGTTGACTGTTGAATGGGAAAAATAGTGCAAATTTCGTCCAACAACCAAAACTCTCTCTCCCCCCCCCAAGACGAAACCTCCCAACTGTGATATTGCGCCATTACCTGCTCCCAAGTGTTGTCCTCTGGCGACTTCCACTTGACCATAAAACAAACAAACGAATGAACCAAGGACCATGCAAAGGTCGGGCCTACGGCTAAAATAATTAATCATCATTCGCTCAATTAAGTTGTTCAAGGGAAAACTTGTGGATGTTTCAATCTGAGGAGGAACATTTTTGTTGATTTATTTATTTGCGCAGTTGTGCCAGGAGCTCTCGTTAACTGATTTTGCCTTATGGCTTAGCAAGGCGGGCGAGGCTTAAGGTAGCAGCCAGGTGAACGCATTCGTTTGTTCGCTCGCTGAGAGTCATGATTCTTTATCTTCTTGAAAACTTCGGTGTTGCGCAACATCCCGGCTAGTCTTGTCCAGTCTGCCTCTTATCTAACTGTTCCAATCTAGGAGCAACAGTGTTCAAATGCCCCCTCTCGCCGAGCTTTCGCCCTGACACTGGCGTTTCTAAATGGACGGCAAATCGCAAATCGCAACTTGAACTCAGACTCAAACGAGAAGCAAACCACAACTCTGCCAGCGCAAAACCCACAAACCTGCGTCCCCTTGGCCGGCTTCCATTCAGCTCCATTCAGTGGATCACGATTCTCTCATCTAGCCGCACTGGCCAGCGCCAGTCTGACCGCAAAACTGTGAATAAATTTCCTCTCTCCCTCCTCCTCCTCCTCCTCCTCCTCCTCTCCCATCAGTCCAATTGAGCAAACAAAATGGGCGACCAATTTGTGTGATCAATGAGCTGATTTTTAGAGCCGATTGAATCCATGAAGTCCATTAGTGGAGCTGGCCAGAGTTTGGCCAACAACAGGTTGTTTGCAGTGGCAGCTCGCTCGTTTGCCACTCACGCGGCCAAATGGAGGATAATCAAAGCGCACGTCGGCTTCACCTTGCCTTGGCCGCTTTGTTCGGGGCTTGCAAGCGGCCGCTCGAAGCCGGGGGCTCCGCTCTGTTCAGGTTCCCTTCGGCTCAACCTGCCTTTGGGCGGCCCTCCAAGCCTTGTGGCCGAGCGAGCGGCCAAAGGTTCGCGCCGGCCGATCGATCACAATCCCAGGCAACAGTTTCGTCGTCGTCGTCGCTGCCGCTGCCGCTGCCGCCGCCGCCGCCGCTTCTGGCAAGACGCGAGCATGGACGACACATTAGCATTCCGGAAATCATCGACTCAGCGGTGTTCGAGTTCATGGCTCCCCCATCGGCGGGTTCCATGTCGCGCGTTGAAGGTTCGCGCTCGGCCTGAGGCGGGCAGATGAGCGGTTGCCGCGGCGGCCGCGACACAATGGCGCCGCTCAGTTTGTTTTGGAGGCGTGAAATGGTCGCGCTGGGCGGCCGGCGGTTCAGGTAAGAGGGATCGCTCGCTCCGATTTGATCCGCTTGGTCTGGACGCAATTTGGCCTGAAAGTGAATTGAATTAAGCGGCAGCCCCTCTTTGGGCAAAGGCGGCAAGCTCGCGCAGAGAGAGGCGGCGGCGCCGGCGGAGGAGGAGGCGCCAAATCGGGGGCGCTGGCTGGCGGCCCACTGAGAGCGAGCGAGAGAGTCCGATGTCGCATCCAGCGGCCAACTTGTCCATTAGAGCGGCCGCATTATGATTGATTCATTCAGATCAATCATGAGCCCGACAGTAGCGACAAACTTGCCACTCGCCAACGCAAGCAGAGCGCGCCAATGACATTCTCATTTACCTGTTTATTATTCCATTCCGTTTGGTTCCATCCGATTCGCTTTGGATCGGTTTTGTTGGGCTGAGTTTGAGTTTGGTTCAGTGCAATGCGGTTCAGTTGGCTTAGCTCTTTGCTCGGAGCTCGTTTGCGTTTGCCTCTCCGCTTTTGCGATCGCGTTCGCGTTCGAGTTTAGTTTTGGTTGCTCGATTTTTGCCATCAGCGTTCGGGTCTGCGCGGCCGCCAGTCAGCCTTCAAATTTTAGCCCCGAGTGTGTGCATTGTGTGCCGGCTTTGGGAGGAGGCGGCATGATTTTGCAGCGGCACGCTCGCTTGCGCAAGCCGCTTATAGGGTCAGCCCACCGAGCGAGCGGAAGGGCTGGCCGCCAGCGAGCGAGCGAGCGCGGCCAGTGCGGCGCGCGCCTCCTATAGGGCGGCCGAGACCGGAAGAGCGGAGCGGCGAGTGGCAAGCGAGCGCCGCTCGGCCAGCTCGGGCCGGCCAGGCGAAGCTCAGGTAGCGGTTGTAATTAAAGTGGCGGCCGCTCGGTTTTATTGGCGCGGCCGGCATGAAACATTGGCGGGCGGTTGGCCGGCCGGCCGAGTGTTGCGTAAGTGGAAACACACTCGAGCCAAACCGAGAGCGCCGACTTGCGCCCGCCGAGCGGCCACTCAAGTCGAGCGGCGTAGTTAAAGCTTGCAGAGCCAATAACACGGGCCCATTGATGGATTCTGGCCAATTTGGCCGGCGCAACTGATCGCCAACTTCACCTGTTGTTATTGATGCCGCTGCCGCCGCCGCCGCCGCCGCCGTTTGCTCCCCTCTCAGTTTCCGCCGGCGGCCACACGCGAGCGAGCGAGCAGCATTTAGAAGCTTTTATTGGGCCAACAAAAGGCGCCATTCACTCGCTCGCCGGCCGGCCAGTCGTAAAGTCGGCGGCCGGCCAAGTTTATGTCTCGAACTCCAATCAAGCCCACACCGCTCGCCTCTCTCGGCGCGGCCGGACTGGCGCAATNGAGTTGCGCAACCTATAAGGAATATCTCACCAGCTTGCCACTTCTGGCCGCCGACGCAACCGGCAGAGTGCGAGTGGCGCGCACAAAGGGTCGCCGCCGCCGCCCCTCGGCCGGAACTNGCCGCAGACCTNTGACTTGTCGCTCAACTTCAAGTTCCAGTTCCACTTTCGGCCTGTCAGCTGACCGGCCGATTGTTTGTTTGCCGCTCCGATGGGCTCGCTTTTTGGCCGCTTTGAAATTATGATAATGTAGCCAAATTTGCCTCGGACACGAGGGCTTGGCGGCGCGAGGAGGCCGCTTTGGCCGCGTTCCCACTGAGTTTGGGGCGCCGCCNGCCCGCCAGCCCGACGTTCCCTTTGTGGCGGCCGGGCGGCGACTTGGAGTCGGCTGAATTAATTTCCCCCTCAGAGGACTCGTCTTCCGTTTGCGCTTGATTTTTGGATGACGTTGCAGCTGGCCGGCGCCGATGGAGNGGCGCTCGCGGGCGGCCGNCCGGGCCGAGTGGCCGACAACAAACTCAGGTGCCTCGATGGGCAGCGAGCAAATTGAACGCCGGCCCGAGTGGCCTCTTTTTGGCGCCACGCGAGTGTTACGCAACTCCGAGCGCACTAATGGACAATCAATGCGGCCGCCGATGATGGATGCACGTGCGCGCGGGCCCANAGTGCGCGGGTCTTGGCGCGCAACTTCCTGTTCGGCCGGGCGCGCAGCCGGCCGCCTAATGCGCCCCACTTCCGCCGGCCACTCAGCGCTCGCCGGCCCGGCCAGCGGCGGCGCCTGAAACGTCTGAGACGCCCGAGATGCCTGAGACGCTGCGGCAGGAGGAGGGGGGCCGCGACTCACCTGCAGCCAGCGGGTCGAATCGGGAGTCCCGCGCGCGAGGGGTGCGGCCGCCGCTTCCGGCGTCGTGCGCGCCCGCCCAAGCGGCCCGGCCAGGAGCGGC
>Ga0058699_1000494_pt1 | contig 12339 bp, 10 predicted proteins | sample AgamicAtPe_FD_55078 | JGI IMG/M metagenome (GOLD analysis project Ga0058699, IMG submission 55078) | Agave microbial communities from Guanajuato, Mexico - At.P.e | ecosystem: Host-associated > Plants > Phyllosphere > Phylloplane/Leaf | place: Guanajuato, Mexico | collected 2012-10-15 | reverse complement strand
AGCGCATCCCTAGGTGACGGCGCCAGCTAGTCACTTGCTGCTAGTGTAAATAAATTGGTGCAGATTTTGGGGCCGTCAAATGGAGCGCAAGTTTCTCTATTNGACGGCGAACTGGCAACGGCCAGTCCCTATCTCAACNGTTCATGGGNGCTCTCAAGTGATCTATCCGGAGTTGCCCCACTGCCTGAGCTCCCCTTCAGCTTTGATCAGCCCCAAGAGCCATCCACTGTCGCAAAGAGAGGTATTCGAGGCGACGAGGTCTGCTGCCGCGCGAACCCCTCGGGCTTCGACCGGATCACCAGGCAAATCTGGGCTACAAATCATAGGTTAACCGAGAGCTTCGCTCTACAGGCCAACCCTCTCACCTGTCTGCCTGAACGCCAAAGAGATGTTGGCCAGACNAAAGTGCGCATCTCTCGCGCAGCAATCAGGAGCGGATTTGCGAACCGGTTTGGCTGGCTTCCAAAGCGCGCTCAGCTCGCTCGGTCCTCGACTGACCGGCGGCTCGCACTGGCATTCGACTTCCTGATGAGCCCGCGATGCTCCTTCGAGCGCTTCCAAGCAAAGTGCTATCGAGAGCGAGAGAGTAAAACGAAGAGCAAGGCTTCGGAGCGGGCAGTAAGTTCACTTCCCCTTGTTCCAATTCTTACCCGCCAGTGCCGGCATCCTCGCCTTCCAAGACGCCCACTGCCGCTACTTGCCGGCCAGGTCGGCCTCGGATGGATCCGATGACTGAAGCAAGTGCGTACATTTATCAGTTTACTCTCTCCGGGATTCCTGAATGAATACAGTTTGCAAGCACTAACTACGACAAAGAGGAGCGAATTGAGGACCCAACAGAGCAACATGATTGGCCACCACGAAGAAATCATATCGACCGCAAGAGAGGCATTCGCGTCCGGAATCACGAAGAATGTTGCCTTCCGGCGTCACCAGCTCAAGCAACTATACAAGCTCTTGGAAGAGAATGAGGCCAAATTTGTTGAGGCGCTCAGAATTGACCTCAAAAAGTCTCGTTTTGAAGCAGTCATGACAGAAATTGATTTTGTTCTTAACGATCTGAGATCAGCGCTTAACAATTTAGACAGCTGGGTGAAGCCGAAGTTTGTTAGCAAGTGCTTTGTTACACTTGTCGACGACAACTACATCCACTACGAGCCTTATGGGATTGTGCTCATTTTGGGAGCTTGGAACTATCCAATTCAGCTTGCATTCTCGCCGCTCGTTGGTGCAATAGCGGCGGGAAATGCTTGCATAGTGAAACCGTCGGAGGTCGCACCTGAGACCGCTAATTTGATTCACAAACTTATGCCGCTTTACTTGCATAGAGAGGCATACCAGTGCACCTTGGGAGATGGCGCTTGTGCCCAACAATTAGTTTCCTCGCCAATGGTGGACTACGTTTTCTTCACTGGCTCGAGTCAGATTGGAAAACAAATCTATCAAACAGCGGCGAAGAATTTGACACCATGCACTCTCGAGATGGGAGGTAAATCCCCAGTCTACATTGACGAATTGACCTATTTGGATCCAAAGAGTGGCAAATTCAATGGTAGCCTCTTTGAGACTTCTGTCCGACGTATCCTGTGGGGCAAATTTCTAAACACGGGCCAAACTTGCGTTGCGCCAGACTATGTCCTATGTACAAAGTTAGTGGCCACCAAGTTTATGGAAACAGCGCGAAAAATCATAGAGCAATTCTACGGCGAGAACCCCATCAAAAACCAAGATTATGGCCGAATAGTTAATTCGCGCCATTATCAACGCTTGACTGCTATATTAACAGCCCAGCTTGAGAAGAAGAACGATGGCGCAATCGAAGGAGCTCCGGGTATAATTGGCGGCAATTTTATGATCGATAACTCTGGTGGATATTTTATCGAGCCAACCATCGTACTTTGCTCCACCATTGGCGACCCCCTCATGCAATCAGAGATATTCGGTCCGATACTTCCTGTGCTGCCAATCACAGATGAATCGAAGGCGATCAACTTGATAAATTCGAGGGACAAGCCCCTTTCATTATACGTTTTCTCAACAAGAGCTAACCTACTAGCCAAATTTCGGGAGGAAACTTCAAGCGGCTCAATTTGCGTAAACGACACTGTCATGCATTTAATTGCAGAGGCTTTGCCATTCGGTGGTGTTGGCAAGTCTGGCATGGGATCCTATCATGGCAAACATAGCTTCAAAACGTTCTCCCATCGCAAATCAATTCTGGTTCGTGGATTTAATCCAATNATCGAGTGGGTGGCGAAGAAGAGGTACCCGCCGTACTCGGAAAACCATTTGAAACGAATGTTGCGATTGCTCAAACGTCGTGCAAATCCGCTGGGAATAACTCTCAAAGAATGTTATGGTCTTCTTTGTTTCATGATAGGTATCTTGCTCTGCTATCTCTATTTAAGCGTCCCTCTCCTGCAAGTCAAATTTTGATCACATCCCTCGGTCAGCCACAATAAATCGCCCTCAGATCTGGAGACTGAACTCCATCAGCTACATCGAGTTTTGGATTTATTATATGGTGCTACTCTCACAAGTTCAGCAATGAGCACAGATCAACATCTTTCTCCCTTCGCTCTTCCAAGTTGCTCTTCGAATGATTGTGCTCGAGGAAGTGGCAATCAACATTGGTGGTGATGCTGTTATAGAATCTCATCGAACTTGGGTGTTGAAAAGTCGACGTCGCTAGTATCACGATCGACGAGTTGATAGCTGATTAAAGATTCGAAGGCGAGTTTCTCATTCAACTGGAAGTAAAACAGAGGGGATCCATCCACGGGCACAGTCGCTGGCAAATGAGAATGCAATCACTGAAGGAACCATTGAAGCAGCTCTGTTGCATCGCAATCATTCGCGTAATCTTTTGTAAGGGTTACTGCCGTTTGTTGAGCAAGACCTCTTTCTCGAGCCCACGTGTCTGTGGTATTCGTCTGACAGGAATTGATTCAATTCTAGTAAGCGATCCTCCTCGGTTGTTGGGTCGATAGCGCGGCTGTTGAGGTATCCGGGAGAGTTCGAGCACGGTCTTCGACTTTGGCTTGGTTTTATTCCTCTGGATGTAGGCTGAACTAGAGCTTGCTGAAACGTCAGTAGATCCTCTTCGTTACCACCCAAGATTATCTGAATATTGGGTTGCTGTTGAGCTGTAGACTGTTGCGCGGGTTGTAAGTGCGCAGAATTAGTTGATTGAGCTTGCATAGAATTGGTAGCCGACTCATCACAGTCCAAATGCAGCTGGTTGACGGCAAGAATCGAAGCAACGTTATTGTGCGGCTGCACGATTGGTAACTCTTCGGCCATTGAATCATTTGATGTTAGGGTGTGATGATCACTACTATCTATTGCTGCTAAAGCATGGAGCTGCCTAGCTGGTAATTTGTGCTTCTTAATGAGCTTGTTCGAATCTCGTGCCCTCTTTCGCCTTCCAAACTGATAGCCAATACGAGCAAATTGCTTTTGTGACTCAACACAATCCTTATACAATGTGGTCAAATTGCTGGCTGCGTTCTGGAAAGGTATCCAGGGCGAAATNTTTGGCTGTGTTCGGTCCTTGTAAAGCTTCGTGATACAACAAGCTGCGTTTTGGAATGAGGCCCAAAGCTGCTGATTACGGAGTCGCTGTTCGGAGTCGATTCGCTCGTCTAGGCTATCTTGGTCTTCTGTATCGGTAACGAATTCCGAGGCTTGTAAATCATCGAAATCGTCCATTTTGTTGACCTGAGTTTATCACCTAGTTTTATGCGATTTCCTACCTCACTTCAAGAGTATTTTTCGGATTGCTAGATAATTGNGCTGAATAGATGCCGTTATATTATCTTAGATTATAGGTTTAACAATATTACCGTCAGTATTCCAAGTTCTCAAGTTGTTTCCTAAATTGTCGCCTGGCTGAATGAAGCGGATTCCCAGTTTAGGGTTTTTGGTCGCAAGAATTAAGTTTAATCTTATTGTGACTGGGTGTGANTGGCATTCATCTATATAACTTTGGGATTTAATGTATATTTATTTTAATCGTGAGAAACCCAAGCTTCACAAATTTTTGCAACAATAATCATCTCTAGACTATTTTCGCGAATCACAATCGCCCGTTGAGCGCTCGCACAAAGCTTTTTCGCTCATACCATTTGCGTATCGCAATTGGCAAGGCTTATGAGTGTCTATTGAGTACATTTTATTTATTTTTGGTCGTTTAGAAAACGAAAAAGTCTGTCGAATTCGAGACCAAAAATAAATAAAATGCCTCNAGGAAGCACCAGCAATCGATCGTCGAGTTGTTGGTTAGGACATAATGGAAGCCGGGATGTTTTGTAGTGCCCATGGTTCGACCGACGACTCGTGAATACACCACCAATATGCTCTGCTGGACTAGTGAACTGAGTGGACAATACGAATGAAAATGGGAAAGTTCATGATGTTTCCGAACTAGGGGATCGCATTTAATGTACCAAATGNCTTAATCTTGGTCATACAGAATCTNATCTCATCGCTTCCATAGGTTCATAGTTAATTGATTCATCAGAAGTGCTGCAACTTGTGCAAACTGATTAGGGCTATTAGTATTACTGCTGTTAGCAGTCATGATCGAGGCTAGAGTGCTGAGTTGAGGATTCATCTGTAACAGTGAAGCCAGAGCGGCTGGTTGGAGACCACCGAGAGGATTTGCCTGATTTATGGTAGTCGTTTGAACATTGCTAGCTCTATTACTGATTCCGGAGGTGCTAAGTGGGCTTGAATTGACCCTTGGCCAAACTTGAGAGCTTGAGCGTGACGGGTGAGATGCTGGCTGTAGTAGAGAATGTTGTTGACTGTTGCTAGTTGTTGGTGAGGGCGTCGAGACAACTGTAGCAGCTTCGGCCATNATTCTTTGGTCTATATCTTGCTCTTGCTTTGATGCTTTTGATAGAACCGACTTGATGCGGTTAGCTTGAGAATTTTTGATTGATTTCTTTACATGGTTTCCGACGCAATTCTCGCAAACAGCGTTCGAGCGCTTCCAAGACCAGGATGGGGTAAAATCAGTCCCGCAGGTAGAGCATTCAAACGGTTTCTCAAGTGGTTGTGTGTCCAATGGATTCTTGGTGTTGGTCAGATAATCAACACAAGCCTCGAGTCCCACNTAGTATACAAATTCTATATTGTTCGCGTTAGGTACAAAGTCGATACCTATTTGTACATGCTTCTGGGGCAGTTGCATTAGGGTTTGTTCGAGTTGTTTCTGGATTGCTGCTTTGGCAGCCGTCCTCTTTTGTAACAACATCTGGGCGGCTTGTGACTTGTTGAAGGAGGTTTGTTGCTGCGCTTGAGGCTGCNGAGGCCGCCGAGAAGACGCTGAGAGGCTGTTGGCGCTCATTAGAAGAGATTGTTGGCCCGATAAGCCAGCCCTCATGTCCTGAACCACATTGGGTGGAGTTGTAATTGGTTGGCGAGATAGGTTGCCCACGTGCGGTGAAGTAACTCCAACTGTTCGTTTGTTTACATTAGACGAGAAACCAAGACCAGCTTGTCCGTGTTGTTGCATCAAAGTCTGCTCGAGTTGTTTTTGTATAGAGGGTTTGAATGAGGCTGGCCTCTTCTGCATCAGCATTGGAGTAGTCTGCGATCTATTGAAGGAAGAAGCTGGCTGCGTTTGGCTCTGTTGTTGTCGCCTGGAGGCTGAACTGATTTGATTCATCAAGAGTGATTGGGGTCCAGTGAGACCGCCCATCATTGCCTGAACTACATTGGGCGGAGTTGTAATTGGTTGTCGTGACATATTACCGACGTGAGGTGGGGCGATACCAGCTGGTGTAGGATGACGTGCTTGTTGAGGTGGGTTCCATAAGGTGTTGACCTTTGGCCTTTGGTGGGCGTGAGCGGGAGTTTGGTTCAAGGAAGATAAACTTTGAGTGGCTGTCGAGCTGGTGAGGTTCTTTTGCAGGGCCAGTGGTCCAGATTGCGATTGCCGAAGTTTCTTCATCTGTCCTGCCTGCGAATTTAGAGTGCTAGCCTGATCGACTTGGGATACTTTTGGTCTAGTCTGAGATTGACGAATTTTCTTCATCAAAACCAGACGATGTTCTTCATTTCTGAGCTTTGCCTTGAGCTTCTTGATTTTAAGTGTCCTGTTGTCATCTTCTGGTGGTTTGTTTGGCTCTAAAGCAGCGATTGAATTGAATGTGGTCATGGTGGTCAGGAAGGTGTGTTGTATTCAACCTTGATCGAATGTTAGATGTTGACCCAATTGTTATAGAGAATNGAGAATTGAAATAAAATATAACCGTAACTTTGTACACATAAATTACGTCTTGTGAGTGATTATAAAACTGGCCTGGAATCACAATGCCTCGTCAACCTGGACGGACGGATGCAAACGACGGCGACGTCGACGACGACCACGACGAGTGTTATGATCGGGCAGGAATGGTGGCGCTGCGATCGGATTTGATTGGTAGCTGTTTATGCGGCAGCCTGTAGATGGAGCCCCAATGAGACATCCGCCTGCTGCATGCCGTCCAAAATAGGGCTTAGATTTCCTAACCATTCGCGTTACCGGCAATGCTGGCTTGTTGTCTACCTGGTACCTATATATTGGTCACCGATATTTATATTTCCCTATCGCAAATAATTCACAACCGAACCACTGACTATTTCTAGCAACCAATCCACACCACAATCATGGCATCCGTTACCGATGGAACCAATTCGGGTGACACCAACTCCACACCAGATAGAAATGTTGAAATGTGGAAGATAAGACGACTCATTAAAAGCCTCGAGGCCGCCAGAGGCAACGGAACTTCGATGATTTCACTTATTATGGCGCCTCGGGAACAAATTTCCAGAATGTCAAAGCTCTTGGGCGATGAACATGGCACAGCATCAAACATTAAGTCACGAGTTAACCGGCTTTCGGTGCTGAGCGCCATCACATCCGTCCAAAATCGGCTCAAACTATATCCACGTGTTCCAAACAACGGCCTTGTAATTTATTGTGGAACGATAGTAACAGAAGACGGTAAAGAGAGGAAAGTTAATATTGATTTCGAACCATTCAAGCCCATAAATACTACGCTTTACTTATGTGATAACAAGTTTCATACTGAGCCTTTAACCCATCTATTAGCGGANGATGATAAATTTGGTTTCATTGTAATGGACGGTAGCGGAACATTGTTCGGCACATTACAAGGCAATACTAAGGAAACCCTCACCAAGTTTACCGTTGATCTACCGAAGAAGCATGGTCGTGGTGGTCAGTCGGCGTTGCGTTTCGCCCGATTGCGTATGGAGAAGCGTCACAATTACGTACGAAAAGTAGCGGAGGTGGCAGCTCAACTATTTTTAACTAACGACAAACCTAATGTTTCTGGCCTAATTTTAGCCGGCTCGGCAGATTTCAAGAAAGAGTTGGGATCGTCCGATATGTTTGATAAGAGATTGAGAGAAAAGATTATTAAAACTGTTGATATCTCTTATGGTAATGAAAAGGGTTTTGATGAGGCCATAAAACTATCAGCTGACCTATTGTCAAATGTTAAACTTGTCCAAGAGAAGAAATTAATTCAAAGATATTTTGATGAGATCGATCAAGATTCNGGGAAGTATTGTTGTGGTATCGATGATACTATGCGAGCTTTGGAGATGGGCGCCGTAGAAACAACGATAGTTTGGGAAAATTTTGAAAAGCAGCGCTATGTTCTTACAAAGCCGAACGGTGAGAAGGAAGTATTACACTTAACAGAACAAGAGTGGAGTAGGAGGCGGGCCGATTACGAGAATAATTCGGAAGCTGAGTTAACNGAGTGTTGTCCATTCCTCGAGTGGTTGGCAAACAATTATAAAACCTTTGGCACAACTTTAGAGATAATAACCAATAGATCTCAGGAGGGTAACATGTTCGTCGAGGGTTTCGACGGTTTAGGTGGCCTCCTCCGTTATAGAGTTGAATTCGACACAATGAACTTGGCCGACGAGATCGAGGATCTCGATCTCGGTGAAATATGATCAAACTAGTTCAGCCACCCTCAACGTCGCCGCCAGTAGACAAATAAAGATACTTGGGAAACAAAAAATCTGTTTGAATGTCTGGATAGTGATGTTTTACGAGAAGTTTGATACATTCAGAGACTCAATTGCCAACGATACTTTCGCTGTTAGCGTCTACATGTATTGCTGTTTCGTTCGTTTATTTTCAAGACCATTCACGAGATATTCTCAAGCATCATGGTCGTACGCTATGGCATGAGCCTGGTTATACTGAGGTAGAGTATACATCCTGCCGATGGGGCTCCTCAGAATGTGGTAGACAACAGGTGAAGTGTTGATCGTCGGCCTCAGATCATGATTCTGTTTTCCTGCTCTCTGCTTGTGCTGTCGGGGTATGTAAGTCGCTACGCTTTCCTGTACCTGGGATGACAATACGGGCGCGCGCAATTTGGCTGATCTGGCAGCTGACTCCTGGTTCACGTTCAATGATTTTGAAGTTTTCACTTTAAGACGTAACTTCGAAGCCTCAGGCTGCTCATTTGTGGGACCTGGTGGCTGGGCAAACATGAACGGAGCTACATAATGCTCATGGCTGTGTGGCTGGTGTGTCCGATGGCTGACAAAAGATACATCAGCGATGGAGCCATCCTGTTGTTTTGTTCTCGAATTGTAAGCTAGTGGTGGTGCAATAGATTGGTAGGCAGTCTGTGTGTACGGCAAAGGTGAGTATTGGTATTGGGGCTGAGGTTGCGTCAGATAGGTGTAGATGAAACTGGGTTGCTTCGGGTCCGCCACAGCCTGGGCACTTGAATACTGAAGCCGGTATTGGCTCGTAGCCCCATAGATAGAAGTTGCATCCCCAGCAACTTCCTGGGGTCTTGGGGCATTGATTGGACCGGGAGCCAGTTTTTCATGATAACTCTGATCAAGAACATCCGCGGCAGGTGAACTACTCGGTTGGGGCAGTTTTCTTTGGCCGGGTAAAAGCGAGACTGGCACACTCGGGGTGAGGAGGTTTGGAGTTGTGATGGAATCGGTCGAGTAAAAATACGAGTTAGACCCATCGCTGCGGCCATCTTTCGGCTCCAATGGCTTGTTGGCAGAGTTTGGGCCAACAAAGGGAAATCCAAANAGCGAGTTCGGGAGGATGTTGCGCAGTTGCAGCACTGCGTTCGGAATTTCGTTTGGACTCATGGCTGAAGTTCGATTAGCATTCNGTTCGGGCCGACCGAGTTCCTCAACCAGATCTATTTTAACTGGGCCGTAGGGCAACCTAGTGTAATGAACAAGTCTGTAGCGCTGGTCGAAGTTTATGTAGGTAAATTTCCCTTTTATCGTACCATTTTTGAACGTTGTTTCCTCTCTGAAAACTTTCTGTATCTCCTCGGCCTCGTAGGTCGGAAGATGGTTGCAAGAGGCGTTGTTTTCTTTCTCCTGATTCGGTCCCTTTTCCGGCTGATTGGAGACTTCCTCAATTGTTGGCGCCACCGAGCTTGATNGTTCCATGGTTGAACTCTCAGTGGTTGAACTGGCCGGACCAACAGTGCTTTGCTCTCTCGCTGGACCAAGCGTTGTTTCAGTTGGTGTGCTCGCTTGGGTGGTACTGGTGGAAGTGGTCGTGGGCGCCTCAGTCTCCTCTGTTGTCGTCCCCTCAGAGGGACTAGTTGCTGTTGAANNGGGTGGTGCGGCTGTGGTCGTGAGGTTGATTGTCGTTGTTGCAATTGTAGTTGAGCTTGAGCTTATGATTTCTGTGACTGGCGTCACTTCTTCCACTGATTTGGTCGTTGCTTCAGTTGAGCTGATGTCGCTCATAGGGACACCGTCAGAAACCTCAGTTGTAGACACAATGATGGATGTTGTGCTTGAGTCTGAACTCATAGGTGACTCTGTTGTCGTAGATGGAGATGGAAACGGAAATGGAGACGTTGTCTCGGCTAGAGTTGAAGAGTCGAGCGTTGTTGCCTTGGTGGTCGAGTTGTCTGGATCTAGGGCATCGAGAGTAGTTGACTCCTCGGCTGCGGATGTCTCGGTGACTGAGGTCTCGTTTGGTTCAAGATTCGCCCACTTGGTGGTCGAGTCGGGCTCGGACTCAGCCGACGTGCTAGCTGTCGCATCTCTTTCCTGTTCAAGTGACTGCGCAGAGCGTGTGGTTCGCTTGTCCTGGATGAAGTCCGCGACAGTTGCTCCCGGTAAACTCGCTGTCTCTGCAACCAAATTATCATTGCGGGCGCCAGGTAGGATCTGTGCTAGGGTCACCGGCTCGAGGGGACTTTTCGCGACCGCTAAAGTGTCGACTAACCTTGGCGGTTTGTCATCAACTCGCAGGTTTGGCGTTGCCGCAACACTGGCACTGATTGCGACTATAACTGTTAAAAGTTTGATTTGCTAGAAGAGGAGGTGGTTGTAAATTGACTATTGCATCCTAAGGTGTCAGCTCTAGTGTCGAACCTACTTACCATACGCATCTTTCCCTAGCTTCTGAGCGCTGTCAGTTGGAAACGAAATCTGAACATCCGATGAGTTGGGTGGTGATTGAGAGTTGGAGTGGAAGTGAGAGATGGAGAGAGAGAGAGAGAGATTTACTCATTGGCCGAATGGTTTGGCTGAGATCGAGAGTTGATGCTTAAAGAATGTTGGTCAAGATTATTGGAACGAAATGAGCTCTTTAATTGATCAACTTTCACTCGACTTCCCCACAGGTGTAGCTAGCATAGACTAGGCAGCAGAAGCTTAGAAGTCGGGAAGGAAAGTTAGGCTCGCTTCACGAGGCTTCCACCTTTTATCCATCATGTTCTCGCCCCCGAGCTGGAGAGGCCGGCTCACTGGAACCTTCGATGTTGGGTGAGACGCGGCAAACGTTTGTGGTCGAGCGAGACCACACGCAACAGGTAGTTAGGATGGGCTCAACAAAGGAGCCATTGGAGCGGCTCAGTTGAAGCACCAAACTCGATCGAGCAGCTCTAACATGTTGACCAGGGGTGAGAGAAGAGGAGAAGGAGGAGGGAGGAGGAGGACTTTCATCCACTTACCTTCAAGGACAAATTTCTTTTTATGTTCGCCTTGCACTTGGGTTTGGGCTTCAATTTAGGCGGGGAATCGCAGTAGTCTCGATTCCATTAGTCTCCTTGATTGGTCAGCTTCAGGGGCAACCAAACGCTTGTTGGCTTTAGCTGAAAACGAATTCCCTGCCCCAACTCTTGAGACGACGATAAATCGGTGAACAATATCGATGTAAAGGATGCGCAAAGTCTTTCCTCCTTCTCTCCCTTCCTCTTCCTCCTTCTCACTCAAACCTCCTCTTCCGCTCTCACACGGATGCCATTGAAAATGCTCGGCTGAATTGAAAAGCCTCCCCCCAATGGAGATCTATGCCAGGAGCAACCGAGAGAGTCAGCTGGGGTGGAGAATTATGAGAAATCTCAACTCGCGATCTCAGACGCTATCAGTTGATTGAACCTGTGAGTTACTCAATTCCTCTCCTACTAGCCAATGGAAGGGCAATGCCAGCTCAACAGACTAGTCCAGGTTTAGCGAGAGTTCAATCGTTTGCCAGTTGAAAGCGCGCTCACTGATCTTCTAGCTCAAGGATCGGAAGCAACTTGTGGCAGCTTCAACGCAAGCATCTCTTATCTCTTCACCTCTCTGTCTCCTCTTCTCCAAGAGTTTCGGTGCCGCGGGATCGGTTTAATGAGCCAAGGGCTGATGCTCGTTGCCAAGCAGAGTCCTTTTGACGGCCGAATCGGCTTCCTTATGAAACTCAATTAGTTGAGTCGATCTTAGGGTGGCTTGTTGGAGTAGGAGCAAAGAAATCAGCAACCCCGGTGACTCTTCAACCAGCCAAGTTCCGCTTAAGTCTCGGCCCGCTCTCACAAGCTTGCAATGGCAAGTCATATCACTCTCTGACATCATTATCAACAGTTGGGCCCAGCCTTAACCTCAGCGCCAAGCTTCGTTGGGCAAACGGAACAAGCTCCTCTAGCTGGTGACTTTCAATTGGATTATTCAAGGCGTGTCAACAGGTAGTCTATAAATAAACCCTCCTCTCCTCTCCTCCTCTCGCCTCGCCCCCTCAAAACCAACAGAGCCGAGAGGTCTCTCAATTTGCATGCTGGCCACCCATTAGTCGAGAGCTATCCCAAATTAATACGCTCGTTACCAGGCCGAGTGTCTCGCAAGGTTGGCTGCATGCGATCGGCGCGATTAAAGCTGTCGATCTTTTGTCAGAAAGTTTCGCCTAATCCGCTACAAGTTTGCTCGCCCGTGTAGACAAGCTTAAACTAGTTACAATACTAGCACCTGATAGCGATATCAAGCAGCTCTCATTCAGGAGCGAATGTTTGTCTATTTGATCTTTAGTGAAAAAATTAAACA
>Ga0058699_1000489_pt1 | contig 12386 bp, 7 predicted proteins | sample AgamicAtPe_FD_55078 | JGI IMG/M metagenome (GOLD analysis project Ga0058699, IMG submission 55078) | Agave microbial communities from Guanajuato, Mexico - At.P.e | ecosystem: Host-associated > Plants > Phyllosphere > Phylloplane/Leaf | place: Guanajuato, Mexico | collected 2012-10-15 | reverse complement strand
TGGATCTTGCTGGCCGATATTTAGGATGAGTGACTGCAGAAGTCGGATGTAATCCATGGTTGCTCAATTGTCGGACTAAAAGTCAAAACTAAGGTTATTGGCCATTCTGTGTAGANTCGATAGCAAGTCTAGTGGTACGATAGTGATCGAGTTAGCTCTAGAGGCGACTAGAATGAGAACAACATCGGACAAGAGCGCTCTCTGTGCCACAGAGTCTGTGGTGGTTCAAATCAACACACCTGCCCAAATGTTTGCCTTCTGCGGTGGTGGAGCGGAACTATTTGAAACTGCAAACTGGCCGAATATTAGGCATGAAAGGGGTTGGTTAGCACTGAGTAAATCACTGTTGTAATTTGGAAATCGCCTCCACACCTACAATTACGCAAGTATTAGAGCCTGGAACGAATGTTTAGGTAACGGAAGATTGATTTCCATTCATCGTTTAAACCACACCATGATTTGCGGAAAGGAGCACGACTAACCTCAGAGCTGTTCTCGTTTAAAGGCTGATGTAATGCCAAATGTCGTGAAGCCCAAGATGCTCTAACCCTAATATCGACCAGCTAAACTAAGCCCAAGCCTGCATCATCGAATTGACCATCGTAGTGAACTCCAATGCTAAGACTGGCTTCCATTTGCAACTATCGCTTCCTGTTCGAAGAGAAACAAGTGTTTGAATCGGGTGATTGCTCGGCTGACTCTTGATTCGACACTCAGTAAAAGGGGAAGACGGCCAGGCGCGTCGGTAAGCCTAATTGTTCATGCGAAAGGAAGATGGCAAGCACAACGGCACAAGGCAACGACTGGCTTTCGCCTTTACCAGCCTGATTGGAGTGTATTCACTCGCCCTACGCTCTCGCACCGAATTAATTAGCCGTTTTCAATCGCCCCCCTCACCTGTTGTCCTCGAGGTGGTGGCCAAAGTCGGGATCTTCTCGGCCAATTCTGCTTTCGCTCATTGTTATCGACAATGCCGATTATCGCCCGCAATGGAAAGGCTTCATTGTTCGCCCATTAGACCTGCCGATTGGCTACCACTGAGTTAGCCCTACAGGCCGGTGGACTATCCATAGGTAGTGTTTTCAACCTGAACGGTTGCGTTTCAGATGTCTCAGCTGATAGCAGACGAAACCTGCTAGAGCTTGATACATGTTGCAAGTGGCTGCTCCTCTTTAGAATGGTCCAAACTTAGCAGAGATGCTCGGTCCTGCCGTTCTTTGTTGCCCTACAACAGGTTCGTCCAGTGGCCAAAACGGGCATGGAGTAAATCTAGTGGCTCCATTGTTGGACACTGTGACTCGAATGGACCGAAGTTAGTGTTAAAAGCTACAGCTTGAGTGTTATGAACCAGGTAGATGCGTCTAAGTTCATCTTACCAGCTTGATCAATAGTTAAAAGGGTAACTTGTGAGAGAGTTAAAGGGGGAGAGAGGATGAGAAGGAATGGGTAGAGTTTAGAGTGATCTCGCTTGGGGAAGTCGGGGGTCGAACAGGCTCAAGGGGAGCCAAGGAGACACTACAGAAGTAAAAGTTTATTTGGCAGCCTTAGATGTTTGTAGCTTGCGTATGTCGTATATAACCGATTTTCGGTTCCATAGAAAAGCTCAGCCAACACGATATTCAATTATATAAGCTCCAGGTACAATATGTTATGGTGACCATCAGGCGGCGACAAACTAACGAAATCGAATTGTAGTAGTGCCCGCATTGAACCTATTCAATTGAGCTAACGCGCCCTTACATTGCCTTTGGTAGNGAGNTCTGTTTTTCAGTCTCTTTCGGTGTAACAAGCTGAAACTTATAGCACTTTAAACATGATAATGCTCACCTGTTGCGGGTCGCAAAGTGGACTCACTATATGTGTTAGCAGCTCTAAACAAGTCCGCCAAACAAGTCTGGCTGACCATCTAACAAAATCCCACTCTCCTTGCCAGGCAAACTTCTCAGCTCGCTGACACGACGACTTCTCTAGATCATGTTTTGCCAGAGGAACCATCTTCCTCGAGTGAGCATAGCCGAGACAACTAAGGAGCTGAGCCAAGAACGAATAACGGCCAATCCCACCTGACCGTTCATCCCTGTCTCTNTCTCCCTCTTTTTCTCTATCCCGAGTGCTCAGTCGGATTCGTGCCTATTTTGCATGCCTCCGAAATTAATATCCATTCTTGAATATGTCCTGGTATGAATCTACACCGAAAGCTTTGTAATTCTTTCCCCTGCCCCGAGCATTTAGGAAAGAAAGTTTGTAAGAGGGAAACGGACTTGCTCGATCCGTCTCTGCATGGCTTATCAGAGGTACATCCTGATGGGTAGTTTGCAATAGGGCCGCGAGGCTAATAGTGAAACATTTGCCCGCTCCCCTCTAAACTAGACTCAGTTACTCAACAAGGTAACAGGAAGAGAGATAGTCCAAATTAAAGTTGAATATATTGCTAAGACAAGTAAAAACTAAAGGATGAGGGTAACCTCCTAGTAGTCAATGGCCGTTTTCCGTAGTAAACGTGCAAATCAACCTCATCTGATCAGACTAGACTAATTTGTGTCGACTCATAAATCTTTTAAACTAGAAGCCATTAAGTCGCTCTGAATCGGGTTTCCATCGATCCGCGGTGCTCATANCGACAAATGAAGTCAAGCTTAAAATTTCATGCAATCGTGATTTGATCTTCCAAAATAAAATAGCTCCGTGACCCATGTATACTCGTACAACGTTAGCTGGAACAAACGGGTTGAGACGGTTTCAAAATATTTGAGCGGAGGCTGGACGATCTAAACATGATGATCGATCACATATCTAGAGGCTCTAGATCCGCTCCCCTTCATCATGTGATTCTAGCCTGACCCCTCCTGAATGGACAGATAACACACTCACCGCAATTCTCCCGCGGGAATCTTTGGTCACCTTTTTGTTCATTCCACGGAGGAGCTTTCATCCTATGAGGTTGAGATAATTCTGGAAACTCTTATCAAGAGTCTAAATGAACCAACAGACGATATTTACTTTTGCTTCTTAACTTCCAATGTAACCAATCGAGATTTCACTATCCGTTTGGACGGATCAACAATGACACTTCTATGACCAGTTGCAATACTTTCAATGTAGTCAAAGCCATCGAAGGCTCCCACAATAAGCATTACTACACATTGTTGGCCTGTCTAGATGATTGCATTGATAGTCTTCGGCTTAAGAAAGTAAGCAAATGAACCGAACGATCCCCTACATTCTCGAAAGACTATCACTAGATTCGAACTCAGATGAACCCAATAATAGCCCAATGGGTTCGTTGTGTAACGCTGGATCAAGTTTGTATGCATTCCATCTGAGCTAGTTAGATTCAAAAAACCAGAACAGGCATTGAGTGTGTGAATTTAAAACGAATTTACCTCCTCTCAACATTTACCTGCAGCACAATGGCGAAGGTGAGCTCACATTCAATCTCCAGCTAGACTATGAATTAGGTCAGTTGATAGGGCTTAAAGGAGCTTGAGAGGACGATTTAGGCGATTCTGGTAAGAGTCACTCCAAGGTTAATGTAATCTACTTTTACTGGTAACCCTTGGATTTCATGATGGAAAACCGCAAGCTGAAAGAGTCGAAAAACGACAAGCTACACTCCACTGATAGGGCCGTCTTCGCCGTTGCAAAGTCGCCATCCCCGTCACAACCCTAACCACTTGCTAACCGAATTCAGCATTCCAATGAGAAGGGAATTTTACTCTAGCAAGGCAAGGCGATAGAATTAGTGGCTAAGAGAGCATGGTGATTGATTTGGTTCCATACCATACAGGTTTAAGCGAACGGNTTCGTTTATGGCCAAAGCGGAGTGGAGTCTCAATTTAGCTTTGAATCGTCCAGTTAGAGCCAACTCATCTCGATAAATGGACAGCTCGGAATGCTGAGCGACAGAATTCGGATTTTAATCGGGCAAACAAGCGATCAAGCGACAGGTAGATGTCACTGATCGTGCGTTGTTGTTTTGTGAAGGCAAACTTTTGCGTTGAGAATCGACGCTTCGACTTCCTATCGTGCATCAGATTACATGACTCTATTCCTGTTTCACACTATCAAGCTTGCAATTATTTCTGCGGAAGGGATTCGCCGCCAGTTTCTACTTGTGAAGCCTCGCATCTTGAACATCTGTCGTTGCATAAGAGCCGCAGCTACCGCTCCCGATCGAGATGATGCATAATCACCTGCAAGCCATTATGATGCAGCTTATCTGAGCATTAACTCTCCAGGTTAGCTATGGTAGCGTATAAGAGCGGCCCTCATTCACATAAATTATGGCCACCATTGCAGTCAAGCTGAACACTTCCGCCTAACTAACCTCCACACTCATTTTTGCATCGTGAGCAACACTGAAAGCCCAATAGAGACGTCAGTCTGCCTGGACATAACAGTTATTTAAGTCGATGAAATGACAAGGTCCCTCAGGTTGCTGGGGTGAGGCTGAAGAGACAAACAAGCCAGTTGATTGTTCTCAAGCGAGCTCATTCAACATTTCAACTTGGCGACAAGTGAAGCTTGACAACTCGTAAACGAGTTGGAATGTGACCAAGATCGATTTATGGATTCAACTTGTTGCGATTTTATGATGAGTAAGATCTAGGCGAGGTGATAAGAAATCACCACGCTCGGGTGGCGGCTAGGCAAATTTTGAATGCTCGAACGCGCCGAGGAGCCTTCAAGAACTTCCTCTAGGCTGGCAGTCTGATAGATACGGCGCCCGGCTAGTTGGTGGTAAACGAAATTTGCANGGAGAGGAAGAGGCTCGAACGGGATGAATTAGACATGTAACTGTCCGAGAACACGAATCGCCAGGCCGACCAGCGAGGTAAATGTCTCGTTGCCGATAGTACAATCGTGCTTCAGCCGCCGAGGGACCAGCGCGCAGCTGCCTCTACGGCAATGGTAAGTGTGCGCTTGTAACGGTCTCCATCGAGCTAACCTGGCCGGGGGTGGCTAGACCGAGTTTGCGCAGGTTCCAGGCTAACCTGTGCACATCCATTGACAATCGGCCAGCAGGCCATGAGTTGAACTGGAAAGGAGGGGCGGAATGGTGCAAGAGGAGACGGCCAAGTGAGCTGTTGCGTCGGCTCGGCCTTTGAGGGGAGTTGATGTGCCACAGAAATAGCTGTAGCGGCAGCAACAACAACGACGGCCAGCAGCTTGACCAAGTGGGGGGAAGGAGTCGGCTAGCTGTCGTTGTTGGCATCGTTTGTTTGCCGCCTGAAGCCGTTATTGTTGGCATCGTTTGAGTCGTTGCCGTTCGCCATCGCGCTCCGGCTTTCGTGTGTGTTTTCAGTGGGCCGCTACACCTGCCTCCTGCAAGAATCCAGCTTTCGGCTAGCCACAAGCGACCAACTGGCCGGCCGTCCGTCCGTTCGTCCGCCCATCCATCCATCGTAAGCGTCGACCGCTGCGCCGCAACAGCTCAAGCCGCCGCCAGGTCTGCGCCAGCTCGACACCGGCCAGTCCAGCGCACGAATGCAGGTCAAGTTCGGTGCTTCTCGCCGCTGATCATGTTGTTATGGTGATGGAGTTTCGAGCCAGAAGGCCTCAGTGTATCGTTGCCGGAGGAGTGAGGAGGGTCGAGATTTTTGCATGAACCTAAAATTACATGGGTCCAGAGGACCAATGTTTACCTGGAGTGAGGAGGACAACAACAAAATAAATATTCGCCTCTAAAACGGGCCACAACAACCAACTCTACCAGCAGCGACGGGTTTTACCCTCTTTAGATTCATGCTATTGGCGCTCACGTTCAAGCGAGAATTGTTCCTAAGGAGGGCGAAAACCAGGCAAGCTCGCTTTGTCAAGATAGATATGGTTAATTTGAAAACGAGTGCTGTGTAAGTGCGAGCCTTCCACTTTAACGTTTCATCCATTTAAACAGAGAGACAGCAAGCGAACGGGCAGGCAAGCGGGCGGGCGAGCGAGCGGAGGTTAGTTGTAACTATAGCAAGTTAACGCTCAGCAACAGTTAGNTGTTTCACGTTACATTAATGTAAACTTATGCGGGGGTTTGTTAATGACAACAACAAGAAATAGACGAGTTTCGCTATCCGACCAAAATCAACTCTCGCCAGAGCAACTCTTAGATCGAAGTAATTTTCGCGTTCGTGCTTTACCTGGCCAATTAGTCACCCTCAAGCGGCCACTCGAAAGCCAAGCCGATCGATTGTGGCCACAAAAGCTGGGCCAATTGGGGGCGGCTTGGACCGAACTGCTCGAGACAGCGCGCCAACCGACAACATGCTGTGCCCACCAGTGAGCGCAAGCATTGCTCTACCCACAACAACACCACCAACGGCAACAACACCAACCTGCGACACCAACAACAATGCCGACACTGCCAACAGCAAGGTAACCCTAAAAAACTTCAACTCTCACAGTAACAACAACTCACCAAGACAACAAAATTATGAATACTCAATGACAGCTACCATAAGAGAAATCAAGAGTCGTAATCTTGGCTCCCTATCGCCGCTATGCTCTATTTCGCCAGCAAACAATCACTCGAACGGGCTACCTTTTGTAACAAATGGGGCCACAAACAACAACAGTCAGCCACTAGTCGAGTGCCGCCAAGCTATTTCAATGGAACGACTCAATTGCGTTCAAGTGAACCAGCGGAACAATTGCACAAATGCCCCAATGTACCGTTCGCGCAATACCAATGGCAAAAACAAAGAGAATTCAGGCTCCCTCTCGAGTGGTGGTAGCAACACAAGCATTGATGACGATCTTGGGCCAGAGAACGAGGAGCAATCTGCTCATCAGGCCACCGGCTTGACTAGATCCGCGAGCCGAGTGTCGCGCTTCAAGAGCGCAAAAGAATTCTTTGAGCGCTTGTCAAGTGTCAATAGTAACCCATCGCCACCGGTCAAACCCGAGAACAAGCCAACGACAACAGACCGACCACGAGGAACCGTGGCCAGCAGGTACACCGCGGTTACCGCTGCAAGGGCGAATTCGCACGCCAATCTAACGACCATCACATCACCACCAAGATCTCGAACGCTCTCCACGGGCGCCTTTACGCGGCCCATAGACTCAAACAAGTCCGTCTCAAGCATCGATGTGCGTCTCTTTAGCGAGAGCCCACAATCTCCAAGGTCAGGTTCGTGCAATAGCATTGTGTTTGAGGGGGACAATGTGATAATTGGAAGTGGATCCTTGTTGAACAAACGGAACAAGCAACTCAAAATTAAGTTTGACGAAAACACAACACTCACCTTCGAGTATCCGTCCGAGGAGGCGCTGCTGGCTGAGCCAGATTCTCCGGCTCCCGAGTCGCCAGTGCCACAGCAACAAGCATATCAGCTGAACCAGCAGCCCACCAATGATACAATCAACCATTCCTATGCTAGAAAGAGTAAGTATCTGAGTGCCCGTATCTGTGCTTTGGTGTTGTGAGTCGAATTTATCGGTCAAGTTACTTTTTCTCGCCTTGATTCTTGGTCCCGTATGGCCCTACAATGGCCAGTAAGTCTCGAGGAGACAATGCAAGCCCGATTTCGAGCTAAGTCGGCTTCCAGTCACCTAGTTCAGCCACAAGTAGCTACTTATAACTAGACCATACCACTTGTTGATCGCGAACGAATCAGTACGACTCTCTCGCGATGCGAGCAGGAATATCTTTTTGCTCTCGCAGATCGTCAATCTCGAGCGAACAAACTCATCGCTACCGTTTCGAACCACAGCCTCCAGCCCTCGATACCAGATTTGAGTTTATAAAGAGCACTACCTACGTTACAGTAGAACTGCACGAACGCGGTCCTTCGACGGTCGTAACGCAAAACTGCCTTCCCAGGTCTAGTGAATATCGAACGCTTCAACAGTTTTGCCGCGCTCGATAGAGGGTCTGGAAAGGCAGTGTCACACTGCTAAAGTCGAAAAGGTTCCTACACTCCCAAACATCGAATTACCAACTCAGCCTGACTTGGCTATGGTGGATTCAAGAGCAGAGAGAAAGGAGGGGACAAAACAGGCGGGCAGAAACGCAGATATCTTGTAAACAACTTTTTCCAAGCGAGCGAGTGAGAGAGAAGGAGAAATGTGAACAGTGTTATAGTGCACAATACTCATATGCAACCACGCAGAGGCTGTTGCGTTGGATATTTGAACCTGTGGATTCAACTTATATTGGCCAAGGGCCCATCTTCGAGTCAAGGTTCAGACAATCAATTTCGCAGTGGCGACAATACAAGTTGGTAGAACAGCTACTAAAGGGCATAAATACTATTTAATTGCTCCATAGATCGTCCACATATCGTCGCGCATCGAGACATACTCGTATTGGAGGTGGATATTCAGAGAGGGACTCCAGATCACACCTATTATTGCATACCTAGAACCATGGTGTATTGAATGCTAACTGGACTCACACTTATGGTTTTAGAAACTCGCTGATCGCANCTCCAAGGCTATTCGTATTTCCACCTGATGGCTCTTTCAACCCTGAATGCAAAATATAAGCGCCACTTTGCTCCGTTCTTCCATGATAGATATCAAGTCAACTAGATGATATCGATCTCCAAGGATAACAAATCTGNCCACAACCAGTCTTAATTAATCGAGCGGGAATCAGCCATGATGGGCCTGCTCTTCGATTCAAGAGTTGCTCTTAACCTGGCAACCATAGTGCGACCTCGTTTCTCGGGTGTGATACGACAATTCGCTCGAGATCAGCACAGCTCACGACCATTATNCTGTTTAAAAAATTTCAGACGTGATGGCTCAAATTGGTCATTGGTTGCGCGCCAGATGCGCGGCTTGGCAAACACAACCTCCGGTTTCTATGCGCCATCAACAATGACCGGCAGAAAGCCCGTTGATCGTCAGGAGGCACAAGGAAACCTGAGCGTTTATGAGGATAGCGATCAGATGCCTTCGTTGCCTGTTCCGAACTTGAATATAACTCTGGAAAAACTGAAGGAATCAGTGTCTCCGGTGGCAATGAATTCAATTGAGTTTGCCAGAACTTTGACTCTTATTGATGAGTTTGCAAAATCTGCCGGCCCAAAACTAGACTCGTTACTCAGATGCAAGGCTAAGCAAACGAAGAACTGGATGACACACGACTGGTGGGTGAATGAGATTTACTTGAAATCACGTCAACCACTCGTCATCAACTCGAATCCCTCCATGATCTTTCCGAAATTACCCTTCGAAGTAGCCAGCCAGCGTGCCGTTGTTGATCTTGTATCACAGTTTGTCTCATGCATCATCGACTTTAAGATTTCACTTATGAATGGATACAATCCTGAGGCAACTTGCTCCGACAACGAGTTTCGTCTCGAGCCTAGCTTGTGTTATCACCAATATAAGAACATATTTGGTTCAACTAGAGTGCCAGGCGAGCAGATTGACAGTGTTAAGTTTGTCGAGTTTGATGGACATGGTGATGCATTCAACCTTGTAGTCTCGTTTCGAGGCAAATTCTTCGAAATTCAGATCAATGATATTGAAAACGAGAAAGACCGTGTTTCCGAGATTGCCGTCATATTAGACAAGATCATCAGTTCGGTTAAGCACGAACCACAAGATATCACTGGCGCTGGAGTCTTGACCACAACCGATCGAACCAATTGGGCCAAAACACATCGTTTGCTTGATTCTGATTCAATGTCAGCCATAGAAGCGGCACAGTTCGTCGTTTGTATAGATACTATAGCTGCTGGGAGCGAAGATTACTCCAAGACACTCTTAGAAGCCCCATCAGGCAGCGAAAGTCACCTCGCTGCTTTAGGTCGCCAAGTACTACATGGTGATAGCTCAAATGTGGGTAACAGATGGTTTGATAAATCTCTACAGCTTGTTGTGGTGACTGACGAAAACGCAGATAGATTTGTTGGAGCTGGTATAAATTATGAGCACAGTTTCGCTGAAGGCGTCGTTATAGCAAAGATGATCGAATATTGTTTCGATAGGACGTTAAGAAAGTATCGATCCAATGCAAACGATGACTTCTTTGCTAAACAGCAAGTCCTGCCTCAAAAGCCTGCTGTGTTTAGGCAATTGAAAATGTTCAACTCCAACAATAGACACACTATTGCAACAAGCTTGAAACAAGCAAGGCAAGACTTCGCATCTCAAGTCAACCAATTTGACTTATCATATCTGGCCTACAAGAATTACGGAAGTAATGCTATAAAATCTTGGCGCTGCTCGCCTGATTCCTGGTTTCAGGTGGCACTGCTATCAGGTTACTATGCACTCCATAAAAGACTCGGTCCATGTTATGAATCCGCATCCACCAGGCGCTTTGCTTACGGAAGAACTGAAACTATCCGAAGCTTGACGAAAGAAGTAGCCGAATTCTGTCAGGAACCTAAATATGATACCTTACAGGCTGCGGTCGCTTCGCATAAGAAATTCGCCAATTCAGCAATCGTGGGTGAAGCCATCGATAGAGTCCTCATGGGCTATAGAATGACTTTCAATGAATTGAGGGCAAATAACTGGGTCTGGGGTATACCTGCGTTCCACAATGTTAGAGATATGAATGAAAACAACGAATCTAGCGCTGATGTCCTAAGCCGAGAACAAGCAGACCTGGCTGAGGTTTTCTCTGATGATGAGATAGCTACAATCACGGCCTTCTTCAATAGCGAATTAATTCAGCGATCAACTCGTTACGCTTTATCTACATCGCAAGTTCCATCGATACATCCGGATATCTATATGAGTTTCGGTCCCTTGTTGGCAGACGGTTACGGGTGCTGTTACAACATATCTGGCCATAAGATTGTCGCCGCGATAACTGCAAATTCGTCCAATCAATCTTTCAGTTGCGAAGTACACCAACTAAATGAAGTTGTCAAAGAAAAGTTGGATCACATGCGAGATATAGTAGAGGCACAGCGCTTCAAAGGGCTTCATCCCAACTCAAAACTATAAAGTTCATAGAAACCGAGCGATTGATTGCATTTAGTCGATCGGCAGAATGTGCAAGTTGATCAGTTTTTTGTCGTATTTCTTGCTGACCGACATCTCTTTTTGATCTTATCGCTCCGACACTCAGGAAACACGAGAATCCAATGATCCAATTAACCTTCAAACATGCTAACTGTCCATTCCCTCAACGCCATCATCTCTAGGTACAACGGGCGGATTTTCGAACTATAAGCCATCGACTTTGCTTGTCGAAATACCAGATAACAATATCGATAATAAATTAGGAGTTAAAAACTTGGTAATCCCGAACAGATCAGCGCCGGTGGCCAAATCCAGGATCAGTGTAGACCAGTGGTCAGCCAACAATGGCTCTGTCATATACGCCCAATCTAATGTTGTTATGAACGGATTTGCTCCTACGATGGCCAATCCTGGTTACCTGGCGGATCGACAAAGAGAAACTGTGGTTTACAACTCTAAACATAGCAATCTTGGCACTAGGACCATGAATGGTCGCAATGTATCCACCAGTCCGTCAATCATTAGCAGCAAAGATCAACATCAACCTAAAGAGGATCCAGCTACAAACGGCAGTGAAATCTTCTCAGATATTAAACAGGGAAATGAATCACGAATTAACGGAATCGCATCTGTTTTAAACACCACCCAAAACGAAAAATCTCGCGGAGAACTGGAGGACGATCTCAACTACTTCAACTCTAGTAAATGGTCCAACGGCACCTGTACAACATCAGATTTGTTATTTTAGCAGGTTTGTAATTATTTAATNGAATCCAGAAGGTAGACTCAACTCAGCCGTGAAGCTTGAGACCGGTAGAATACTGTTTTATTGGTATGAAGTGAGAGGATTAAATTTCATCAGTGATTGTTGTTAGTCTCCCTCTCAGAGAGGGCCTCTCTCACACATTTTTTTGTTCACTTCCGGTTCAACGAGGTCTGTCGTTCGAAAAATCGGGGCTCAACCCGTTGTCTATCATGAGGTTCATGTGTTTAGACTGTCACGGGTATTTTTGTGCGCCATCATTACTTGTGATTACGTACAAAGCCAACTTGAATAAGGAAGAAACAAGAAGCCTAACCCTGAGAGTATAGAAAATCCTTGATTTCTATGCCAAGAACAGATACATGAGGGCTGATTGAAAGGGAAAAAAGCGAACACGACTAAGAATTTTCGTCTATTTTAGGTCCGAGAAGCCGAGAACAGGTATAGATGAGAGAGGTTCAATTTTTATTGCGAAGGTGAGCCACAAAATTATTCGAGGCAGGAAATCCCATGCTCAGGAGCCGCTATAACTCGTGTCTAACAAGGATTGCATCTAGTACCAAAGATAGCTATCGTGATAGTGAGATCCAAGCTGATCGGTGAACAAGATGCAACTCAATATACATTAAATATTACATACAATGCGCCTAGTAGCACTCGCGGGACAAGTGTGTATCCACACATGGATTCGGGTTTCGGG
>Ga0058699_1000484_pt1 | contig 12439 bp, 6 predicted proteins | sample AgamicAtPe_FD_55078 | JGI IMG/M metagenome (GOLD analysis project Ga0058699, IMG submission 55078) | Agave microbial communities from Guanajuato, Mexico - At.P.e | ecosystem: Host-associated > Plants > Phyllosphere > Phylloplane/Leaf | place: Guanajuato, Mexico | collected 2012-10-15 | reverse complement strand
GTTTAATTGCTATGTCGTAGGATCAGCAAGACAGTGTCCAATTGTCGATAGAAGGAGGCAGCAAATCAACTCTTCTTGCGGACCGGATTCAGTAATGACATCAAGTATGGCTACATTGGTTATTTGTGACAAGTATCTCTATGGATGCTGGTTTGGTCAAGCTCCTAGTTGTCTGCGATGATCATTTAACTGGCTGACGAGAGCTCAACGCGTTTGGGGGACTAACGCTAAGTTGCACGTCTACACAGCCATATTGCGGGACAGTCCTCTTCCTCTGAGTCGTTCTTGTACGGCTCTGTTGTTGTAGAGAGCAACTCAAAGTCGACAGTGAATGCCTCCCCCGACAACAATGTTCTCGCCTGTTATATAGGNGGCGTCAGGCCCACATAGGAAACTTATAATCCCCGCACACTCGTCAGGCTCACCAACCCTCTTGACATGAGTCAGCGTTTTGTACCATTCGTCAATTCCATCATTCTCCCACAAGTATTGGCTGAATTTGGTCTTGATCACTCCAGGTGCAACTAAATTGACTCGGACTCGCTCGCTCGCTAGGTCTACGGACATATTCTTACACAGCCCCAGAAGAGCGGTCTTAGAAATTGAGTATGCGCCAAGTTGATCCATTGGATAATATGCTGCGATTGAGGAAACGTAGACGATTGCACCTTTGTCGCCTGGCCCATTATTTCTGAGCATATGAGGTACCACCTTCTGGGTCAGTAAAAAGGGGGCTCGGACGTTTATGTCGAAAATTTTGTCCCAAATTGTCACATCCATATCCAGAATTCTACCAAAGTACGGATTCACAGCAACGTTCGAGACTAATATATTGATGCCACCAAATTTTTCCATCGTGAAATCTATTAGTCGATCGCGATCTTCGGCCTTGCCAACATGGCAAACTAAGCCTTCAACTCTATCTGGAAATAACGTTTTGAGTTCCTTCAAGGCCTGGTCAACTTTATCCTGTTTTCTGCTACAAATGACAACTTTNGCTCCATCAGTTGCCAAACGTTTAGCTGCTGCTAATCCGATGCCTTCTGTTGATCCCGTAACGATAGCTATTTTGCCTTCAAGTTTACCCTGACATGTCGCAACCTGCGACTGATTTCTAAATGNTTGTGACCATCTAGATTGTATTTCTCTACCAAAGGATCGTGCAATAGATGATCGGGAGATAATCATGGATGGATGTAACATGGTGATTCCTCTAATGTATCGTACTTCGCCCTTTGTTGTCGAAATCGGCACCCAAATAGACCTAATACCTGCTCCACGGAGTTGCTCGGTGGCTAATTTCGCGCATTNCGCTTCGTACGCGATATTAACAGGTTTGTTGTAGCCACATAACCTGGCTCAGAGAGCTCAAATTAGAGATGATACATGCTTTTGTAAAAGACTATATTTAATCTAACCGTCTTTACGAAAAAGACCGAGTAGGGGATCCATTGGCTTAGAATCGTTAAAAGGTATAGGAATCGCCCCCAGATCGTCAACTGAGGAGCTGCATGCAAAACTTACGGGTCGTGCAAGCCAATGCCAGAGAGGAAAGCAATTTTCCGGGACAGCAAGTTGAGTCAGAGAAAGTTCGCGCCAGCTATGAGAGTTTTCGGTTATCTCAGGAGATTTTCGTTTCCGCTTACATGTATACTGATCTGAGGCTATGAGAATAGAGTAGAAGTTATACGTCTACCAATATTATAGTTATTGTCGGCGATCAGTACTCGAAAGGGTGAAGATCTTAGATTAAACCCCGATCTTCTCCTAGCTAGCTCAATCGCCACTAAAGGGACTTTCAGTTCGCCACAACTTTGAAATTTGCCCTCGCAACAATAGCCGAGTTAAAACAACGAAGCGGCGCACTCTTCGAGAGTCTATAATAGCCTCCCTCCCCCCAAGCATCGGAAAAAGAGTTCTTCAGCAACCAAAACTCATTGCCGTTCTCTTGACCAGAGCCCACTAACAACATGGCATGTACCATANTAGCGTCGCAGTCTAGACCATCGTGTATACCGCCACCATAGCCCATAAAATCTTTGGGCATGTTGATGCCTACGATAATCGGACTCTTGGGAAGCCACTTGTACCAGGCAACCATATCCGTGAAGTGTTGCCAATGTGTGATGCTTGGTCGCAGATATCCGGCCTTTTTCTTTCGATCGCTTTCGCTATCATAGGGGCACTGACTCTCCTTGCCAGTGTATGGGTACATCGAATTCAGCTCGATGCCGTATTTCTTTATGAACTGGCCCACTTGCGATATTTTGCCCCCTTTGCAACCGTTTAAACTGCTTTTTGATCCGCAGTCAATTATATACTGAGCACTGAAGTCAGTCAACTTCTTCGTCTGCCGGCAATGGAAGAATTCCATCAAAGCTAGGGTTGCTTGAGCATAACATGAGTTGCAAGACTTTTGAGCCTTGGGAACAGTTATGCAACCGGAAGAGCGCCAGTCAATATCGTATTTGAGTCCATTGATTTCCGCAGTATATGTTTTATGGGTTGGAGCTTCATTGGGCACCTCATCATCGATCTCCTCATCAAACTTGTCAAATTCGAAAAAATCGAAAATCGATTTTACTGATCCCATAAATGTGAGCAAAGATGATCCATCTCGATCTTCCGATTCACTTTCCTTGAGAACCTTGTGCTTTGGCTCTCTGGGCCGAGGATAAGGTGCAATGTCAAAATCACTTTCCATCAGGTTCCTTGCGTAGTTTTCGCCGAAATCCTCGAAGGCTTCGAATACACCATAGCTGGTGATTAGAGTTGGATCGTAGTTTCTATTGTTTGATGCAACGGTTGCGCTATACTTTACGTTATTGTAGACCGATTTTGCTCGTTCCTCTTCAGCTTTTGGCCGGACAGGAAGTCCAACAATCTGATCAAACTTTCGAGCCAGATCGGGCTCGCTCTTGATGTCACTCAGCGAAATCTTTAAATTTGATGGCCCCTGATCGTCCATGAAGTCCAATATTGGTGATCTATTATTTACAGTTTTCGTGACCCCTTTCGCCAAATCATCTAGGCTGGCTCGACTGTAATCGTCGCCGTTTTTGAATGCACAAACGCTCGGCAGTTGGTCGGCCGGCAAATAAGGTTTCTTAAGCGCCTCAACCAGCGGTTGCATATCGATTCCATGGGCTAAATAATTTGTCCTCAGCTCAGCTGCAGTCATATCGGTGAACTGATTTTGACTCAGGTAGTAGTTAACAATCTGCCGCTTGAAGAGAATGTTATGTTTGAATATCATGAGTGTCCTACTGAAGAAGAGGCGCGCACGGTTGAGTGTCTCAGTAGGACCATAATTCTTTTTGAACTTCTCAACGTAGTTACCATAATCAAACGCTCGAGGTACCTGAGAGCTTGAACTCGGCGTTTTACTAGTTCCATTATGACCAGATTTGTGCCCCCTAGAGATAGCTGTCTTGACAAAGATTTCTCCCAGAAGAAGGTGCATGATCAGGAGAAAGGCCAAGCGGGCCGATAGTTTGCTCTCTATCATGATTGGAGTTGGAGGCTGGCATCAGGAAAAGTGCTAGTCGATCCTATGAGACGATCCCCTGACCTTATCCTTGGTTTTGCACATCGCAGTGAACTAAATATAGCCCTCACGCCCGTGCCTAGATATGAGACTACTCTCAGATGAGCTCTCCATAATGGGTGATCAAGATTCCGAGATTTGCTTCCAACCGCCGAGGTTGAGGCAGTAAAACAGGCAGATCTGCCACAGAGTTGAGAGAAATCGATGCGAAATGTTGAATTCCTGGCCGATTCTCGATCGAGGGTGATCTTTTCACCATGTTCATCAAGACTAAGCTTGTCTAGTATCGATCCTTCAGGAACCAGCCGATCTTGATCCATAGCGATTACTCGTGACTGAGGCGTCAGGTAGAGGTCTGCCATTGGCAAATCATACTAGTACCGATAGTTTGTAACCAAACCAAGAAATATCAGAAACATGATCGTCGATTTGAGCAGAAAAACGGTAGCCAGAGCCTTGGGTCGAGGGACTAGTGAGGTCAGAAATAGAAAGCGTGATCGGGCAAACTCAAAGGTTTCCGTCACTTATCTACTGGATCCAATCATCTACGAGCTTTATTGGATTGAAATTGATTCGTCGAGGGGCGTTGACTCAAGTTTAAGGCAAACGTGGCTTTGCGACAAAACGAAACAATTTCGCTGCAGGTTGGATTTTATTTCAGTCNGATGAATGGAAAGAATGACAGAATTGAAAGGGAAAAAAGAACGCAACTGAGAATCGAACCCANTCCGAGAAGCGGAAAAGAGCAAACCCGTTACAGAAAATAACTAAAAAGCAACTTGTACAGCGCATGTCAACTCAATAGAATGCTCTGCCAGAGGATTGATCGATGCGCAAGGTCCAGTGAGTAGTGAACGTAAAAGTCTGCGAAAGCCAAGATCAAAGTAAATACTACTGACAGGCTTAATGTCACACATGGATCCGGATGGATGAGTAGCTATTGAACAAATGCAGGCCTTCACGCTTTTTAATATTGGCCTGGATAAGTCACCTAGGCGCGTTAAAATTAGTGGCCTTATTATTTAACCTCATATAGTCGGGGCATGAGTCATAATCTAGTTCAGAAGCCCTCCCCCTCCAACTAGCCCCCACCCTTGATGTGATCTAGTCTGCAACATTAGTATTAATCGATCAAGTTATATTTTAAAGAAGATGAATAGCAACCTCAAGCACGCGCTTCATAGTATCACCCTTCTTCTCTTTGTAGCGCTATCTCAAATTAAGCCTTATAAACAATTCGTAGGATCAGAGCTGGAGCCTGAATATGACCAATATGGACAAGCATTGATGATTCCCACAACACTTATACAGTGCATTGTGATAATCTCCCTACCACAAACCCTATTCAANTTCCTTGGACTCATCTTATTCAATGCCTTTCTTAGTGACGTAGAAATCAAGGACCAAGATGGCCTACCTCTCAAGTTTGTCGAATTGCCCCATTTTTGTTTTAGAGTTGTAACAAGAGGCCTTTTTCCCGAGCTTGTTCTGGCAAATGTGCGCAAAAATTATCTCACGTGTATTCAATCTGGCTTGAGCAATTTCTCAATCGAAGTAGTCACGGACAAGGATTTTAGCCTGGCCGACATGGAGGATAAAGTCAGAAAAATTGTAGTACCTCCAACCTATAGGACCTCAACCGGTGCCTTGTTCAAAGCTAGAGCCCTCCAGCACGCGCTTGACCCGGGGGTTAATATCTTGAAGGAAGGTGATTACATCATTCACTTAGATGAAGAAACCTTGATCACCAAAAACGTTATCAATGGAATAATTAACTTTGTGGTCGAGGGCAAGCACGCTTTTGGTCAAGGATTGATAACTTATTCTAATCAGGAGGTGCAAAATTGGCTCACGACCTTGGCAGATTCAGTGCGAGTGGCGGACGACATGGGAAAAATAAGATTCCAATTCTCAGTATTCCACAAACCGTTATTCGGATGGAAAGGCTCGTTCGTGGTGACNAAGTATGAGGCTGAGCGAGACGTTTCCTTTGACCATGGACCTGATGGCTCCGTTGCCGAGGATTGTTATTTTTCGATGGTTGCCTTTCAGAAGGGTTACACTTTCGATTTTATTCANGGAGAAATGTGGGAAAAATCGCCTTTCAGCATACCTGATCTCATTAAGCAGAGGAAACGCTGGATTCAGGGTATCTGGCTGGTAGTTCACTCGCCCAAGATACCTATCAAGAATAAGATCCTTCTGACGATGTCGCTATATGCCTGGATTTCCTTGCCGATCACNACGCTAACTTATATTGTNAACATTCTATTCACCCTACCAACTTCGGCATGGCACTTATCAATAGGATCCTTCTGCTTTGCAGTGACATTCTATATGTACATATTTGGTGTGCTCAAGTCTTCTGATCTCAAGACCACACGATTAAGCATGTTGTTTGCTTGTCTAATTGGTCAAATATTCATACTACCTATGAATGTTGTTATTGAGATTGTCGCCGTCATTTGGGGTCTTTTTGGGCCGAAGCATAAATTTTACATTGTAGAGAAGGATTTGAAACGCCACGCTGTCTTAGATCCATAGTCTAAAGTCTAGATGCTTCTCATCTTAATCTTAAATAAAATACTTGCGAACGAGGATCGTTGTAGAGCAATTCAACTGTAGATTCTGAATACCCATGAAGACAGCACCAATCAGTCAACAATTTGAGGGAGCAAGTGTTGTGGTCGTTGCTAGGCTCATTAGATCTTAGAACCTTTAGTGTTCGTTCAAGTTTCCCCTCCGATCTGTCCATAACATGAGGCTTATTGGACTGAACTCGAGACGATCATGAGGAATTTTTGCCACTCATTTATTTTGACTGAAGCAGATCTACATAGCCAGTTCCCGCAGAGTCCATGTGGCTATTGTGAGGAAACTAAATGATGGCACACGGCATAAAATANATCTGACAATCATAGACAGAGATAAACAAAACTAAAGTTGCGAATCCGATAGTGAGAGGCACTAGAGATGGAATCCGTTTGCGGCAACCAATGATGCTCTGTATCAGACTTTCGACAGAGATTTGTCTGCTATACAGTAGTGTACATTGGGGGCCAAATAAAATTGCACACCATGGTTGCAATCGTTAGACTTGAGTCTTGGACTTAAATTTTTTGCACGACAGGTGCTTTCAGAGTGTGGTTCTCTTGTGAGGGGCTGCACGATAGTCGGACGCTTCTGAACGAGATCAGAACGAGAATTCTTAGAAAGCGGAAATGCACAACCGGCCAAGATAATTTGCACACTGATTTAGTTTTTTTGTGGGCACTTTCTGAGCCGACTTAATCCNTGGTTCAAGTGCGGGATAGACTGGGTCTTGAACACTCTGCTGTTCGAGTGAGGCATGGTCGGTCTTGGGACCGGTACAGCTTGTGTAGGAAGTACACCAGAAGCGGAAATTCTATCATACTTCCAACTCTTGAACAAACCGTCACGGGTTGACAGTAATCGTTTCGTCGACCTTATGCTGCTTCACTCCGGCGTTGCTTGGACGACGCGCTGCAAAAAGCACTCGGAAGTGGCATTGTTCCCATTTCAGCTCTCGTTTCCGGTCACTCCAAAGTAAAAATTACTCCGGAGTCCAGGAGCCTCCGGAGTGATTAGAATCACTTATTTGAGATTCAATTGTTAGCGCCAAAGGATGGATTGTACTCGAATGAGCACCTAGATTGCGTAAATCGTGCGTGAAAAGTCGAGGCACATTGTTCGAACCTGGATTCTTACGAAAGATAAGGTCGTTCGTAATTGCATCAACCCCTATCTGTTTACTGACGAGAGAGCCACCCGGCTAGGCTTGGCCTTCTCATGCGAGCCAACGTTGAGTCGGCGGCCAAAAGATTAGTGAGCCAGATTAGAACCTCCAACTGTCGTCAAGTGTTTAGTTGTGGCTCGTTTCAATATCCCCAAATAGCAGCAATAGCAGCAACGACAACCATGACGACGTCGCCAATTAACGAGACGACAACAGTTGGTAGTCTGCGGCTCTGGCAACTAAGACCAATATAAACACAGCGCTCTCGACCCTTGACATCCATCCAACCAATCACTATTCTGTCGCTAGCGCCGATAGTTGTTTGGGTTGTGAGGCGAAAAATGAGTCGAATCAACAAGTGCGACGAAGCTTATCTTGCACCAAAGTCAACAGGCTCGCTCTCGTCGCTGGCGATTAGTGTACAACAATTGCAAATTGGTGTATACCATCTCAGACTGAGTAAGATCAGATTTAGAAGGAGAAACGTGTGTCTTACTAGCTTGCCTACCTGATTGATTGATTGTCCGATTGATTGATGGTATCATCAATCGATCCGCGCGCGCGCGTACCTCAGCTAGGAGTAAAGGACGCGCAAAGTTTGTAAGATTTTCGGTCAATGAGAGAGAGCGACACGAAATCGATATTGTCCCCAGATTAGATCACACTTAGATTGGCGTTGTCCAGACAAGAGAAAGTTGAGAACGATTAGCACTTTGCGGAGACTCGTCCGAGCTAACAATATAAATGTCAGTTTAGTTTGTCGCGTTCGAACTTTCAGCAGAACTCTGAGCTCTGATTTTAGTCCGAGAGTAGGCGCAATCGTTGCACTCAAGAGCCTAAACCCAACCAAAAGAGCCCTGAACTAAGCCAACACCTATTGACTGAACCCACAAATCGCGTTGGAAGGATATAGAATCCAAGAGTCGAGTAAAATGATTTTAACAGAATACGACAAACTCCTTGAATCGCTGCAGTACGTGAAAAGTATTGTCAGTTCAGCGCCCAAAGTCGGTATAATATGTGGCAGTGGCTTGGGCGACTTGGTTAACATATTGGAGAAGCCAATCTCAATCCCATATTCTAAAATACCTCACTTCCCCCAAAGCACCGTCGTTGGCCACTCGGGTGAGCTGGTGTTCGGGGAGCAGAACCGACTGCCTCTGGTTTGTATGCGAGGTCGAGTGCACCTATATGAGGGCTATGATGTTATCGAATGCATCCGTCCAATCAGACTGATGGCCATGCTCGGGATTGAGATTCTGTGTGTCACAAATGCTGCCGGAAATGTCAACAAGAACTTTAAGCCTGGAGATTTCATGATCATCAGAGACCATATATCGTTTCCCTCGCTTGCTGGCGAAAACCCCTTGCGTGGACCGCACGATGAGCGATTTGGCGATAGGTTCGTCACTATGTCCAATGCGTACGACATGGAACTGATCAACGAGATCGAAGACGCAAGTGTGGAAATTGGTCTAGACAAGCATGTTAGGAAAGGTATTTATGGAATGGTTGTTGGTCCAACCTACGAGACGATAGCCGAGGCTAGAGCTCTGAAACTGCTGGGCGCAGATACAATTGGCATGAGCACTGTCCATGAAATCATAGCAGCCCACCAAATGGGCGTCCGCTGCCTAGGAATCTCTCTCATAACAAACGACATAACAACCGATTATAGCTCCATGGAGGACATAGTGGAGCATGAACACGTCGTCGACATGGGCGCAAGGAGATCAAAAGACTTCGTTAGGCTTATATTGGCCTTCCTGAAAGGAGTGCGACGAGAGATGAAAGTTTAGCTCGACACAGCAGACTCTTAAGGTTTCATAATAAATATACAGTTGTCATCAACTAGAGTTTTCATTGATAACTGCTGACGATCACAAAAAATCAGTAAAGTGTTCGATTGTCCGGATGGTAGCATTGCGTCAAGACGAATGTGATGAGGTATTTCTGTACGCGGCCCATCTGATTATCTTTGTTGAGCCCGAGGATCATGAGATTTTCAAGAACTATTGACTTGGCGTGAAATGATGGATGTCATCGTGAGGCAAGTGTTCAAACACGACAAACTAGACAGACGGAATACTCGCTTCCTATGGTCCGAGAGGCCAAGATTGTGCACATGCAATAGGGATGGATCATTCTCAATTCTGCCTATTCTAGAGCCGGAAACATCTAGATAAGAAATTGGTGTTGAAAATAGAGATGTACGTTTCGTGATTGCTCACCAGTTTGTACTGGTTAAGCTCAGGCAGATTGCACCGCAATTTCCGGTTATGAAGGTCTACCGATTTGCATAGAGTATTCACTTTTAATTTTGTCGGTCTATAGTTCTAGTAATCAAGTTCATATGCGAGGGCTTGGAAGAACTATATAGCAACAATTCAAACTATAGCGATGCAGGTAGATTTCAGAATTCATAAACGTTACCCACGATATAATTTTGTATAGCGTTGAATAAACGTTCAAAACCAGACTGTACCTACCCTCGATTGGAAATGCTTCGATATTCAACAGATAAGGACATCAGAATTCGCTACATTTGTCTTTTTGGTTAGCCAAGGGTGCTTTAAAGCCATTGAGGGTGTCATTCGCTGTAAAGGATCCCAAATCAAACACTGGAGGACGAAATCCCTGAAATCCGAGTCTGGGCAATTCGGTAAAAGCTTCTTGCTCCCCGGGAGTCCACGAAGTTTTCCCCTAGGCGATCGACCGTTTTCTGCTCGGTACTGTCCTTGGTAATAGCGGGCGCAATAAGTGGGGTTGCCAGCACTATCAAAGAACTGTCTCACTTTGGTCGTCTTGCATTTGCTTAGAAACACTGACGATGGTCGATCAAGCATCTCTATCATACAGGCTAGCTGGTCAGCCTCATTTTCACCATCTAGAAGGGGACGTCCAACGTATAACTCTGCCAATATGCAACCTANAGACCACATATCTATTGATGGCCCGTATTTACCACAAAGTATCACCTCTGGTGAACGGTAGTATCTCGATTGAATGTAGCTATGCACTCGCCTACTACTGAAACATGACGACCCGAAATCAATGACCTTGATTCCGCTCCTATTCTGTTGCTTGAGTAAAATATTTTCTGGTTTCAAATCGCAATGAATTATATCATACTTACTTAGAGCATGTAAGCATTTCACAATAGAGAATGTAAATCTTCTTATCAATGTTAGGTTGAATCCGATGAACGAATTTTTCTTGCTCAGTTCGAACAAGTTGAGACTGAGCAATTCAAACACTATACAAGGATGATTACGGAACATAAAGTTATCGTACATATGTACAACATTGAATTTGTCATCCGTNTCATTTTCGAGCAGCTTTGTGAGTATCTTGATTTCCTCTTTGGCTTGGGTGTGGAATCGCGTTTGATTTCTGATAACTTTAAGAGCTACGCTCTTCTGCGTCTTNTGGTCATGAGCTTGTAAAACTACACCAAACGTTCCTTTTCCAATTACTTTGAGTACCTCATACCTGTAGGCTACGTGGTCATGTATTATTGGCATGTAAGAGCCATTATTGTCATCGAAACCGTATACTTTAGAATCAAAACCATCGGGTCCAGCATAAATGGTTGCAGTCTGAGGTGTGCGTTTCTTGATACCGCTCTTCCCGATGAAAAATATTCTAGGGTACTCCAAGATTTCTTTCTTCTCATAAGTTGTCAAGTGGATGAAGTATTCATGGTTCTCTAATACCTTCTGAGGNGGTATGGGTAAGTTACGACTGTTTGCCGACTCACCTATTACAATTGGTACTTGTTGGGCATTCTTTTTATCATTTGATGTCGTATTCCGTCGCGGATTAGCTGAGGAACCATTATTTATAGAAACAATCTTGTCCGAAACAAAGTTGTTTGCGTTATTGTTGCGGTCTCTTCCATCTAATAGTCCCTCAGTTCCCATAGTCTTGATCAACTGCTGGTACTGAGCCTGGGACCTTGTGGTCACCTTCTCTATGGGTCGTCTTGTTATTGGTATAACATGACATGGCCCGTTGAATGAGGTCTTCTTCTGGNAATAACAAGGTGACTTATTTCCGTCTGTGAAATATGGCATCGTCTAATATGAGATTGGATGTATGTATACTGTATCTATTTACCTATCTAGTGATATGAGAGTAATTGTATAAATAAAGTTTCTCTTGTGCCTATTAATGTAATAAAAGTGAAGGAAGTGAATTCAATTTACTGGCAGTGATTGGTTTTGATGAAGGCTTGATTGTTACTCTAACGATCCACTAGTTTTCTGTTACAAGAAATGAAAACCTTGGTCGCGATAGTTTCATGGAGATACACTATATAATCAAGTCCAAGTTGATGGTTGTCATGCACAAGCCGCTGTATATGAATAAGTGATGAATGTATGTATATATATATGTAGCTAAATATATATGCGTTTAGAGACTTAGAAATGATTGGTCATGAAAACGAGGTCAGGTCTGACATTCGGGTCGAGATTCACTGAGAGAGTTGGGATGAATTACGGAAGGTAAGTTCATCTATATGAATGAGATTCAGGTGCCTGAAAGTATTTGTGTCNCTATCCTTAGTTGCTGCAGCTAAAAAAGTTGATTCCCTCAAGTCGTCAAGTTCGAGAGGTTTGGAAGTGTTTGGTTGTTGAGATTTGGTTTGAGTCAGGTGTCAGATAGTTGGGCGTTCCTGTCAGGGATAGATTCATATNGATGATAAATCACAATGTTTGATCTGCTGTTCCAGTGGAAGCATCATAGTGCTCACCTGCGCAAGTGGGTCAGTTTTGGGCCGTCTGTTTCTCCCTATCTTGCNTCTGTGTTTATGATTTAGCTATCAATATTTGAGAGGTAGGAAGACAAAGAGAGGTTTAAATTATACATATCTTCTCCTGAATTTCCACATTTTTGTTACCAATTAGAACGCATAGAGTTAGTAGCTTTGAGTGTTTCTCATTACAGTGTTAATAGAATCTTATGACAGAGAAGACGAGGGCAGTTTTAGGGTGAGTAGAGTAAATAATTTTATAGTTTTCAATCCACCACCAACCTGGTAGCCAGCGAGGAGTGACCGCCTGTGCCGTAGTAAAAAATGCCTGCTCCTCGGAGTGCCCGGCGGCGGTGATGGCAGCGGCAGCAGCAGCAGC
>Ga0058699_1000483_pt1 | contig 12440 bp, 4 predicted proteins | sample AgamicAtPe_FD_55078 | JGI IMG/M metagenome (GOLD analysis project Ga0058699, IMG submission 55078) | Agave microbial communities from Guanajuato, Mexico - At.P.e | ecosystem: Host-associated > Plants > Phyllosphere > Phylloplane/Leaf | place: Guanajuato, Mexico | collected 2012-10-15 | reverse complement strand
GTGCGAGCTGGTCATGTCGACCGACAGAAAACCACAAACCGCAGTCACCAAGTGCCACAAAATACAATCCTCGCCCCTTCCTGCAGCAGCGATCACCCACTCGCAGATCAAAACGAGCCACAACCGGACCCGAAGTGATGCGGCGCTCAGGTAGCAGGTAAGTTTTGGATAGTTGAGCTCGCACTCGAGGTGGCGAGCAAGCGAAAGGATCGCGTTAGGTTGCGTGTTTGTATGGGTTTAAAGAGAGAAAGGAGGAGAGAAAATAGTGACTGAGCAGTAGATTGGTTAGCTGTCCTACATTTGCACCACAAGAGATCGCTAACATGAGACGATAGGCGCTTCACTGACACCAACACCGCCGGTCCAATCGATCATTGCGGCCGTCGCTGACAGCGAATCGGAGGGCAGTTGTCTTGGGCCATTGGCTTACTCGCATAGTGAAAATAAATCTCCCACTCCAACTGGCCTTGAACAAAATTCTCGAGCCATGTCCACCTCAACGCATTCTACTGTAACAAGCATGGGCTCGGTCGCTAAAATAATCGACATCCAACTGTTGCGGCGTCGAAATGAGGCCGAGCTCAGTACCTCGAAAGTCCTGGAGAACTGGTAAGCAAAATTACCCAGCCTTGCAAACGGTAGAAGCTTGATCGTAGATTGAGAAAAGTAGTTGCACGTGAAAACTTACTGATGGAAAGTAAGCGCCTGCTAGAACAATGGTCGGCAATCGCTTCCAGCTCTCGCCTCTTGGTTGAATCCTGCGGTTTTAGTGTTGAATTTGCACTGCGCATTCGCTCGTTCACAATCCACTCCGAACGCCCCCGCAATCCAGCCCACCAGGTATCTTTCTTCTCTGAGCATTCCAAGTCCAACAAGGGAGCAACGAGCAGCCCAGTGGGCGGAGTTTTCCTATCCATTCCTCAAGTCTTCTCTCCTCATCTCAAATCTCTGAAATCAGCGCAAACCAGGCGAAAATGCTCAAGGGCCTACAAATGGAGTGGTAAATTTCATTTTCGAGCTCAGCTAACTGATAGTTATGGGGCAAATTTAGGCTGAATAACTAGACGCGAATGGCCTCTGATTCAAGCAAACTTGAAATCGATGTTACTTGTCTAGTTGTGAGCGAGTCCAGATTTGGTCTTAGTTGAGCAAAACTCAAACTTTCGTCTTTTGCTTGAGAGTTGGATTCAACGTTTTTGGACGCTTACATTGCTGGTAGTGTTTTAGTCCTGTTTAGTGTAGTAGTCGGCCGCTTTTAGAGAGTTTAGTCTATCCCCTGCCAAAGTGACCACCACCAAACGCATGTTTGATCCATGCCTCTGGAATTTAACACTCATCATATCGAGAAGACGAAAAGGCGACAATCTTCACCTCTTTCTCCCTAATACCGCACTAAAAATCACCCATCAACCAAAACAACAAATCCAACTTCATCAACTGTGAGCAGGAGCGGTCAGCCGAGCAGGAACAGTGTGTCCGAATTGGGTGGCCAGCAGCCAGTTAGCGAGCAAAGCGCGCCGGGCACTGGCAGGTGGAACGCGCCCTCCGGTGGCCACAACAAATCGGCTGTCCAGCAGCAACAAGAGCAACAGGGCGGCGAGAATCTGTCTAGTTTCGAGTCCGATTATGATCTATTAGTTTATCTGGGCGAAACAGAAACCGAGGACATTGTTGACACAGAGCGTTCGCTGGACTACCAGGATCAAACTTGGCGCCAGAGCATCTGTGGGGGAGCCTCATTGGCGCCCACGATTGATGAAAGCCTGAGCGAGCTCATAGGTAGCATTAGCTCGAGCCAGAATCAGAATCAGCCCAGCCAGAGTTCGCAGGAGCACCTCGAGCAAACAAGTCCCTTTGCGGTCAGAGGTTCGCCTTTAGGTTTGCCACTGTCGTCTCCGTTGCAATTGCGCTCAGCGTCACAAAACCAACTGATTCCGGNGGATCCAAGTGCAAACCAGCTTGGTCCTGACAATTCGCGGGCAGTTTGGCGGCAAAACCAGCAATCCAGACCGAGAACTCCCGTGATTCTGGCCAAGGGAGGCGCAAAGTCTGGCGGAGCGAGCAACGAGTGCGACAATGAGCTTTTATCGGTGCTTAACGAAGCCAGTCAAAGCCAGCAGCCAGCGAGAGGCTTCCAAGCAGGTGAGTGCTCGCTTCCAAGGGTAGGGCTGCAACATTGGCAAGCATGCTCGACGGGCCAAATCAAGCGGATGGACGAGCAAGAGTGGCGAAAATCGGCCAGAGCCATTCAAGGCGAAGAGGCAATATCAAATTTTAGACAAGAATCGCTGGCGCAACCAAAATTGGCCAACTTTGGCGACAAGTTAGCGTCTTTGTTCAACAGAAGGCCGGCCAATCAGCGCCAACTTGGCGAGTTTGCTCTCAAACCGGATGGCGGCAGCGGCAACGACGACGTATACGACCTGCAAATAAGGTCGCAGACTCTGCGCGCCAACTCGACGTCGGTTCCTCCGCCGACAAGCGCGAACAATCCAAGTTTTAGTGCCTTCCAAACGAGAGATATGTACGAGCCAAACAACATGATTGGACAACAACGTGAGCAGTCGCCTCAGAAGGACGTCATGTCAAATTCGGACGCCGCTGAATTGGACAGGCTGTTGGCCGAGATGAGCCAGTCGCTGGACTTGGACTCGCTGGCCCGTTACGATCCGCAGTCTTCCAGGAGGANGGTTGGACAGCCGTCTGAGAGGCAGGTCTTCGCAAACAGTAGCCAGAATCTAGACAGACACGAGCCAGCGAGGCATTTGCAGGCACCGATTGGCCACAGGAGCTTNGGCAGGGTTTCAGAGCAGCGCCCACTTGGCCAAGCAAGAGCTTCTGGCAACAACGATTGGCAGTATCGGCATTTAATTAAAGCGGACGGACGCAAACAGGGGCCCAATGACAGGGGATTGATCGATGGTACGATGCAACTTGGTAGCCAAAAGACTAGCAACGATTCAATCTTAGACGAGTACGATGGAGCTTCGAGAATGCTTGAATTGATGATCATCGATCAACTTGAAGAGTCGAGCTCACGAAAGCAGGAACAGCAGCACAGGTTGAATAACAATGATCACGCCCGCCAACTGACTGAGGGTAGAAAATTTGCCACCGCCAAAGCTCAAGCAACTGAGGATACGAGGATGGGAGAGGCGAAAGTTAATCTAAACGGTCCAACAAGTACCAACCAAAGTGGCGCCGACCAAACAATGGCCAACAAACCAGAGATCCAGCAGGAGCACAGGAAAGTGTCCNCCTGCTCGTCCTCGGTCGCTACTCTGTCCAGCGTGGTGGCTGCAAACAAGGTCAGCGAGCAATCGCCCCCATCGCCGACTTTGTCGGCGGGCAAACACGATTCATTCACTGGCCGCTCGGTTTGGCGCCACAAAAGATCAGCAAAGGGAAAGCAGACGGAGGAAGGGCGACGACAGTGGCAGCAGAATCCAATCAGCCAAGGCAGCTTCGATCAGCAGGTGTTAGCTCAGAGAGGCTCGCCCACTGAGAATAGGCTTGCCGCTAGGTCTATGTCATCGCTCCGAAGTGAAAGGGNCCCAACCAGCGAGGACGATCGTAGGCGAGCAATCGAAATTAAGTCTCAGAGAGTGAGAAAACAAGCCGGCGCCCTTGGTATAGAACAGCGAGAAGCAGAGATTCCGCCGCCGCTGCCGAAGGTGGACTACGAATCGGACAAGAATGAGCAAGACGTTATAAGAGTGGAGGCAGCAGAGTTGTCCTCCTCGTCGTCCTCGTCATCAGGCAGCGACGATGAGAAGAGTGCAAAGCCTTCAGAGCCAGAAAGCCAGCTCGACCGGATGAAGCGCCGCACCATGTCCAGCATGCGGTCCATGCGCGAGAAGCTGAGCGATTTCATGGGCGGCGAGCAGAGATCAAGGGGTAGATCGTCAACAAGGAAACAGAGTGAGACTCGTCAGCTAGATCAGCATAGGCCAAGAGGAGAGCTTGCAGCTCCCCCGCAGCCACCTAAACGGTCCTCCTCGATTGGCAGCCGGACAAGCGGGCAAAAATTGTCGCCAACTGCGACAGGTAAACCCGTAGCAGTGCGGCCACCTGAGGATCTGATCGAGAATGAGCCCAATGAGCGCAAATCTAGAAGTAGCCGCAGGGGTAGAGCAAACCCAAGCGGCCAATCTTTTGGCCAGCTAGTACGCGAGCGTCTCAGCAGGTCCAAGAGCCGCATTGCCAGGTTCCTAAAACCAGCCTCCTCAAAGCGGGCGCAATCGAGTCCGAACAAGAGGGAGACTGGCGAGGAGAGAGCGGAGGACGCGGGTCTATTCCAGCCAGGCGATATAGCAAGAAATTGTGAACCTTTCAATGACCCTGACCGATTGCCTAGCGATCGATCCTTCAACGAGAGTTTGGACAGACATTTGGCGGCCAACATTGCGAAGAGAGAGCGAAAGAGCAGACAAGACCACAAACGAAGCTCCGAGTCGTCAATCAGCGGACTTGACATCTCTCGTTCTAGAACGAAGAGCCGAAAGTCGCTAGCCCTCAAGAGTAATGAGACTAGATCGTCGAGTCTCCTCTCGATTAAGAGACTGAGTTTGGGAAAGAATAGAGAGCAGCCAGAGAGAGTGATGGCCGACTTGGTTAAACCTAGCTCACCAAAAGAGATCTCGGGTCGAAGTAAACGCAAGAGGAGAAAGAAGAGGCGTCGCGGGAATGGAAACAAATCGGACACAAGCGAGAGTAGCGGTGGCTCTCACTCGACGCCGCTAGCTGGACCCAAGCTGGCGACACCTGGCGAGTATCTCAGTCAGTCGGTTGGTTCGAAGAGACTAGATAGACGCGAAGGAGATTCGGCTCACGAAGTTTCAGTTGAGGGCAACGAGTCTCCAACGAGGAAGGAGCGGCCAGCAATTGGAGGAGAGCCTGGACAGGAGAATGGGTCGGCAAGATGCGAGGGAAAGGCACCAGCGAGGAGCCTGTCTCTCAGGAGCTTTGGCCGTGGCTGCTTGTCCCCGCAGCCTAGCGAGCACTCGAGACCAGAGCTCCTGGCCTCAAATGTTAGAACAATGTCCTCGTCAAACTTGAACCGCCAGCTGCCAGTCACAAACAGCTTTCGCCCCCTGAGCGCGTGTGCTAAATTAGAGGATCCCACTGACTTCGAGCCGGACGATGAACCCAAAGAGACCGAAGTCAGGAATCTGGTGACACCTGTAGGGCCCACGAATAGTGAACTTTCAACTGAGCCAGCGCATTTGTTGCCACCACCAGACCATCGAGTTGACAAGGACGATCGAGTGGGCAGCGTGTCGCCGATGCGAGTCAGGGGAGCTGCAATACTTGGCGACTTCAAGAGCAAGTGCAACGAGCTGTTTGGATCGCGAAATGCGAATCTCAAGTGTAAACAGACTGATCTGGCCACCTCACCACCAATCCGGCCGCCGAGAAAGGGTAAGCGAAGGGTGCGTTCGAAGTCCACCGCAACACCAACTTTGGCGCTCGAGGAAGAGGAAGCTGTCACGGCGGCGGCGGCCACGACGACGACCAGCGCAGGTAGCTTGACAGTTGACCTGGGGGAGCACCCAGCTGACTCTGTGAAGGCGAACAAGTTGGCCAACCTAGCACAGCAACTCAGGCACTCGGCCGCGGACTTTTTCATGCCAAACACCTCAGGTGCCAGGAGGTGCGAGACTAAACAACGCGGCCACATCCCAGCCACTACCCCCGCCACCGCCACTCTGCCATCTGAGCTCGCGGCAGATGAAACCAACAAGGTTTGTGACTGGAAGCCAGTAATACAGCCTGTAACTTCCGCAAAACATCCATTTAGGTTTGGGAGCGTTAAAACGAGCAAAGGTAAGCGCAAGAGAGTTACTCTTGCAACCATAACAAACAAAGCCCCTTAATTTGTTCCAGATGCTTGCAACAAGGATGAGGAGAGCGATTCAGGCACAAACTCGCCTCCCACCAATGACATTGGCGCTTTGGTCCCGCATGATTCCATCCGAGGCCATCTAAATGGGCCCATTAATTTCGCAAACCCCTTTCACCTGGAGCCGAGCTAAATTCCTGTCAATCACATAAAATCCCGTCTATACTCCCAAGCATCTTGGCCCCTCTTACTTTGTTGCCTCAATGTTGCTTTTGATCCAGCCTCGCATCGCTCTGTTTCGCCAGCAGATTTTAGACAGTTTGCGTGCCTAGTTTGAACGATCTGGCGCATCCCTCTCACAGCGACGACGACGACGATCAAGAGTTGGTAGCTTCAACTAATAACAGAGAGAGTGGTGTTACCTGGCCAGTTGGTTTGAGCCGAGAGAAACCGGTGGCTGTTTGTGTTGAAGTGTGAGCCCAAATGCGGATCATGCCTTTTGCGTTCCAGTGCGAGTCGTGCGCGCCAATTCGTCCATGCGCCCAAATGTGCGCTAACAAACTTGATTGTGTTAGCAAGCAGGTTGACATCTGCTAAGCCAGTTAGATTGAATCGCGCAACTAGAGTTAGAGGCTCAACCCACCAGCTTTATGAAACTCCTCCAATTTATCTGCCTTTGCTTTGATAACAAGCGAGCAACGAGCTAACTGGCTAAAATGTCTGACACTAACACTTTGCTCGTCTCTCTCCTACTCTCTTACATCCATCTATCATTCAGAGGGAACTCGTAAGGAGCTCGGCGAGCCGACGGACAGTCTTGGAGGCGTCGGATCTGCTCGTGCTTGCATAAGACAACACTCGTTAGACACAGACTCAACATGGGAATCGTCAGAGCTCGACGAGGGGAACGAAGTTGGAGTCGTACAGTTGAAAGATGGCTTGCTGGATAAGGCTGACTCATCGGGTGGCCGATCCGAGCTGTTTGCGCTGGAATCGGTCGATTTGCAGTCAAACGGGAAAGGACTGCTGTCTCTGCCGTCGCCTTTGCGGCCGCCGCCGATCGGCCAAGCTAGCTCAACTGAGAGGGGCGGCAGCAACAGCTCGTCGTTAGAACTTGCTCAGGGGCACACTGATGGCGAGAACTACGAGCAGGCAAGTGGAGGGGCAAGCAAGCTGGCTATTGAGGGAATCGAGCGGCTCGGTGTAAATTTAGCAAGCAACAGCGAGCTTGACGCCAATAGTGAGCAAGCGCGGGAGCTAAAACAGCAAAGCCACCACCAGCACCAGCAACAACAACAACAACAGCTGCAACAAGAGGTGGATGCGATCTCTTTGAAATCAGAGACACCGTCTGTTGGTGAGCAAAAAGCGTTTGATCGGCGAAAGGTCGACGTGGAATCGGCAAAGGATCTGCATAACGAGGATAATTTTTGCAATAGGCCATTCAAATTTAGCGCTCACCTGCCGCCACCATTGCAGATCATCGATAAGGACGATAGAGGCAACGATAGAAACAACAACGACGATAGCAACAGCATAATAATAGAACAGAGACAAGCAAAAGCCGAGCAAGCGGTTGGCCGGAGAGAGGAGAGGGAGTTGTTGTCGGAAGATGGCACTGAGGCTTTAGTTGAATCTCTCGTTAATGATGACGCAAGTTTGGCAGCCCTGCTAGCGATTCAGGGGCCCAACAGGGAGCAAGTGGTGGGAGTTGGGGCCAAGTCTACAGCAGATAGTCAGCTGGACTTGGAGCCGCAAGCGCGTCCAATTGCACCTGAGACAATGGCCACTGTTGCAATGAGTGCGCGAGAAACGCGCAAACTGGACGAGGCGGACGCTCAATTTCTCAAGGCCATGAGTCATATTAAAATCAAGGCCAACGAGCAGAATCCTCCTAGTCAGCAGCCAAGTCCAAAGTGCATCAGTGACCAGGAGACGCTAGATGGAAGTGAGAACGAGGCACAGAAGCGTCTGTCTGCCTATGAAAACGTGGATAGTGCCGATACAGACCTCTTGGCCACAGTGACAGACCGATATAAGACCTCACCACCAGCCGGCAACAAGCGCCACTGGCGCAGACCCCTGGAATTACCCAAAAAGCCGGCGCATCTATTGCTCCAGAGGGCAGAGATTCAAGACATCTCAGACAACAGTGGCCTTCGCTGTAGTCCACCTGGTTCGCCCTCCGTTTGGTCGCTGAATGACACGGCGGATAATATTAGGTTTACACCTACCTCAACAACAAGCAAAGGTGTCCTAATCATGAAAGATGATACTAAAACACAAACTCAAACCAAATCGACGGAGAATGAAGAGGAAGAGGCGCCGGCAAAGCCAAAACGGAAGCTGGTCTCCATGTTGAGCATCATACAAGATCCCAATGACAATCTTATGGTTGCGGGTGCTGCTTCAGCTCAAAATCCACCCAAGGATCCCAGTGAGTTGGCACAAGCGGATGAAAAGGGACAGCCAGTGCAAACTTCACCTCACTCGCTAGCTCCCTTCAGTCGAAGAGACTCGACTTTTTCCTTCACGGCCGATGACAACAATTCTGACAGCGACTCGTCCTATGCGGCTGCCGCAATAAATCGTCAGCGTCTGATCAACAAGTTTGAGCCAATAAGTTTGACCAAACAGACAAACAACGACCAGAAACGAACAAAGTTTCCAGCCTTCAACGACGGCAAATCGGCTATCAGCTCAGCGTTAGGCGGTGGCGAGTCGCTGGTCAAGCGGCTGGCAAGAAACTTCGACCAAACTGTTCAGACGAGCAACCAGCGGATACCAAAGCAAATTGAGCCAACCTCAATGCTTAGTGTGGACGAGGATCCGAGATCCGAATCCTCTTGGTACGATGCAAAGAGTGCCGAGCCCTTAGATGAGGCTGAGGTTGCTGAGTTCTTGCAAGATTTTGACACGGCCCCTGCTGATCGCAAGCCTAGCGAGTCCCCCCGAATCTTGCATCAGGCAAAGGACGACAATAGGCCTCTAACAGTAGCCGAACTTAGCACGACTAGCGAGGTTGGCTCCATTTCAACTGGCGCAGATCCGTTTGTAACTGTCGCCGAGTCAACACTTAGCAATGACCAAGCGTGCAATGGTCCACCTAGGCGACAGGTGAGTAACGAAAGTTCGAACGAGGACGAAAACACATTGAACGATGACGGTGTTGAGCAGTTTGGCGATGAAGAGGATGAAGCCTGCAAAGACGAGCTAGCACTGGATGTGACAGCTGTGGTTGGCGACAATAACGATCTATCCAGCTCTTATCGAACAACTTCGGCCGATAGCGCCACTCCTGGATCGAACCATTTGGATGTGGAGCAAAGTATGCAGGAACAAGGTAAAGATAACAATCATGCACGATACATACCATCTGACATGTTAGATGCTGAAGGAAGGGTTGATTCTATAGCTTGCGAGAGTGATGCACGAGAAGCAGTTGTTTTGAGAGCTGAGACAAATTCCCCAAATTTACACAAACTCGCCCAGATTGTCTCAAAGCCTGACCATGATGATCATGGCTCCTCTATTTCCAAAACTGCCAGCCATTCACCTGAACAAAAAGCATCGCCATCAGTTGAGATACCTGTTGGAAGCCAAATAATTGACAACCAATTTAAAAACTCCTTGAACCATATTATTGCCCGTAGATCTCCCGCGTCGCAGATAGGCGGCCAACAGCAGGCTGCAAGCACGAGTCCTGGCAAGACAGGGACGGCCGAGTTAATAGATGCGAATGCAGCAATGACCAACAAATCCTCGCTAAAACCAACCAAACTATCCAAAGATGACCCACCATCAATCCACAAGGAGCTCAAAGGTTTGAGTAAATTTTACTACGCAATTCTTGGACATGGTAAACGTCGAAAAAAGAACAAAACTAGTTTAAACAAGAGTAGCGATGTCAAGAGCAAGACCATAAGCGAGGATCTGATCCACTCCTCATCATCCTCATCTTCCTCGTCCTCAACCTCGTCGCCCTTATCCTCCTCGAATCCGTCGGCTGCGACTAGCGACGACGAGGAGGTAACTGGGACGACGAGTGACAAGGCAGCCGAAAGAAAGAAGGATAAGCGTGCGAGAAAGTGCTCTAAACTTTACCAGGAGCTTGAGAAAATTTTGGCCACCCGCTTAGCTCGCGAGCAAACGAAGTTGGATGCCCAGGTCGATTTGAAAGATTCAAGGTCGGACAGAAACGATGGAGGGGATGCTAAATTCCCGACAGTTGTTGAGGACTCAGAAAACAAACCAGTGTTAGCGGATGCTGGCTGTAGTGGTGGCGATATTTTTGAAGAGGAGGACGAGTATCTTGGAGACTTCTATGATGAGTCTCTAAGCAATACAACTGAACGAGATGACCAAATATCACTCTCCTCGTCGTCGGTTTCCTCTGAATCTATACAGGAAATTAAGCAACGCCAGAATCTCCAGAAACTCTATCATGTTGTGAATGAAATCTATTCTAGTGAGGCCAAATTTGTTGACACATTACGCCTGTTGAATGTGGATTTCCGAGAACATATCAAAGCTCAAAACGGTAAATCCTCTTCAAATGGTTCAGTCAATATACCTGGCGATTGCATCTCCTCTTTATTGAAGCATCTGCCCCAGCTGCAGGCCTTGAACGAGAATCTACTCGCCGAATTGAAGCAGGCACGCGATCAATGGCCAAAGACCCAAAAGATTGCCCATGTTTTGGTTAAAATAGGTCCATTTCTGAAACATTATTCCACTTATATCAGAGAATTTGAATCTATTCAGCAACAATTAAATGAAAACATCAAAAAGTATCCTCATTTCGCCGAGCGAGTCAAAGAATTTGAGGCTAGCGAGAGGAGCCAAAAGTTGACAATTCAACACCATTTGCTCAAGCCGATACAAAGGATTCCGCAATACCGACTTCTTCTTCAACAATATCTCCACTATCTCAAACCAGATGATGTAGATTACGAGGATACTGTGAATGCTCTTGAGGTTGTCTCCCGAGTTGCAGAGCACGCGAATCAGTCTATGTGCGAGGGCGCAAATTTCGCCAAACTCTTGGCCCTGCAAGCTAAAATCGTTGGAAAGCAAAAGGACATTGTCCAACCTGGAAGATTGTTTCTCAAGGAGGGAGAACTGATGAAGGTTTGCCGTAAACAGATTCAGCCAAGATGGTTTGTCCTGCTAAACGATGCTCTCCTCCACCTGACCAAGATTCAATCGAGCGACATTCTGTATTTGAACAACGAGTTGCCCTTGGATGATTGTCTCGTCTCGGCCCCAAACGAGAGCGAGCAGGCTGACATGATTGGGCAACGATTCGAGACAGAGTTCAGCGTTTGTACCAAGACCAGATCCTTTGCCCTCATTGCGAAATCTCGTTCAGAACGCGATGATTGGATCAACGCAATTCGGCGCGCCATCGAGGATCATACGGAACGAAGACGTTCGTTTATACTTAGAAAGTCATCGACATATCCCAATGTTCAGGTTGGCAGTCTCGATGTCGTTGTCTCAGCCAACCAGGATGCCACCAGTTCCTTGCTCGGCCAGAAGGCACCTCTTTGGGTACCCGATTCGCGGGTCACCATGTGTCAGCTCTGTACAAGCAGCTTTTCGACCTTATTTAGGCGCCACCATTGTCGTTGTTGTGGCCAAGTAGTTTGTTCAGCTTGTTCCTCGAACAGGGCTCCCCTAATCTACCTGAAGTGTCGAGCTAAGCGCGTTTGCGACCAATGTTATGACCAATTGAAGGCCAACATCCATCTCTACCACCTACCCTCCGGCCTGATAGACGCAACCAATCAGGTTAGCGGCGAGAGAGAGCTTCGTCGTNTAGAAGAGAGTTTTCGNGCCATCCTAAGGAGCCAGTTCGTCCGCCACGCTGGCCTGCGAAGTCTATCCCGTCTCGCCCGAAACTCCTCAGGCGCCTCCTCAAATCTGAAAAAAACCTCGCGACTCAACTAACGAGAGCCGACGTGAATGTTCAGGAAAAGGCTCTCGCGTCCTGGAGGAAATTGGAACCTGATTGTGGAACGCATTATAAATCTTTTCTCGGCTTCTCACAATTGTCAGCCCTAAATTTAGGTGAGGTTGGTTCAAATTCCGCGCGAAGCGAAATCCCTTCATGTTTACATATGTAGTTTGCTTATNTGCTCATTAAAGCGATGCAGTATACTCAAAACCAAAAATAAATAATATTACATTCAATCCAAGATCATGGAGACGAACAGAACTTCCTTGAAACGGAAACGAGATAAAAGCGATCCAGAGGTGGTGGACCTCACAAAAGAAGACACTGTAGTTATAAATATATCCGACGAGGACGTTGTGACGCTCGATGATTCGATCGACATTAGCACACCCAAGCCAACTAAGCCAACCAAAACTAAATCGCCCCCGCCGAACACACTCAGATGTCCTATTTGTATAGAAACATATGTAAACGTCAAGGAGAGAGGCCTCAAAATTGTTGTTACCCGTTGCGGCCATATATTTTGTGATTTCTGTCTCAAAAAAGCAATTAGTGATAACGGAAGGAAGTGTCCCAAGTGTAGAAAGAACGTCCCAAAAGGCCCGACCGGTTTCATAGAAGTATTTGATGTCTGCTGAT
>Ga0058699_1000482_pt1 | contig 12442 bp, 8 predicted proteins | sample AgamicAtPe_FD_55078 | JGI IMG/M metagenome (GOLD analysis project Ga0058699, IMG submission 55078) | Agave microbial communities from Guanajuato, Mexico - At.P.e | ecosystem: Host-associated > Plants > Phyllosphere > Phylloplane/Leaf | place: Guanajuato, Mexico | collected 2012-10-15 | reverse complement strand
GGAACAAACGGCTCGAGGCGAGTTCATCGTCTGTCTTTGATATGGCAAATTTTAAGTCATTTCCGGTTGGGTGTGTGTTGTCGAGTCAAAATCAAAGTCAAATCAGCAACGAATTGAAAAGTTCAGAGCAACCTTTTGTCAGTTTGAATACTTACAAGCTCTTCTCCTTGTACAGCCAAACAATAGATGGCCGAGAGGATCAAAGGTAACAGGGTTAATTTTAGAATCGCCATTGCTGATTGATTATTCTCTGAAGATCTTGAAAAAATTTCGTTCAATGGAGGGACTTTGGGTGCGAGATGGGGGAATAGCTATACTGTGAGAATGGGACGGAAACTCCAGCTTAGAAGGAGCTAACACAATCGTCTCACTTTCTAGATTCGTCCGACTAAGAGATATGCCGTCAGCGGAAATTGAACGGCAACAGCTAGCAGCCCAGGAAAGGCGCTCAAGCTGAAGTATGCTATCTTAGATCCACCATAATGTTGCTGCTTCTACAACACTTTTATCGATCGGACAAAAGTTGCTATGGCTGAGCTGCAAGGCACAGGTTGCAGTGAGGTCTGAGTGTCAAGGGCTTTCCATACTATACTGCGAACACGCCTACGAACTATCAAGCTGCGCTTAGCTTGCGACTGGGAGACTGGAGTTTGTAAAGCGATGCATTGGAATATCATGAGTTTAAGAGAAGGTATCACTTAGGTAGCCAGCAGGCAAGAGATGCTGACGTCCAAAGTTAATTTTTTCTCTCACTCTTTCCCCTTGATTCCCAAATTCAATCTAAAACTCGGCGAATGTTGCCCAACTCGTTTAGCTTGATTATCCGGCGTATACCTGTTGTTTCAAGTTGCCGTGCGCAAGCTGCCGCTGCTGCAGCTAATACTACTATCGCCGACGTTACGAAATCTCTATAATTTTAGATTCGAGAGTCAACTATCTTCAGACGTTTGTGAGCGTCTGAAAGTTTGTGTTACCTCAAACCTCTAAGACTAGCGACGAACAAAACCGAGAAGAAGCCTACAATTTGGAGTCTTGTGGATAAGCTTCTGACATCTTAACGAGGCTAAGATAAATGAAATGGCAAAAGTTCGATACTCAAACGATTCTCTAACCTCTAAAAGGCCCAACAATTTTTAGATAGTTCACTTTGAGTGATGTGACCCTCAATCAATATGTTTATGACAGGATTTTCCTGCAGGTGTCTCGGTCGCCAACCTTCATATGAGATAACTATTCAACTGTCTTCGATAGCTAGATCGGCATTGTTGTGGTAATATCCATAGGGGTTGAGTAGCTGATTTGGATCTACAGGATATTTAAGTAAAAACTGGCTTCTTTTCGAGTGACTAGCATGCGCTGATGGTTCTGATTCAGTATCTGCCAATTCATTAGCCAACTCTATTCTACGCTTCAACCAAAACTTGTTTGAGCATTCGATTCCTACCCAATCCTCGGTCTTCTGCCCCTCGGATTCTTTGCTCAAAATGGCCCTGAAGTTATACTGATTAAATGAATTATGGTCGACCATGAGCGATAAATCCGAGTCGATCGATTCAATACAATCGTTGATTGATGAATGTAAAGCCTCTGATATCTGGTTCAGCATTAGGTTCACAGAATTGTGGTATGGCGGTGTCGCTGGCCCCTTGCCATCTTGGGTATTAGCATATAAAACTGGATGACTGGTGGCTATGTTCCCTGGTCCGCTAGTAGATGGTTCTTGCTTAACGTTACGTTTTATCATACGTCTAGTTTCATGCTTGATTTCGCTGCTGCTGGAAAAGTTGGTGGAATTTTGATTGGAGAAGTATTTCGGTAGGATATACATGGCTGAGGGAGAGTGTGTGATCTTCTGTTTGGAAGTCTCAGGACAGGTGAACATCAACCATAGCTTTCCAACCTTCGGTTGACCAGCATCAGCATCTTGAGTTAGGGTCATGTTGAAATAGGCTCTATTAATCCATGTTTTAGTCGTCCTGTAAAACGATTTAGATTGGCGACACATCCAAAGCGGCAAGTTGAAGGTCTTGCAAGGTTTATGGGTCGCCATTTTCTGTTGATTTCTGAGCACTGGAACATCCAGTTTTTCCAGAACTTCCAGAGAGAGATTAGTTAGCTCGATTATAGTGTGGACTATTGTTTTATTCTTATTGCATTTCCACGCGGTGTCGACCACACTTGCTCGTTTTGCTGTCCAAAGTCCATTCAATCGAGCATAGAGGATAGTTGTCTTGTTTGAAAGCCCTTGATCGACTAAAGTCCTTGAAGTACTCTTGATATATTCACCCTGAGGTGTGAGATCTAAGTCTGCCAACTTAGATCTTGAGCACGTCAACAATCGGTCAACCAGTTCATTCTCTCCATAAACGAATCCGTCCGGCCCGCATTGGGCTGATCGTGTCGGGGTTGGTAGGCTGCATATAAGGATCGCCCAAATAACGCCTGAAATTATTCTTAAACAAGATGTCCGCATCATCATACAAGATTTCTCAGTAAACTTAGCTTAGATGAGCTTGAATGTCTCTATTATTACTATACTGGTGTTAATTGGTACACTTATGCTGCGAGCTCAAGAGGATCCATTCGAGGGCATAGGTAGTCCCTCATTCAGAACGATTTTTGTCACTAACTACTCATCTAGTCAATGCTAGGTTTTTCATTTCAAGAGTATTGACACTCGAAATTTGCTGAGCAAGCGAAAGGATCCCCCTCCATACNGTATTTGTCGATCATGTTTCAACTACCTTCTGAGGCGAGACTCAATTCTCGCGTTTCTAGCAAATAACTGGCATGATACAGGGCAGCGGCGCAGACCATCAGTTTGCGGCATCACAAAAAATCAGGACTCAAACTTGACTAGAGACCTTGCTCAATCTTTCTAGATCTGAGCTGGTCGAAATATCCTCTGAGTTTATCGTTGCCGTCTTCCTCAGGCCTGTAGTAGTACTTCGGTGGTTGCCCCTCGGTTAGTTTGATCATTAAATGACAATAGAAGTAACGAACGGTGCCGAATCTCATTCTTGCATGCTTACGCAAACCCTTGATAACCAGTCCTTTACCGCATCTCGCTTCCTCAATCCACATGTTACTCTTGTACTCGAAATTGTGCTCCCTCACGGCAATATCTTGAGCTTCTCTGAGGACGTCGGCTGTAATCCGAGCTGTCTTATATGGCATGAATTCAAGCTGTTTGATCGCTTCGTCGATACTCAATCCTCTTACGAATTTCATCACATACCACATCTTTTTGGGAGAGCTCTTAATGTTAGCTCTAGAATGGTAGTAAGTTGCTGGTCTTCGTTCCTCTTTCGGGTCGGTTTGAGGAGGTTGGATAATTTCGTTGTATCGGGGCCATCTTCGGGGCTTTGGAAAGGAGTCGACAAAATCTGAGGGATGACGGATCTTGTAGGATCCAACCCAGGCGTTTGCCACCAAACTTTTGTTTATCAAGGGTTTCGTTTTGAATTGCTCGGATAAAGCACGTGCTAAAGGCGAAATGGTTCTCGTAAGGATCGANGCCATGATATGATAGTTTTGCTATGGTTCTAAACTGGAAAGAGTATCGCTCATGTCATGAGCATCTCAATTTAATAAGTTAGAGCGTAATACTAATACAATATGACTGACGGAGTGATCCAATCTGGAGCTAACTTTTGACCCGACATTGCAAATTTCAAAAATGTTTCCCCTGCATTCTGCAGTTAATGGATTCGGTTCCTGCAGACCGCGAGTGAGAATGTGTTTCAGAGAATCCACCATGCTCTTGAAGTGGCGCTCTCAGCAATTCCTGCAGCTCGGGTTTTCCTAGCCAACTATACACTAAGAGTTAGGGATTGTGCTCAACTGCAGGAATCGGCATTCCGGAAGGCATGTGGCTGGAACACAGCCGCATTCGTATCGATGTAAAAACGTAACCTAATAACTCCGCGCCGTTTACATCTCGTAATCTATTACCATCTTACTCGACAATTCCCAGAATAAGGCTTCTCTTGAAAATCTGACTTCATGAGCATCTCTCGCAGCAATTAGACTGTTAGATTATTCAATTTAAGATAAAATTGATATCATAACCTAATAGAAACATAATGTCAGCCGGCTCATCGGTATTGGCCATCAAGCAGGACGATGTCACCAAGTTCCTTGCCTGCTCCACCCACCTCGGGACAAAGAACCTGAATTTTCAAATGCAACANTACACCTACAAGAGGCGATCGGACGGCATCTACATCATCAATTTGAAGAAAACCTGGGAAAAGCTCATGTTGGCAGCGAGGGCCATCTGTGCCATCGACAATCCGGCAGATGTCTATGCTGTTTCAACCCGTGTCTACGGTCAGAGAGCCGTCTTAAAGTTCTCAGGAGCCACTGGTGCCACCGCAATCGCTGGCCGTTTTACTCCGGGAGCGTTCACCAACCAGAGCCAAGCCGCGTTCAGGGAACCACGATTGTTGGTTATTACTGACCCAAGGGCCGACCACCAGCCCATTACCGAGTCGAGTTACGTGAACATACCAGTTATTGCTTTCTGTAACACTGACTCACCTGTTAAGCATGTCGACATCGCAATCCCATGCAACAACAAGAACACGCTATCGATTGGTCTAATGTGGTGGATGCTAGCTCGCGAGGTTCTAAGAATGAGGGCCAAGATTTCGAGAGAGAGACCGTGGGATGTAATGGTTGACTTATATTTCCATCGTGATGCCGAGGAGACAGAGAAGGAGGAACAGGTTGCCGCAATTGTTCCTCCACGTGACGCNGGTGTTTTGGCACCAAAACTCGATGCCAAGGTAGGATATGAAGAGAACTGGGGTGGAGCGGAACTTATGGAGCCAGTTCCAGTCGCTGAGGTACCTCTCCATGTCGCTCCAATAGCNCAGGACTGGTCTATTCAAATGCAGGAGGAGCCAAAAGCCACTGACGACTGGGGTGGAGCAACCGACTGGGCTTAAGAGACCCGTTGATAGTGTATAAATTATAATAAACAAATTCACCATCTAGCCCGGTCCCGTTTCTCTCCANACTNTAGCTCGCTGATTTTCGTCTATCGATTGATCTGGAGCTGAGANGTTGCTGATGGAAAAAATTGGGCCTCTAAAGTCACCAGATGGCGCGTTCGGGTCGTCGGTCTTCTGACACGCCCACAAGCCGCTTTCCGGAAAGCATGCTGACTTGGAAACCCGCGTAAGATTTTTTCCATGGAACCGGTCATGTGAGACTTGTTCAGCTTGAAGTATCCAAAACATCTATGACTCAATTGATTAAACTATACAAATTTAACATCAAGTACAACATCACTATTCATTAATTCAAACCTAGAAGCTTGCTAACAGTCCCACATGCTGGATCGCTCGATAGCACAGCAATATAACCGAAAAAGATTATTGCCCGCTGCTATTTGTATTCAAAAGGATTTCGATTGTGAAATTGACGAATGGCCACTATGACAGAGATGGCTAATGGGATCTACGACGAAGAATCAGAGCCGAACTTCAATGATCCAGAAAGTTTTGTAGATACTATTAGTGATCAAGAACTTTTAGCCGATCTCCTGAAGCAAAAGCCTCAAAAATATGACGGACTGTCGGCATCGATCGTCATTGACGGTCTTCCGCAGGTTGGACCCGAGAAGTTAGAAAAGCTCAAAGGTGTTATCAGTAAACTGATAACAAAGTATGGTAATCCGATCAATGTTGAATATCCTCTTGATGACGATGGCAATAACAAAGAATTCATGTTTGTTGAATTCGAGAATGCTACTCAGGCTATGACGATTGTCAAAGCATTAGAGAAAGGTTACCGCTTAGATAAGCAGCACAAGCTAGAGATTAACGCCTTCCACGATATAAACAAATATTCAGACATATCTGAGGATTGGGAGCCACCCAAGCCTCAGGAGTATGTGGATAGAGGAAATCTTAGGTCATGGTTGCTAGACAAAGATTGTTACGACCAATTTGGTGTCGTGCACGAACAGGGCATGACCACCACCATATTTCTTAATACGAATACAGAGCCCACAGTCGTAAAATCTCGACCAAATTGGACTGAATCAATAATCTGTTGGTCCCCTCTTGGCACATACCTCGCCACTTGCCACCACAAAGGTATAGCTTTGTGGGCTGGTGAAACGTTCGATTTCAGAATACAGAGGTTGATGCATGATGAGGTCAGCTTTCTAGACTTCTCACCTAGCGAAAACTATCTTGTTACATTCAGCCCAACACTAGCGCAACAAGGTGACCAGCATGCCATCATCATATGGGACATAAGGTCCGGGGCCAAGAAAAGATGGTTTCCCGTTGACGAAGTTCAATGTCCGTGGCCTCTATTTAAGTGGTCTCACGATGACAAATATTTTGCCAAAATGAATCCGGATGCTCTCAGCGTTTACGGTGTTCATGAGAACCCACCATTCGGTTTATTAGATAAGAAGCCAATGAAAATAACTGGCCTTCGTGGATTCTCTTGGTCACCTTCGGACAATATAATTGCTTACTGGATCGGTACTGACGATAACAATCTACGTCCATCGCGAGTGGTTCTATTAGACATGCCCTCAAAGAATGAATTAAGAAGTAAACAATTGTTTAACGTAGCCGACTGCAAGATGTACTGGCATAAGCAGGGTGACTTCTTATGTGTTCAGGTTCATCGATACACTAAAGCCAAAAAGGAAAAGAACGATGAGATCAAATATAGCGGACTTTATTATAATTACGAAATCTTTCACCTGAGGGAGAAANTAGTTCCTGTCGACAGTCTTGAAATTAGGGANACAGTGATAAATTTTGCTTGGGAGCCTTGTGGAAGCAAATTTGGTATCATTACTGGTGATACTTCTCAACATTCAGTTCTGTTCTACGAAATCAAAGATGGTAAAGTTGTTCTACTCAANAGGTTTGAGAGCAAAACATGCAACCAACTCCACTGGTCACCAGCTGGTCAATTTGTTTTGCTCGCAAGTCCTAGAGGTGGTATGAACAGAACACTCGAATGGATTGACACCTCTGACATGACTGTCACCGCCAAGAACGAACATTTTATGATGAGTGAAGTCGAATGGGACCCTACAGGACGTTATGTAGTTACATCAGTCAGCTGGTGGGAGTACAAGACGGATAACGCGTACTGGGTTTGGTCCTTCAATGGGCGATTGATCCGAAAGCAGCCAATGAGTGGCTTTTGCCAATTTTTATGGCGGCCACGCCCGCCTACCTTATTATCGGCCGAGAAGATAGCTGAGATCAAGAAAAACCTCAAGAATTATTCTAATCAATTCGACCTGAAGGATAAGGCGGCCACGAATTTGGTTTCAAGAACGCTACAGGAGAAGCGCAAAAAATTAGTATCCGAGTTCGAGACCTATAGGAAGGCGAAGCGTCAAGCATTTGAGACTATGAAGCAAGAATTAAAAGTATTGAGAGATATCACTAAAGAAGATAATGTTCAAGTTGTTAAAGTAGAGGAAGTTGAAATACTTATTAAAGAAGAATCATCGCNGCTGTGAGGAAGTTGTATAACTTCATACAGATTATATATATTAGGTGTAAGCTAATTTAATAATGTCTCAGAAGCTCCGTGTTGTCTCTTCCTTCGAAATAAATTCAGAAACACTTAAAACGATGAAATCGCCTGGTTCTCTCGATTTGACGGATCCCGCTGAATTGCATATGAAGATTATGGGAATCATTATAGAGCTACAATGTTCTGATCCAGAGATAAGCAGTTCCCCTCCGAGTTCCCCTAAATACTCGTATCGCCATTTAGAGCTCTGTAAGGAGTTCCCCTTCGAATTCCCCTACGTACTTGTGACTTCCTATCATAGTTTCGTCTGAAAAACCATTGACGTGCAACGATCACAAGATCCATCGGTGGTTGTCAAACGCACTCAATGCTTATCTTGATGACAGCTTGTTGCCAAAACTCGGCATGGCAGAAAAGTCCCAAGACCCAACCGAATGACCCAAGTATCGAGCATAGATTCCTTTCGTTACTGCCTTCGATCGATCGCTTCACCGGAAACCGGTATATTCGCGAGGCCTGCANGAGTGCGGGCAAAAGACGGATGGAAAAGTAGGGTCAAGTTGGAACAGGCTCTGCCAAAAAGATCTGGGACAAGGCAGGTTGATTAAGGTTTTGGTTATCTGGTTCTCGAACCAATNAACCATGATCACTAAAAAGACCAATAGGTGATAGTATGTCAACTCTTCGATTACACACAGATAGTAGATCAAATCTTATCGACAAAACGACAAATTGTTGTCTTTTAACCTAAAATAACAAAGACGTAACCCGTTGCCTTGGATATGAGGTCTCACTATCTTGTGTGCAAAATCTTGAAATCTTGTTTAAATTAGTCTACATAACTGTCTTTGATAGAATGAGACGGTTTCAATTTTCATGGGTGAGATTGGGTGATTTTGGATGCAAAATTTTGGCTTAAGAGCGGCCCGAAATTGACCGCTTCTCATCGTATTACGAAATTCAACAGCCATTGGTTTGGTGATGGGCAGATATGAGTTAACCATTGGCACTTGTGAGGAGTGTATGTGCTGTTTACAGCTTGATAAGAATCAGGCGGCAAATCAGACGACCAAATCAACTTTCGTTTCCCCTCATCCCTTTAAACGATTCTCAGTATCCAAAATTGCAACTCTGAGGATCGTTTCCCCTCATCCATTTAGATCCCGATCCGAGTGCTGCTTACGAGAGTTAATTGTCTCACCCTTTCACAAGCGGAGAGGTTTCAGCCGTTGACGCCTATAGTATGTTTACAATGAGAGGACTCTTGNCAACTCGAATGAACTGAATGAAGGTATGGAGGCTCTTGGAGGAAGGATGGAAGGAAAGGGTCGATTTAATTCAACCAGCATAGACGCGAGTCGCTGTCCTCGTCCTCGTCTTCGTCGGACAGCAACACAAGTCTGGCTAGAGTCACACCATTGATTTGTATGATCAATATTGTGATAAATTGAACAAAATTTGCCAGAAATGTCGACGGAGCGGGCAGAGAGTAGAAGCCAGCTCGCGGAGACTATGCAATCGTAAATTTGATTTCATCGCTAGGCTAGGGACTGCGCGTTTCTTCGGGCAACTTTTTCAGTTGTCTTAAAGAGCAGTGCTGGAAGTCATGATTGTAAACCTCTGATATCAAACGGACCAAAAATCAGAGTGACAAAAATCGAGTCGCCTGGTGCAACGACAAAAGTAACCAGATTTGAACAAGTTGCGAGAGGTAGACAAGCCGGGCAACCTCTCCTTGAAATTACTTGCTGGAGATTGCTAAGAGGTGATTGATCTGTGGGGAGAGAGTTTGCCAGCTAGCAACTAGTATAAATCTTTCCCTCGTAAGGGAGGGCCTTCCAGTTTCATCAAGCCCAGTATTCGGTTCGGTTTAAACTTAGTCAAAGTCATTGATCGAATACACACAAAGAAAGAGATCACCTGCACACAACTCAACCACTATCTTGTTCACTATCAACTCTAACAGTGATATATAGCAGATATACTAGGCGCTTTTCGTTAGGTCTCTTAATTGAACAAAGCTCTGATTTATCTGCTCCGTTCAGGCAAATAAATCATCAATTCCAAGAATCTTTCTCCATTCAATAGCCACACTCTGAGGAACACTCAACCGCCAAGCTAGACTCTCACTGTTAGCTAGTTGCGATATAAATCTTGGCGCCCACAATGGATTGCAAGTACTCGAAGATGTTAGATGATATGCAACCGCTGAAGGATCAGCTTGAAGCTTGTTTAAGCTACGGAAATCAGCACTCCCGACTTCAGCAGCCACTCCAACTCCAGTCACCAGTATCGCCGCTGCCGCCGCAAACGCTTCCCCAGACTCGTAGCCCANCGATCCTGCCGATTGACGATTTTCACCTGTTGGATAATCCGAGCAGGTACAGCGAAGAGGAGAAGCAGCTGCGAATAAAGCTGACAGCCGTGTACAGGCTCATTGAAATCAACGGCTGGTCCATGGGCATTTACAATCATGTAACTGTAGGTGTTTGACAGACGACGTTTTGCGCGCANNGNCAAGAGTCCATAGCTCAAATTGAGTTGCTCCCTGACATTGCCTATACGTGCGGTTGTTTCCGTTCGCGTGTAGCCTGTTGACCATAAATCACTAACTCTCTCGCCCCTCTGACACTTACACCATCAATGCCAACACCTAACNNTTAAACCCTGACAAATGGAACGGATTGAAATCCAACAAACAGGCCAAGTTGGACAAGCATGGCGAGCGAATGAACGAACGCATACTCATTCATCCGTTTGGACTCCATTACAATGAAATTACTGCCTCCTCCTTGCTGAAGATCGATATGAGCGGCAATATTGTTGATCAGGGGACCACAAATTTCGAGCTCAATCGGCCCGGTTACATAATCCATTCCGCCATTCACATGGCCCGGCCCGATTTGAAGGCAGTCATACACCTGCACTACCCGCCAGTGGCCGCCGCCTCGGCCTGCAAGTACGGCCTCCTGCCAGTTTGCCAAGAGCAGGCTCTCTTGGGCGAGATTGCCTACCTAGACTATAGTGGCATCCTAACGCAGGAGGACGAGCGCGATGCGGTTGCGGCGGGCTTAGGTTCCAAGTGTAAGGTGATGATTTTACGTAATCATGGACTCATTGTTTGCGGCGAAACAGTTGAGGAGGCCTTCTACCTGTTGACAAATCTAATGAGAGCTTGTGAGACTCAAGCGCGTCTATTGGCGCTAGGTGGAATCGAGAATTTGGTCCTCATGAGCGAGGAGGCTGCCCAGCAAGCATACTCAATGGTCCAAACTTCCCGCTATCCAATAAAACAATTGATACTGGATAACGAGGTTAGAAGCGACGAATCAACGAGCGGAAATGAGAGCGACTTGGACCAGGTAAGCTCGGCCAGGAGACAATCGAAGCCCCAAATTCAGGCTAGAAGAGAGCAACGAAAGACAATCGTTGGATACGTGAACATGTTCGAGCTTGATTTTGAAGCTCAAATGAGGTCCCTTGATGCAACAGGACACCAAACTGGTTACAAGTACAAAAGGCCTCTAGTTCGCCAGTACAGGAAAATGTGCTGAATCTTATCGCCAGCTAACTACAGCGCAACATATACGTGTTATCCCGCCGCATTAGAAATGGCTCTCATAATAGGAAATATCGCTAGAGCTTTTAATAAGTTGACCGGCATTAACTTGGCTGAGTATTGAATATGTTTTAGAAATTTTAAGACTGTGAAGACNAATGTAGGATTAAATAAACGAGAGACAATTAAACGATGGCTTCTGTTCACCTCGCTTCTCTCTCTTTCGATGGAGATTGTCCAGTGTGGATCTAAACTGGATTGACTTTACTAATCGGCAGTCAGCTGACAGGAACTAGGACTTGAGGTTGNAGGATGAATCCTTCAGGTTTGGTTCTTTGACATTTCGCATTCAAACTAATCAAACATTCGCGAGATAGTGACAGGATTCAGATTAGATAAACCTGACTGAAGGCTCATCACGGATCAGTCTCTCTCCCCCCCCCCTCTGATCTGAGCCAACTCGACAGGTGAATGGTTGGACAAGTTTGGCTTGAAGTTGTTTTAAACTTGAGAGAGCTATTACGAACCCATACATCGCAATCTGATTCGGTTCGTGGTCTAGGGAGATGTATTCCTGCACAGCAAGTCCATTTTGGTTGCAGACCAGCACTATAAAATATGCAGCGCTTGAGATGTGAAATTCGATTGGCCATGCCGGAAATCCCTCATCCAGGTGTAGATGAGTTCAGTTCATCACTTAGCTTAAAAACTCGAGTGAACCTAACTGATTGGTTTTTCTGCCACTAGATGGATTAGCAATTTCGACGATTTTAATCGATGGCCAGTCTATTATAGGTGGCTCTCTCTTTCCTTCTTAGTGCTTTCTCGGTCCATTGTGAGTAACAAGAGAGAGTGTCCGAACAGAACGGCGTAGTTTTGAAACTATGTGCAGAGGCTTCATTCTGGTCCATCATCAATCGTGCTCTCGAGACGGAACAAATGAGCTCAAACTGTTTGCCCGCCAGCAACGCCTACACGGCCAACACAAGTATGAAATTTTTCCCTCTCTCACCCCACCTGCCTTTCCTCTACAATCCTCTCTCCTCTCAGTCTTGGCACAATCCATCCCAAGTTTTGTTAATCTCAGACTGAGGCTAGTCTCGAGTATCTCAATAGTTGCCTGCGATTGCTAATGCAAACCAAACGAGCCCCTGAGTAAGGATCACCCGCCCAGTCCAAAGCTGCATTGTATTTGTTCCTGGCTTTTGGCAATCTCGTGATTAAGCAAAGAGGGCTGGCCAGACAGGCAGCCTGACACCAGTTCAAGAATTGGGTGTCTTAGGGTGATGAGAATAGGGCAACAAGAGTAAGGCAGCTCCGAGATTAGGCTCAGATTGGGTTACCTGTAAGCGCTGA
>Ga0058699_1000481_pt1 | contig 12461 bp, 9 predicted proteins | sample AgamicAtPe_FD_55078 | JGI IMG/M metagenome (GOLD analysis project Ga0058699, IMG submission 55078) | Agave microbial communities from Guanajuato, Mexico - At.P.e | ecosystem: Host-associated > Plants > Phyllosphere > Phylloplane/Leaf | place: Guanajuato, Mexico | collected 2012-10-15 | reverse complement strand
GGGGGGGACAAACGTTTATGTGAAAATTAATATCGACTAACTATCCACCACAGAAGGAGTCTCCACAAGATGAATGCAATACAAACTAGAACTCGCCGGTGGAGCAGCCGGTTAAATACCCCAGCGAACAGCGCAACATCAACTACCAATACTCCACCAATCAATGCCTCTGCAAACATGGGAACTAACAATGGGTTCGACCCAATGTGCTACACGAATTTCTCGCNGACTGAGGATAGGGTAATCTACGAAACCCCTGACATCCACCTTAGGCCACTTCCATTTTACGACCTCGTTGACGAACTCATACGGCCCGCCGGTCTATTGTCAGATGGAGTTCTAGGTCGTGCCAACGAGTCTCAAGTAGAATTCAGATTTACCATAGATCAGGCGGATATGCTAGCTATGTCCCAAAACGCCAAACAAGTTATACTTAGATTTTGCCATTTAGATACAACAAGTGAGCAAGACGACAATTTTCCGCCCGATGTTGTGATAGCAGTGAATGGAGCCAATATTGCATTGCCTGCCGCTATCAGCAACCCAAACAAACCAAACATACCTCCCAAGAGGCCTGGACAACATGTAGATATCACCAAACAATGTAAAATGTGTCCCTTTGTACAGAATATTATCAACGTCAAGTGGTACGTAGATCCGATAGAACCAAGCCGATCNTATGTGATCAATGTCATAATGGCAGAGAGACTCGGGGCAGATGTTCTATTAAGACGGATCAAGGATCGAGGTCTGAGCGATCCTGCACAGACTAAAAAGTTGATATTGGATTCAGATACAGAAGTTGCAACGATGAATCTTCAGTCCTCTCTCGTTTGCCCACTAGGTAAAATGCGTATGACTTTNCCGTGCAAAGCAAATACCTGCCAGCACATACCATGCTTTGATGCACTATTTTATCTACAAATGAATGAGAAGAAGGCNTCATGGATTTGCCCAGTTTGTTACAAGCCAGCCTATTATCGTGACTTGATGATAGACGGATTTTTCATGGAGATTCTAGAAAACTCGGAGTCCAGTGTAACAGAAGTGACACTCCATCTAGATGGTTCTTGGAGTCCTATAATGAAAAAGGAACAACCAACGTCAGCTAGAAACCCACCACCTGAGGTTATAACAATCAGTGACGATGATGAAGACTAGGGCTTTGCTTAAAACGCCTCCTATGTCTCTTGAGAATTTGATTAAAATTAGAGAACTCAGAACCGGGCTCCTCTAGAACATCATCATCGCTATCGTCGTTGTCTAGGGCCAAATGGGCGCAGTTTTTGTACTTGGCCTTGAGGGATTGCATAATGATGCTAAATCTTCCAAGTGCATTTTTTTTTAACCTTTCTCCCCTATAATATTCATAGTCATCGAGGTATTTATAGNTGTTCAATTTGGCAGTTAGTGAAAGGAGCGAATCGCTACATGGGGTGGAATTCTGGTTCGATAGAAAGTTGGTCGATGTAGGCGCTGATAGTTCGAAGGATGCTGTGAGGTTATCAGGGGGCGAATGAGAGGAGCACTTCGTCGTCGCCAGTGTATCTGCTTGCAAATTCTGATCGACAACGTGATTGATTTTAGCAGAGCTCGGCGGTGAAGATGGTGCGTTTCTACTGCCGTTATCTTCAAGCCCGGCGCAGACGATATCGGCGACAAGTCTCTCTTGCATCTCTCTTTGTGCAAGTTTGCTCGCTAACTGTAGTCAATCCTACGCTCTTATCTGATCTGGAGACTTATGGATGAAAAGTCTAGAGGTTGTGGTGGTAAGTTAAAGTTGAGTTACTTCGTTGCCCCGCTATGTTTGGCTATCAAAGCTTAGAATCCGAGATGGATTGTCGACAGTCCTGAGCGAACACGTACAATATTATGAATTCCATGCGCAAGCAGTGGATGGCGCGATTGGAACGATGCCGCCATTTGCTGGCCGGGCAGGCGCGGACCAGGTCAGTACGACGACGCGGGGACTCAGAGTCTTCTGTGCGTCGTTCGCCGAATGTATAAAACCAAAATCAGGCTGCCTTCGACATCACTGCACTTTTGCGCGCCAACGACTCGACATCATCAACCGATAATTCGCCTCCAAAAGGATCATCCACTAATAATCGAACATCATGTCTGGACGTGGTAAAGGAGGAAAAGGATTGGGAAAAGGAGGAGCCAAGCGTCACAGAAAGGTACTCCGTGACAACATCCAAGGAATCACCAAACCAGCTATCCGTCGTCTCGCGCGTCGTGGTGGTGTCAAGCGTATCTCTGGCTTGATCTACGAAGAAACCCGAGGTGTTCTGAAAGTATTCTTGGAAAATGTCATTCGCGATGCTGTCACCTACACTGAGCACGCCAAGAGGAAGACCGTCACCGCGATGGATGTGGTCTATGCTCTCAAGAGACAAGGACGAACCCTCTACGGTTTTGGCGGTTAATCTCGCTGACCATCCGAGCTCAGTTCACTAGCTAATCTAGTTTCCCCAAATGTAAATAAGTCATCCCCTACGAGATACCAACGGTCCTTGTCAGGGCCACCAACGATTGTATCGAATCTAGAGCAACGTTACGTAACTCCCTGATCCGAATAAACAGAACTCGTACACGTTCATATTTCCAGTCATCGCAATCGGCTTGGGTGTTACTCACAATTTATTATATCTATCACAATTCTATCTTGTGCCCAATTCGTCCTCGACAATGCTGTTGGTTTTGATATTGTTACGTGCAGACATAAGGAGGCCAGAAACACTGGCTTTGGGCTGATTTTGAGCATTTTCTGGTGCTGGGGGAGAATTTGTTGATGCCCTCTGATTTTCGTTCTTGGACAATAATCTAACGTATTTACATTGTACAGGTTTATGGACTGATAGCTCTGCTATTGCGTCGTCAAGTTTGAACCATTTCCTCTGTCTGCTACCGCAATCTTCCCATTCTTTGAGCTCCTCTGTTACATTGAGAACATAAACAGAGGTCCTATGTCTTCTTTCAGGGTGCTCAAATGAGCCTAGACAGCGGGCCAGATGCCCGATAACGCCAGCCTCCTCCATAACTTCCCGGAGGGCTGCCGCGCTCGAGTCCTCATTCGGCTCTAGGCCGCCACCAGGCACTATCCACCTGTCCCTATCCCCACTCGACGTCACCAGAAGTATCTCGTCCTCAAGCTCGTTCCGTACACATAGGCAAGCTGCTCTCTTCCTGAAACCATCCTCATCGTATGTCCTGATCGAATTTGGTTTATCCTTCACCATAATTTCCCGAAATAGGGCAGGTCTATAAGGGTCTAGCTGGTAGTCTCAGTAGCAGTAACCTTGAAGGTTAGACGCTCCTTTTTGAGTGTGTGTCTGAGGATGGTTTGGTTTGTCTGCTCCAGGATACGAGTAATATTTTTAAATTTTTGACTGGCTTTCAATACAGAGGTTCTATGTTTAATTCGCATGGCCATCAGACATGGCTAATTTGAGTATNGATAAACGAGTCTTTTTACAACAAATACAAACTCAGCGAGCGAGTCTCCTCACTCAGCATGATCGGCGAAAAAGCAGAGCAATTTTAGTCACAAGTAGAGTATGTACTAAACGACTAAAATAAATAAGGATATGGACACAATGAAGCCTTAAATGAGCAAAGACCATACCCGAAATTAGTCTTTAGTTTCAGCATCTGACACTTGGTTTGTCCATAGACATTGTGATCGACAAATGGTGCCTTTTAATCAATAAATTTCAACCAAATCGTATTCAGAACTCCAGGAAGCCTCTTTCATCTACATCTCAATATCAACGCAATATCACGAGAGATTCCGCATCGACTACTATTCATCCCCATTGTGATATCTTGTTACAAGTGTATTTCACTGAGCTTTCATATCATATTGAACGACCTCGCAAACTCGTCGCATGGATCTATCTACGCTCGACCTCTAGCATTGAAAGCAGCATTGTCACAGATAATGACTGATCGCGGTTTTTTGTTTCATCGGCGGAACAAAGATACAGTTTGTTTGTTTAATGAGGGAATCGCCCAATCATCATACAGACCTAAAGACAAAACGTCGAAGACAAGCACAGGGCTCAACCCAAAGAGTTGTCGTGCGCGTCCAACACTTTCATTCAGACCTGAGGTCCTGAAGAAGGGCTATTCCTATAGAAACACCTTAAGAAATACTCTAACTGTCTCTGGAAACCACAATCATCGAGATACGATGAGCTCCTACAAACAAAGCTCAAACAACATACCTTCTGAAGACCTCATGATCGAAAGAGGTGTTGATGACACAGCAAACTATGACGCCTTAACTCAAGATATATTTGTCACGCTACAAGGAAACCGTTTGATCTGCTTACTTTGTGGCAAGAAAGATTTTGCTCGAGGTAGTAGACCCATCGAGACCCATTTAGAAACTAGTATTCACAAGGCCAAGTTTCGTAACTTAGAAAATGCAATAATTGAACAACTGCCTGGCGATACAAGCCTCCAAATGAATGCCATATGCGAATTTTTAACTAGATGGATAAAATCTAAGGCCTTGACCGAGCAGATGATTGCTCTCAGGGTAGGTATAATCGAAGAATTTAATTACATTCTTCAACAACTCAATCCTGAGTGCACAACTCGACCCTTCGGTCCNTTGGTAACAGGAACCTCGCTTAAATCCTCAAATATATACCTAGAACTCATTCACCCGAATAGCAAATTGTTCAAGCTCGACCCTCGCGCTAGAGATTCTATTCATCAAAAATTAATCGATCCCGATGCAGGACCAGGCTATCAGATAAATCACCACACCCTTCACTATGATCTCATACCAAATGCCATAGAAACCCTCTACAACTTGTACAAGATATTCAATAATGAGTATCGCGAATATCCAGCAAATTCCTATGTTGTAACAAGCACTCTGAAGGACCTTACTGGCAGGACGCCAACTTTGACTCTATGTCACGAGCCTGATAAAACCGTTCTAGAGGTGATTTGCTACGACACTATTAGCTATGAATTGAGCTCATTGTTGAGACACTACATGCTACTTGACGATCGTGCATATGCTCTTGGCACTCTAGTACAAATTTGGGCGAAAATTTGTAAGATTGACGATCCAGAATACGGAACTTACCCAGCCGATGTCTACCTTATTCTAGTGATTTATTTTCTTCAACGAACCAAACCTCCAATTTTGCCATGTCTCCACGAGATTTTACAAAAGCCAGCTGGACTGTCGAGCAATGGTAAACAGGATCANAATCAAACTGACAAAATGATTGAGCAACTAGATAATCTCAAGATTAACGTATCCAATCATCTGGATACTGCACAAGAAATCGATAAATCATCGATAGAAGACACCGAGAAGCCTGATACCTCAGAGGAAAATGACGCCGATGTTGAGGACAACGAATCGGATGGAGAAGAGGGTAGCCATTTAGGTATTGACGATGAAACTATAAAGAGCTTGAATTGGAAATCAATGAATGATACTCCAATCCACAAGCTCTTTATCCAGTTCCTCCTATACATGTCGAGAGAATTCAGAGTTCCGACCAGGGTGATATCTATAAGAAATCTCAGCAATCTCTCAACCCAGTCCAAAAGGTGGCATTGCCAAACAAAGGCTATAGAGAATCCTGTCAGGCCTGGCCAGAACATCACAAGGTGCATTGCAACTATCCGAACTTTTAGATATATACAAGATTGCTTCAGGTACGGCTATTGCTATCTAACTTCAATTCCCCTAGACACAAGACTGAAACCCAAGACACAGATATATTCAAATCCGTCTCTTTTCATTAGTCTGTTTGTGAGTAATCAAAGATTGAGACAATATATCAAGATGAGGATTGCGACAATAGGTAAAAGTGAATTCAACGCAATTGACGAAATGGTTCAACAGGGCCTCTTTGCGAAAGATGTTGATACCATCAACAGCCTCTTTGATTTAGCCCAATATCAACTTGGAGGTGTACAGTATCTACCCTCTGCTATCGCCAATTCATACAATGAGAGCCAGATGATGCCTTTAGATATAGGTGCCACCAGGTTTTGTTGGCTCTGTAAGCGTCATCAAGTGAATCACACAAGATCAACGTGTCCAGAGGGAAAATTACTCAATCTGAGGCTAGAGGCAGAATCATATGATGCCTCTCTTGATACCTCGGACATAACTAACCTAGACCCCCATTTCATCAAAGTCCATCAGCAGAGCTGTATAACTCCCGCATGGACTGAACAATACTCTAGAGTTGTGNGTGAACTCACGTCCCTGATCAACTCATCAACTGACCTTGATTGTAAACTTGAGCGCTTCGGTTCGACCGTCAACAATATGGGGAGTATAGACTCTGACCTTGATATCTGTGTGACGCTCAACAACAATTTCACAGGAAGAGGCGTGGATTGTGTTAAGATACTGGAAGACATCCAGCAAGTTTTGGCCCGAGCGACAAAAGTATCTTCAATCGANTCGATTCTAACTGCTCGTGTGCCGATACTAAAATTTAAGTACGAAACATTCGACGTAGATCTTTCCATGTATAATCACTGTGCTATATACAATTCAAAGTTACTTAAGGCCTACTCGCTTATAGACAAAAGAGTAGCTCAACTTTTTCATTTAATCAAGCGTTATGCAAAGGTAGGTTCCGCTCNTCAGACAATTTGGTTATTCGCCCTTTAACTGAGCTTATCTAATAACTGGCATCAATCACACAGTGTTGTTGGATCGCGGATGCATCTCAAGGCACTTTATCTTCATATGCATGGACTCTAATGGTGATCCACTACCTTCAAAACACTGAGCCTCCCATTCTACCGGTTCTCCAAGATCCAGGACCTGACCTCAAGCGACCCATCTATGGTATCAATGGATGGAATGTTTGGTTCAATGATGATTTAACCACGATATCAATGAAACCCAACCCATCGACCCTCACGCAATTGCTGAAGGGCTTCTTCATCTATTATGGAACCTTTGATTTCGACTTCTACGTGGTAACCATAAGAAAATATGGTCATATTTCCAGATGCCAGAAAAGCTGGAACCATTGTATGATGGCAATAGAGGGTAAGTTTATCATCGAACAAAGCTACTCGATTTATTCACAACCATAACTAACCTCAAAAATCGCCCATCGGTGNAAGACCCTTTTGAGTTGACTTTTAATCTTGCGTGTCGTCTCGACGATCCCATGTCAACATATATCATTAAGTATGTATCTCACTTATTTCCAAATCGTGACATACCCATTCGCTGATACTAATAACGAACATTGTAGTTCATTTACGAAGGCATACATGCACATAGTAAATGTCCAGAAAGCCTTACGTGCAAGAGGAGTCGCACCAAATTCTGAAGATTTAATTGATAAAATNTTCGACGGAATGGCTATAATGGGTCGCACGCCTCCCTACAGAGGATGTTTGTACTGTCATAGAGTTGGACATAAAATAAGGGACTGTGACCGGAAGGGAGCAAGAAAATTCAATCAGAACGAGCGTAAATGAAACCTAGTTGGTTTGGAACGCTCGTCGATTAGATAATAAACCTACCTAGATAGACATTACACAGGATTTCGATTTTAGATGCACATGTCGCAAGTTTTTCCTGAGGGTCACCAACCTCAGAGATCTACAGAGGTTACCCTTAGTTGAGACTGCTCTTTATTTTGCATCTAGCTCAAGAATCGTTGTCTAGAATCTTGACAATGAATCGTAAGGGAGCGTATGCGAGGGAGGTCTGGGCTTTTAACTCGACTCAAAGTCTGACGGAGTAGATGGAAAGACTGCATGCGGTTAGCGGGTGTCAGCAGAGTCTTGAATCCAGTTTAAAGATATATCCGTCCGCCGGGCAATTTTTGCACGGAAATAATTGTTCCTGTAACGATAACCTGCGTTTACTTTTGGATAGTTCGCTCAACTCGCAGTGGCGGATGATGAGCCAACAGTTATGCGTCTAACCTGCAATCATTGGGCTCAGATGGGGTTAGTTGTTTTGCTGCAAGGAGAACTCTTTGGTATACAATTCGCGACTGATCATAGATAGAGGCTCGTGCCCAACACATTCTACGTCGCATATCGGAGTATACCAAATCAAAGTATCCCATCTCTACCAGCAAATCGAACACTCATAAGTGAGATGATTGCTCGAATAAGGCTGTCAGAGGGGTGGTTTACCAAGAAGGTCACACATTGCTATAGCACTCGTGTCCACGCTCGTCAGATTCGTTCTGCTCCAACGAGCTCTACTTAGGTGCAGGTGTATTATCTGAATACATTCTCGCCAACTAACCCAATTTAGACGTTGATACTCTCGGGTATTCTAGATAATTGTGCCGTATCCGTAGAATCGCTGGTGCGGCTCTTGGTTTTTAAAATCTGAGTCTCAACGGGATACATGGGACAAAGGTATTCGTCCATTCCATCTTGAGACACTCTTGAGCTTTTGAGCTTACTGAACCATAAGGGGGACTTCTTGGGAGTTTTGATCTCCGATAAGGGATTTAATTGGTGATTGGAATTCAAGCTATATTCGCGCTTCCTCTGAGCTAAATTTTTACCGATCAAATCGTTGAAGAATGTTGATAAATGTCGTCGGAGCAAGGTGCGACTTATCGGTATACTCAAAAGAGAGCACATGGTGTCGATGTTAAAGCCATCTTCGTATATTAGCAGGCCTCCATGGGCGCCACTTCCTCGTAGGTTGGGCGCAAACTCTGCGAAATCGATCAGTCTCAACCACTCCATCAACCTGTGGCATGTCCATAAAGGCACTTCAGTCTCACTATCAGTATTGGCATTGAGTGACTGCTTCAGTAAGCAATTGTTGGTCTCTTTCATGACTTGGTCCATCCGTTGGCGCATTGAGCTCATCTGTTCAATTTCTTCGGCAGTGGCTCTTCGTTTTAGCTGCTGGAGATCAAAGTTGATAGATCTTAAAACTCGAATGCCGCATCTTATGGATGCATGGTGCAGCAGGCTTTTCACTCCTAGACTGACAAGATCCTCTACAGTAAGATAGTTGAGTACGCGCCCATCAACCCTCGCGTTGATAAATGACTCTTTATACTGAGGAAGACCAATGTCATCTAACCAGCGAGCAACCCAAAGATAATCGAGTCTAGCAGCTGATTTGGTTACTTTGTCGCAGTCGCCATTCAACTCTGATATGGCTAAGCGTAGTTTTTTTCGATGCAAATGATTCGTAATGCCCAAACCCCGATCAACTTCAGCCGGAGTTGCATTCATTATGTGAGCGCCGCACTTGACCCAACGTCTGCAATGGGCTGTGTACATGCTGAGACCAATGGTTGTCATCCAATCGACTAACATGTCTGTGTCCCACTCGTCAAAAGGTTTGTCCGTTTGGAAGTTCATCGCTTGACTCATTGGAGTTGCATACGCACGAAACTCTTGAGGTGAGCCGACGAGAGTAGATCTGTTGGCCCCCCTCTTAAATGGGCTGGTCTTTGGAGTGATCTTATCCATGTCTGTACGACTATTTGAGTTGGTCGTGGAGTCTGATCGGCGAAATTTCCCGAACATCCTCTTTAGTCCATCAGAAAATCTGATCGGAGTGGTCGGAGCTTTGTGAGGCATGCTTGGTGGGCATCCGTAGGCGCCTGAGCTGATATTGTTCTTTGAACCCAAGCTGCTTTTTCCGATGGTTGAGTAGTGAGACGAATCCACTGCAGTGGTAGCATTTGTTGACACCACCATCAGCTTCTCCACTGAACCACCAACGATGCTTTCGTCACCGGTCTTTTGAAGAGAAATCTTAAGACTGTCACGGGATCTCTGATCTAGGCCTAGGTCAGAGTTTAGTGCGTTAGTGACCTTGGTGCTATTACTTCGGTTCGGGCTGCTACTATCATCGAGATTAGTAATTTGACACTTAGATCCATTCACTGAAGGGTGAGTCTGATTATCTGTGCTAACGTCTGTAACCTCGTGTTTTGAGTCATTTTTGATCTCCGTAAAGTCGTGCGAGGAACTTTTCATGGAGCGAGGTAAAGTTTTGTAACGACGGTCACGCGACAGTGGTGTTGATGACTTATTGGCTTCAAGTTGACGGCCATCAGCATACATGTATTGGTAGCTCCTCTCAAGCATTTGAGGTCGTTTACTAGGTGTTAGTTCTTCGGGTACTGTTGCCCAAACAGAAGCATCTCTATCAATGCTACGTAACTGAGATGTCGATGCCCTGGCACTCGCCTCTGCTATCAAGGAAGAGCGTATATAAGAGTTGCGATTGAACTCAGAGTTAGACCTGCCCGTCGATGCGTAAACTTGGCATGGATTCTGTTTCGACGATGATAGATTTGAGCTTGAGCCAACCGAGGAATTCGTTTGCAAGCGCGTCAATTTAAGTTTAAGTATAGAGACCTCAGTCTCCCTCTCCATTAGTGTAGCATTGAGAACTCGCAATAACTCATCTGAGTTGAACTTGTCTTTCTCGTGGGAGCTTATCTGGGCCTTCAGCCTGGAGATAGACTGTGTTAAACTCTCGTTTTCAGCCTCTAGTCTAGATCGACTAGCAAGCTCTTGATGCAAGAGTTTGTCTAACTGATTACATGTTCTAGTCGCACTTAAGAGTGCCGCCTCCACCTCTCTTGTTCTACTCGCTTGTAGCTTGAGTCTGTCGTTAAGATCCTGTATCTGGAGAGCCTGCGATTTCAGCTGCTCTTTGAGTTCCTTCAGTTCTCGTCCTTTTTCGCGATTGATTCCGGATTGTCTTCGACGGTTACTACCAGTATTGCTAGGAGTCCTGCTATTGCCATCTATTGCTTCAGTATGCTGCTCTATGGGTGGGCTTTGTTGAAGATTGATTGTATTGCCTGGCTCATTTGGGGAATTCACCTTGACTTGTGGATTCAGCGACAAACTTTCTTTCTCACTTTGATCTGGTTCAGTGGATGATCTCTTATGACTGGTGCCTTTTCTTCTAGCATCGTTTTTCTTCTTTGCTTTACTGTTTGATGAGTTTTGTTCGCTTCTAGGTGGGAGCGTATGGCTTGATGATTGATATAAACATTCATCAATCGTATCGGGGGCAGTGGCATCAGAGATTCGCTGCTGTTGGTCAGCATCAGTCACTTCATTATTTGTGTTTTTGGACTTAACCTCTGATGTCATCTTGGACAACAAAATGATTTAAATGCATTAGAAATTAAATGAATTTGTTTCAGTTAATGGATGGCATAAAATTGATTTGAACCATGCTTGGTTGGGGAAAATCTGCAAGTGTCGATTTGCGCGAACAAACATACGCATACGGGATTCGCTTTTCTTCCTACTCTTTTTTTCAAATGCGCTCATAGCGGAGTGTTTATCGACTTGATTTCCCGATCGATTTGATACCGTTTGGAACTGTCACCTGTACCTCGTACTTTTCATTGAAGATCACGCATTTCCTACGAAAAATGCTAAATGCCTAGATCGATCATTGATGACGGCAAAGATCCCTCAGAGCAAATTCTCTGACTGGAGATCAGTCAGAGAATTCGCTCACTACGGTACTCCGGCACATATCTGATGGTATCTTCGTTTGAGAAGAGTTGATCCCGCCAAAGATTTTCGTCAAGAGTACCAACTACAGTCTCTGATCTCCGGATCGAGGCAAGCAAACAAGGGTTGCCTGACTCAGTTGGATCAGTACTCAGCTACTGGATTGGATGAATGCCATGGTGTTTTTGTTTCAGCCGAAGAGGCAAAGAGCGAATATAAGGAATCAACAACTCGTTAATTCTGTTTTAATTGTGGCAGATTTTGACATGGAATCATTTGACTGATATACAACTCATGTCGGCTATCAACAATATAACATAAACTTAAACAAAAACAGCTGGAGATATGGTCGTTGTTTTCTAGAGTATTTACAACATTGTTGCCGGTGGCAGTGTTGGAAATCAATTATCTGAGGTAAAATAAACGAATAGTATTACTANAAACCAAGAAAGTTCCAGGCTCGACCCTCTGATTTGCAGTTGACGTTCGTCCAAAATTTGAGTAGATTTAAATGATTATGATTGGTGTGTGCGTCATTATTGCGATAAAGGCTAATACTTAAACTAATAAGGGGGGTTTTGTTAGATGGAATAAGACTTAAGCTTAAAAGGCATCTAGCGTTTGGAGGTGGATCCTATTTTGGCTTGAGCTAAGATGGGTGCCTATCTGTCTGTTGTTATCAGGTGTCTCCAAAGCACAATATACTCGAAATTCAACAGGTTACAATAAATTAAGAATAAGCGGCCTTTAGAATATGAAATTCGTCGCCATAGAATAAGTTATACCAGAACCTTGGAAATATTACGAATTATAATCGTCTTCATGTAAAATGTGGATCATCAATCATTCGCCTACGGTCATATGGTTATCATCATTATCCTCCTCATCCTCGATTCTAGCCCATTTCGAGTCACGATTTGCTGAGCCAAGTAATAAATTATGGCTCGGTCTTATTGATTGTTGGTGTTGAT
>Ga0058699_1000478_pt1 | contig 12485 bp, 9 predicted proteins | sample AgamicAtPe_FD_55078 | JGI IMG/M metagenome (GOLD analysis project Ga0058699, IMG submission 55078) | Agave microbial communities from Guanajuato, Mexico - At.P.e | ecosystem: Host-associated > Plants > Phyllosphere > Phylloplane/Leaf | place: Guanajuato, Mexico | collected 2012-10-15 | reverse complement strand
GAGGAAGAGGAAGAGGCTGAGGACGAGGAAGACGAGGCGCCAGGCGGGCCCAGGTTAAACAACGGCACCGGCCAGCTCGAGGAGGCGGGCGCAAAGGGGCCAGAGAACTCGGAAAACTTGAACAAATCCCACCAAAGCCGACTCCACAGTAGGCACCATCTCCACCATCCAAGCCACCACAACCAGCGCCAGTACAAGTGCAATCAGTGTCCCAAGATCTTCAATTGGAAATCAAACCTAATCAGGCATCAGATAGCGCACGACGAGAGTCGGCGTTACGTTTGCGAAAGTTGCAAGAAAGTTTTCACCGATCCGTCCAATTTGCAGCGCCACATTAGGTCGCAGCATATTGGCGCCAGGAGTCACGCTTGCTGCGANTGCGGCAAGACCTTTGCAACTAGCAGCGGTTTAAAACAGCACCAGCACATACATTCGAGCGTAAAGCCGTTTAGGTGCGAGGTTTGCTGCAAGGCTTACACCCAATTCTCGAACTTGTGCCGGCACAAGCGGATGCACGTGAATTGTCGCATGCAAATCAAGTGCAACAAGTGCCAGCATCCATTTCCAACTGTTGCAGCGCTTTCGAAGCACAAACACTTTTGCAGCGTCCTCCTTGGTCAGCAGCAGGTGGACCTACAGCAGAGGCCGACTAGCGAGCTGCAGCAGGCAATCAAGGCGACGGCTTCCTTCGACGCTCGACTGCAGCAGCAGCAGCAGCAACCCATAGATCTGCAGACTACCTTTCTCAGCTCCACCAGAGGCGCGCTCAAGCTTGAGCCGGGCGAACAAGAGCCAGAGCCAGCCTCCATCTATTCGGACTTTGAAGATCTCGAGGGCGAAGAGTCGGTGACGGGCGAAGTTGAGGCGGCGAGCCAAAACGGGTCCAGCTTGCAGCAGGCGAAACGTCTCCAAGAGCCAGCGAGCAGACAACCAGTGCAATCGAGCAGCATCTGGAGCACCGTCCAGCAGCAGCAACTGTTTGAGCAGCAGCGACAGCAGCTCAAACGGAAACACACGAAGCGCCAAGCTAGCAACGAGCCGAGGAACCTCCGCTCGCCCATTCCGCACGTAACAAGCTCGTCGGCGCAACCGACACCCGAGGGCCAATCGCACCTAGCTCGCCAGCAGCAGCAGCAACCGGCGCCCAAGCATCAGCACCCATTCCAAGCCCAGCAGCAGCAGCAACTCGGCGAGCAGCACTCGGGCGCAAGCGGCCAATTTGCAGCCTACTCGTCAGCTCTGGCCGCCGCCCTTTCGGCCGCCTTTGCCTTCAACCAAACCAACACCATCCAGACACTTTCGCTGCTGCCCAACCTGCTGGCTGCGTCCGCGCTCCCAACTAGCCAGCAAATCGGCCACCCGAGTCAGCAGCCGCCGGCGAGCAACTTTTGCGGCGGCCAGCAGCTGAACCAGCAGCAGCAGCAGACGCAACTGCTTAGCTCGCTCGCCTTGCTCGCCGGCCTCAACAGTGGCCAGCAGGCCGAGTTAACGCAGGCTCAAGTTCACACTAACGGCGGCAGCAGCAACGATCCTCTGCCGGACCAGTTTCGCCTTCAGCAGCAAATCTTGCAGCAGCAGCAGCAGGAGGCGGCGAGCGTGAACCATTTGGGCCCCATGAGCCAGCCAGTGTCGGTTGCTCGTCCCCCTGTTCAGCCCGTGGAGCAAGCGCAACAAAAGTTGCAACAACTTTTAGCCTTAGCGGTGGCGGCCAACGAGTTTGGGGCCAGAAACCAGAACCAGCAGAACCAGCAGCAGCAGCAAGTGCAGCCGCCGGCCAAGTTTGGCGCAAACTTCTTGCCCTGAACAGAATCCAGTGTGAGAGAAAAGAGGAGGAAGGAAGGAAGCCTCGGATAGGAACACGAGTTGCAATAGTCTTTTGTCGTTGCTTACCTGTCAGCGTCAACTCCATCTTTTTGCCTGTCTGCTTGCTGAGGTTTCTTGCCGCTTGCATGGTGGTTGCGGGATTCTCTGTTTTCGCGCTGCTTGAGGCCTCTTCGCTCCGCTGGCCCGGCTCAGTGGCGCATCCTCGCTCGCTCGCTCGCTGGCTCACCTCTAACCCTCGGGTCTGATTTGCTGAGCCTCGGTTTGTCTGCACTCTGAGTAGGTCTAGTCTAGTCTGGTCTGGTCTGGTCTTGGCGCCGGCAGCTCGCAAGTGTCATCCCTAATCTAGTCAGGCGGCCGGTGGACAGATTCAGCGCTGGCTGGGCCTGCGCGACAACAGGCCTCCCCTGGCGGGGCCGCAAGTGTTGGCGCGCACACTCCACTGCTCATAGGCGAGCTGGCGCCAGTTGTCGCGCGCGTTTGCCTGTCGCCAGAGGAGCAGGCGGACGGGCGGGAAGTTGCGCAGAGCGAGCTGCGCCGGTCGATTTAACTAACGCGGCCGGCAGAGTTCAGTTGGGTTGGGCTCAGTTTGGGTTGGTTTGCTTTAGGCTCAGTTTTGGTTCAGTTCAGTTCAGTTCTGCTGGGAGCGGCGAAAACGGGGAGAGGAGAATCGGGCAAAAGCTGGGGATAGGAGGAGGAGGAGGGGAAGAAAAGTGGCTTGAACTTGGGCGCCGATGAAGATGTCAATGGTTGCAAGTTTGGGGCACAAAATATGATTCATTGAGTTCAATTGAATGGCGTTTGTTTTATCCTTAACTAAACAATGACAGCAACAAGCAGCGCGAGCGGAGACAACAATCGGCGCCTCCGCTTCGAACGAGAGTTGAGCGCATTTTTTGGCCGACGAGCGTGGCGGCCGGCGCGTCAGGCGNCCAATCGAAGGCTCGCGGCCAGGTAAAGGCTCTCGCGCACGAGAGACAATTTGCGCCGCCGCCGCCGCCGCTTCGGCCGCCAATTCAATCAGAGGAAATATGGTTTTGGTTCGCATTCGGGTTCTGGTTCTGGTTCTCGTTTGCGCCGCTGGCCCTCGTTTTGAGCTCAGGCGCGAGCGAGATAAAGCTGGCGGCTCGGCCGGCCGCTCGGCTCGCTGGTTGGCCCCAAGCGGCCAGCCGGCNGCTCACAATGGGACGAGAGGACGGACGAAGTGGAGAATCAAATTCTTTTGTTGTCCCTCTGACAGGATGAACAGATCTATCTTTCATATTTCACTCTCTGCGGCGGCGGCGGCGGCGGCGCCCGCTTTGCGCGCCAACCCCGCGCGAATATCCATAATGGGGGCCGGCGGGCGGAATTGGATTGGGCCCAGCGAGCAACAGATAACAAGGCCGAGATAAGCCGCCAACTGGGGCGCCAAGCAAAGGTGAGCTTCGCCCTCTAACTCGCGATTGAGATATCAGCGCGCCGAGTTAGCAGCCAGGTTGGCGCGAGCAAAATTAAACCAAGCGAATGGCGACGATTTTAACGCCATTCGGGGGCCGCCTCGCCCTCAGTGGGGCCCAAGAGGGCGAGCGTTCAAGGGCGAGACGTGCGCGCCGCTGGGCCGCCAGCGCCGCCGCCGCCGCCGCCGCCGCCGCAGATTGGCGCGCACCAACACGAGCAGCGCCAGATTTGGCGCCCGAGTTGGCGGCCATTCCGGCTGGCAGACAAAGCGCCAAAAATGAAACACATGCCATGAGATAAAGATGAGAGAATATCTCACGCGCGTCAGGCGGACACATCTGCGCCAGTTTGCTTGCAGCGAGCCTTGCCCTTGGCGGCCCCGGCCAACCCATTTCCTGTCGCGCTCACTTGGCAAATTGTATTTCGCGCGTATCAACTCCATTAGCGGGCTGCGGGCCAGAGCAAGCGGCGGGCACTCGTTTGCATCTCAATCGATCAGTTTTAAAACAATCCCCAGCCTTGAAGGGACGGGATTAGCGGGCGCACCAGTGGCGCAAGATAAGACAACCGGCAGGCCGGCCGGCCCGCCGGAAGCGGCCGAGGTGTCGGCGGCCTCAGCGGCGGCGGCGACGCCGGCCGAGCAAACGGACGAGCGCTGACCTCTCGCGCCCGCCGCTGCCACCGGATTAAGGCGGGCGCGAGCTCGCAAATGGGCCGCCGCCCGATTAGGGCAATAACTCAGCCTCTCGATGGACTCGCCGGCGAGCAACGGGCCCTGATTGATTTAGTGAGCGGGCCTCTGTCGCCAGCGGGGCCGCGCAACGGGCGCGCAACTTTTGCGCACAATTGAGAGTTGAAATTCGCGCCATTAATCACGCTGTCCACTCTCGCCCTCTAAATTGATCCATCGGCGCACTCGAGTCTCATTTGAATTGCGATCAAGGCGCCGGACGGTGCGCGCGCAGCAGCATGTCTCACTCTCGCCACATCTCCCTGTGTTGCAAAGTTGCGCACACTGCGCAGCGCGCGCCAATGCCGCCTTTTAATTAGCGGCCGAGCTAAATCAATCCGGCCCAAAAGTCACTCGCCCCTTTGGCCCCCATTGGGCCAACTCGGCCGGGCTGCAAACGGGGCAAAAGCGGCACAGGGTGGGCGGTCGGAGCAGGAAAGCGCGCAGCTCGTGCGGAGCTGGCCGCTCGTTGCGTGTGGCCAGTTTTGGCCGCGCGCTTCACCGAGCGAGCCGGCCGGCCTATAATTAGCGGCCGACGAGCCGGCGCCAAGAGCCAGCGAGGCGCCCCTCTTCCTGCAGGCCAGGCGGCCAGTCCTGCGCCCGCAGCCAGGGTTAAAGCGCAGCGAGCTGACTGAAACAGCTGCCACTAATGACCACTAATGTCGCCTAATGTCCAACTCTGACAACCGGCCTGCCGGCCGGCTGGCCCAAATTGCCAGGCCGGCCAAATGGGAAGTGCGCGCGCCCAGCCGAGCGGCCGGCCACTTGGCCCCAGCCGCCGACTTGGCTCCCATCGCCGGCAACTGGCCATCAAATGCCAGTTAGTTAGCCGCGCTGGCGCCAAGTGTTGCAGCGGCGGCGGCGGCGGCTCCCTTCCGCTTTCGCTGCCCTCTGGCTAGCGAGCGTCCCAATCGCTTAGATCATATCTCGTGCCAGACGGACACTTGTGCGCTTGCACTTTTATGTGCTCGCAATGGAAACTAAATTCAATAACAGTTATAAGTCATCCTCATTTGGGCTCAACTTTGCCAAACTGAGCTCAGCTCTCGGCTCGCCTCCAAACTTGCACTTCTCTGGCCTCGCCGGCAAGTGGCGCCCGAAAGTGAGAGTTCCGGCCGGGGGGAGGAGCGACAAGGCAAAGCGGGGCAGAAGCGGGACAGATTTTGGCCTGGTTGGCCCGCTTTGAGTGGATATATTTAAATGGTGGCCAATTCCGGGGAAGCGAGAACTGCTGAGCGCGCGGAAACTAAATCCGCGCGCCGCTAGCCTGCCTAAGCGACAAGTTTGCCGCCAGCTCTGCTAACAAGTGCGCTCCACTTTCTCAACCAAATTTGAACTAGAACGCAAATGGATCCAACGGCGCAACAATGCGCAATTGATTGCCGGCCCAGCAAACAAACAATCATGCGCACCAACAAACAAACGGACGGACGGACGGATCGACAAACAGGCCGCCCGCTAATCATGTCTCTCTAATGGACAATGGCGAGCCTGGCCGCCGGCACCTCGCTCGGCAGAGTGGCGGATCAATACTGTCATTGGTGGCCCACTTGCCAATCCGCCGCTCCACTTCCAGCCTTCGCCCCGAATCGAGCACAACCTCCTGGCGGCGGCGGCGACCAAACAAGTGGAGCTGGCGCGCGAGGAGTAGGCGGAGGAGCTATAGGCTGGCAAGCTAGCGTGTGAGTCAGCGCGCGCGGCTCGAGTGGCCTCCAGCCGGCCGAGTCAATATGCGCGGCCAACTCCATTTGGTGGGCTCGAGCGGGGGCCATTTATTTATGGGACAATCAATTTCAGGTCACGTCGGCGAGCGCGTGCCCAATGGATAGGTGTAATTACGTGTCATTTGAGCAACAAAGGAGCTGCAGAGGGGGCGCGTTGCAGTTCGCGCCGGAAGGAGGGAGGCGCTCGCTGGGCCAGATTGAGCGCCTTTGCTCGGCCCATTGATGAGTTTGAGCGGCGGCCAGTGGCTGGAGTTGGGGCCGGCCAATATTCAATATTGGATTGGCCGGGCAGAGCGCAGAGTGGAGGGGGCGGCCATTTGCTCAGCTGGCGGCCCCAATTGGCTTCGAAGCGGCCAAAGGTCCTCCACTTGGAGCGCAACTCGCTTTTAATAAAGCGAATCTGTTCGTGTCACTTGCCTAAGCAAACAAGGCCGCAGTTCGGGGCTTCGGTGTCATGATGGATGTCCACTGGCAGTGACAGGTTAGCGGCGCGGCCAGAGGGGCGGATCTGTGGCCAATTAGGCGGCCGCTCGGGTCGCCGCCGCGGCCGCCACTTGACTCGCGCGGCAAATGTTGATTCAATGGAGCGGAAAACAAGCCAGCGCTGCGGCGGCGCCCACTTGGCCGCCGCTCGGCCAACAAGACAGCGCCGGCCAGCGAGCTCGGACAGGCGGGGCGGATGTTTGGATAAGCGGGCGCCAGTTGCTTGCGGCGGCGGCCGCGGCGGCTTCCCTTTTGGCGCCGCCGAGTTGTTTGCGCCATTTCCGGCCCACCGAAGTCTCCATGGGCAACGGGCTGGCGCCACTTTGCTGGCCGGCTTGATTTGTTTGAGAATTGAATTTCGCGCTCGAGGGCCAAGCAACTTGTTATGTGGCTTCGAGTTTGCTCTTGCGCCAGCGAGTCTCTCTCGCGAGCAAATCTGGCGCCGTCCCTCCAAAGAGCGATCGTCGCAACGAGCGATGTCTCTGCCAGCCAGCCAGTCAGCCGGCAAGCAAGCATCGAGCGTGCAAGCGCTCGATTCGTTGCACAATCAAGCGGAAGTTTGTCATCGTTCTCACCGAGTTGACTTATTAGTTTATTGTTTGTTTGCCAATTTCCTCTCCACTGGGCGAGCGGGCGGGCGGGCGAGCGAGCAGCCAAAGCTCGCTCGCCGTAACACAATCGCCGGGTCCATTTTTTATCCTCTTCCGCCGCCGCCGCCGCCGCCGCTGTCCGGCCTGAGCGGCGAGCAACGGAACCAGCCGAGTGGCTCGGACACGCAAGCTCGCCCTCTTGCGGCCACAATTAATCATGCCAAGCTGCAAATCCAATTTCGGCCACGCTGCCAGCTTTGTCTGGCCCGGCGGAAGCGAATTCAATTTGAATTGTTTAGCCGAATCCGTTTAGCTAAAGTCAAACCGCAACTTAATGGTCGCGCGAGCAACCGGCGCTCACCTGGCTCTCGCTCGTTGAGGGCGCCGGCGCTGCAAACGCCTGCAAGCTTGGCCGCCAGCCGCCAGCCGCCACCAATGACAACAGCTCCATGATTCATTGGCCGCCGAGCAAGCCTCGCCAGCGCCGCTCAAATCTGGATCAGTCGTCTCCATGCAAACCGTTCGGCGCCCAGTCGGTCGGCCGGCCGGCCACTTCCGGCGTCCGCAGACTCCGACCGAGGCGGGCGAGCCTATAAGTGCAGAGGCAGAAGCTCTCTTCCGGGGCGCTGAAAAAGGCCGGCCGCCCTATCTGATCTTCGGCAAGCGAGCTCACTCGTGGCTTCAATGTTTGTCTGCAAATGGCGCCAAGCAAATGGCGGTTTATTGTCCACACAGGGCGGCCAACTGTGGCGCTTCCATTGAAACTCTAACCAAACTGCTCCTCTACTCGGCAAACACAAACCGAGCTTGCCGGCCGAAAAGGCCAACTTATAGGCACTCGTCAGCAAGTCAATGGCTATCATTTCCCTCGGCCGTCACAGAGCCGAAACTCGATTGTGGCGCCAGTGCCAGCCTTCTGCTGCCGCCGCCGCCGCTGCCAAGCCAATAAGTTAAAGTGGCTCGGCTAGCTAGGCGCCGAAACAGCCGCAAGCAAACACTGGCCAACTATGTGACTGGAACGGATAAAGAGTCCATTAAGCGAGTTCGAGCAATCTGAGTATCCGAGTTTCGAAGGCTCGCACACAAATTGGGAACATTGACATCGCTCCATCTACTCGAGCTTGTTGTTGTTGTTGTTGTTGTCGTTGCCGCCACTTAAAGCAAGGCATCGCCCCCGCCACTTGTATGGGCACATTTCGGCATTACATTGTTGGCTCTCTGATGGGCGATGCCACCTTTGCTTAGCTAGCAAACGTTCGGGTGGCAAAAGTCGCAAACAACTGTCAGCCTATAACTTGCCCATCTAGTTGGAAGTGATTCACGCAAATCATTCAGTGCTCTTCCTCTCTCTCTCACTCACGCGCGCTACTCCCGACCTCCATATAGGACAATAAGCTGGATGCGAATCTGATCTAGTCAAATTATAGGAACTCGCTGGGTGTCTGCTGGCCGGATCAGCTGAGCCAGCTAACTTGGAATCATGGAGAAATGGCAAGGGCAATGCGTAGCTCGATTGCTGCTCGTTGCGCCACCTCTTGTTGGAGAAAACACAAACACTCGGCGGGGCTAGTTGGGGGCGCAAACATAGAACTGAACTCAACTCACTGTCACCGCCGCGACTCGCAATAATGAGCATGGATCGGCCACTTAAAAGAGTATGCCTCTCAGGTCTTGTCGTACTAAACTAGATTTGATGCTCCAAGTCCACCACTCAATCCTGGATGAAGATTCACCGGTGACTCCAACTGGCAACCAATTGAAAGAAGTAGAAAAATTATTGTCAGAAGTGGGATTCGAACCCACGCCTCCGGAGAGACTGCGACCTTAACGCAGCGCCTTAGACCGCTCGGCCATCCTGACTCGCATAATGGCTGGAGTGTTTCTGCACATTAAATTCCTCATGGCTGATCGTCGGACATCACGGGGCGGCACCCCAATTTATTTCCATCGCAACAACCCCGAGCGAAAAAATATCACGCTTCCGATGTCTTATGTTTCCAAGGTAAGACTAAATCTAATTAAGATAACCGCTATCCTCAATTTCCATAAACTTATTTAATTAATGCTATATCGTAGATATTACAATTATGATGATTACGAGTTCAATGTGAACGTTCCTATTCAATCGAGTTCGCATACTGGATCTATCATGCGCCAAAGCAGAGGGAATTCATCTTAACTTGTGTGGCCGCTCTGTAACTCATCTTGTTTCTTCGTTAGGCTCACAGGAAACGTCATTCATCTCTTCACGTCAGGCATTAAGCGTATATTTTTAGTATTGGTGGCAATCAGTGTTGATACAAATATCCATTCTCCTCCAACTCATCTCAGAGCTCGCGTGCATCTGTACAATCTGTACAAGCGGAACCATCGTTGAATCTAAATATGTCTACAAGTGATGTTCAATCTACTGTGCTGAGGAGTCGGTTGTTGGCTGGCTTTGTGGTTGTTGTGGTGGTTGTTGTTGTTGTTGCTGTTGTTGTTGTTCTGGGGATTGTTGCTGCTGTCCATCTTTCGATTGGTTAATATTTAACTCTCTAGGTAGGGCGTCTCCAAATATCTTAGAACGGGCTGCCGAGTCGGCCAGGGCAGCGGGTGGTGCATCAACCTCACGTTTTTTTAGTGCTAACTTGGGCCTATCGCTGGCCAACTCGACTGGCTCAATATCTGCTTGCCTAATATCTGGTGTACGCTGGAACCTGTTGTTGTAGCCGTAGCCGCGGTTGTTATTATTATAGCTGTCCCGACCTCTATTATAGCCGCCGCCCACGCCATACTGGCCTCCCGCTTGCTGGTAACCGCCTTGGCCGGCTCGATTGTAGCCTCCCTGCTGGTAGCCTCCGGCTGAGGCCTCGTAGCCGGCACCATATGCTCGGTCGTTATAGACACCTCGCTGCTGGTACCCTCCTCCAACCTCGTTGTAACCCCGGCCCCCGGCTCCCCTCTGTTGGTAGCCGCCGGCGTCCTGGTAGCCGCCCGGCGCGCCTCTGGGCGGATACTTGCCTCTGCTGTTGTTGTTATATGAATCTTGCTGATTGTTGCCCTGTTGCCTGCTCGGGAAGCCTCCGCCACCGCCCCTACCGCCTTTTGGTGCTGCATAGTCAACCCTTAGAATGCTGCCCATATATTCGGCGTTATCAAAGCTTAACGCTGTGCGAAATGCCTCTGCGTCAGAAAATTCAACATAACAGAATCCTTTAAATTTATCTGTGTCCCTATCTCTAATCATGCGTATCTTCTGTATGTAGTGTTTGACATCTGAAAAAATAGCATCAATATCGCCCTGTATCGTGTTTGGAGGTAAATTTCCGACAAATAGTGTGTATGGTTTGCTTTGATCATCGAAGGAGCCATTGAAGCCTCCAGCTCCGCCTCCCCCTCGTTGTGGTTCGTCGTTTTGGAGATTAGACATTGTGGGCTGAATAGATTTGCGCCCCGGGCAAGTTGGTATCAATTTGTCCAGCTAATAGAAGCGCCCGCTTGCTAACTTTGGGTTCCTATCTAGCTCGCTGCTAGATACTCGCTGCTTTCGTCCCGATTTCAGCGGCTCGACTCTCCCGACGCAAGTGACTCTTGCTTGAGCCTACACAAACTTGGGCCCAAGATGACAACGGCCTGTGGCACAAGATAGCTAGCTTTGGATGAGGTTTGCGACGATAATATGGGGGCAGTTGGGCGCAAGTTGGGCCGATTGTTTGGGTTTTGTGGGCGAGGGTGCCTTTTGGATGAGAGAGCGATTTTATTCCAGTCCTTCAGCTCGAGTCTGCTGCATGCGTGCGCTCCCTCAATGGGAACGAGCATAGAATTTCCCATTCCCAGAGCCACAACGCTGCCGCCGCCGCCGCCGAACTTGGAGAAATAGCCAGCAGCCTCCCCTCTTGCGTTCACTGTGTGCGCTCGCTTTGGGCTGGCGCACCGCTGGCTGGGAAATTCTGCATGCACTATTGGAAAGCTGTACGCTCTCTCCTCTTGCAAGCACCAGACAGCGCCTGGTTGGTTGAGCGAAGAGGGTGAAAGCATTCTTGGTGGGCGAAGGCGCACGATTCCCCCTTGCGCGCGCGCGCGCGCAGCCGGCAATGTGGTAACTTCCTGCCTGCGAAAGTGTGCGCGTCTGCCCGTTCCAATGGCTCAGGCCAGCCGCGGGAGCCCCCGCGAGTGAGTGCTCTGTTCAACGCCAGCCGGCGCCACCGAGCCCGCAGTTCGGGCGCCCAAGGAGGGCAGGACGAGCGTTGGTTGCTGAGCCTCCGCTGGGGCTCCAGGTGGCGCCAGGCGCGCCGGCAAGACGGAGCGCGCTGGCCGGTGACCTGGATACGCGCGCAAAATGAGGTCTCGGCGGCTGAGCTCTGGCCGGCCAGTTTGCTTGGAGCGCGCGCGACAGGGAGCGAAGCCAAGGACTCCGGCGGCCGCTCGCTGGCCGAGTTTCGCCTGAGCCGCCGCACCTGGATTTGGGCGAGCGCTGAGAGGAGCGAGCTCGGTTTTGCCGTCTATTTGTTGGCCTGTTTGTTGTTGTTGTCGTCAGTTTGCGTGTTTTGAGAGCGGGCAGTCAGTTTGGGGGCAGCCAGTTTGCGGGTTCAGTTGCCGGTTTGGGCCTGGTTTTGTCGGGCTCAGGCTGCGACTTTCGGGCGGCGAGAGAGTTGTTTGCGCGCGTTCTGGCTCCCGGCCCGTTTGGTCCGCTTGGCCCCCATTTTGAGCGGAGAGGAGAGGAGAGGAGAGGAGAGGAGCCGCTGGGCCGGCCTTGGGGTCAGACTGCGAGTGTGAGAAAGTGGTGGGCGAAGGGGCTGACCTTGGGCTTGGAAGCGCCACAAAGTCTGCCGGCGCGGCCATTGTGTGCCGCCCGCGAAGGTGAGCCTCTGGCGGCCTGAGCCGGGCTTCGGCTCGCGAGCGGAGAGGCGCCCATTGGTTGAGGCGGGAGGCAAGAGCCAGGAGCGGGCGGAGTGTGCAAACAAGCCGAGCGAGTGTCCAAGAGGAAGGGGAGTGGGACAATTTGCGGGCGTTCAAGGCCGCGACTCTGGTGCGCAAACTGGGGGCGCCGAGAGGAGGAGGAGGAGCTCGGCTGGGTTTGCTCGGGCCGCTCTTGGCGAGTTAGTGCGACGCAAGAGCCGGCCATTGTGTCGCGAGAGCGGCCGCAGTCTCGGCGGCTCCGGGCGCTCTGCAGGCGGCCGCCGGGCGGACACGCGAAAGTCGGCTCGGGAGCGAGCGCTGCGAGGAGAGGCAGGCGCTGCAAGGGCGAAGGTTGTAAAGTTTGCAAAGTGCTAGCTCGGCCGGCGCAAGCAGAGGGGAGGAGGAGCGGCGAGCAACAACAACAAGTGCACTGCTCTGCCCGCCGCCGCCGCCGCCGCCGCCTGTCCACCGCTCGCAAACGCAACTAATGGGCGCCGAGTGGCCAGCTCGTCGGGCGCACAATTAGCCGCCCCTGGCCGCCGCCGCCCTCGCCAAGTCCATATCTATATGCTCGCTGTTGCTCGGGCCGGCCGGACGCAAGCGGGCGCGAATTGGCAAGATTCAGCCGATTGAACTGGACGGATGGATGCGAGCCGCCCGGCTTCGGGTGTTTGCGGCGCCGGGAGAAGTGGCGACGGGAGGGAGGCGGCGGCGGCGGCGGCGGCGGCAGAGGAGCTGAGCCGAGCCGGCGAGGGAGGCAGTTTGCGGGCGCAGAGCGGCGCCCTCCCCTCCTCGGCCGGCCTTGCGCGCCCCCCG
>Ga0058699_1000477_pt1 | contig 12492 bp, 6 predicted proteins | sample AgamicAtPe_FD_55078 | JGI IMG/M metagenome (GOLD analysis project Ga0058699, IMG submission 55078) | Agave microbial communities from Guanajuato, Mexico - At.P.e | ecosystem: Host-associated > Plants > Phyllosphere > Phylloplane/Leaf | place: Guanajuato, Mexico | collected 2012-10-15 | reverse complement strand
ATGTGACAAAAACATGCTTCCAGCAGGTTAATTCATTTTAATGTTCATTCATTGATTTATATTCTGGCTCCCATTGTTGTTGTTGTTGCCACTGCCACTGCCACTGCTGCTGCTGCTTCCACTCTCGGCCGCAGAGAGTCCGCTTCGTTTGGCACTGCTCTGTGTTGTTGGTTTAGGGAAACACGAGCGGCGGCCAATCATCTGCCAAATGAGCAATCAAGGGCCCAGGTGAAGCGGCGCGAGCAGCGGTAAGCCGGCTTGAAATTCAACGCATTTGCCTCCTAGCGGCAAATTGTCTGCCGCCCAGCAATGCGGCCCAGCAGCTAACGAGCAACTTGTTTGCCTCAACCTCCGACCTCCAAGCTCCACCTTCAACCCTCAACCCACAACCCTCAACCTCCGAGACCAAAGCGGCCACCAAGAGGAGAGGAGAGCCGAATTCCGCTTTAACCCAGCCGCTGGCCCTAATAAACAATCCGGCCGAGCAGGCTTTGGAGAAGCGAGAGGGAATATTTCCAGCACTCGAGTGTTTGCGCCGGTGGGAACTGCGGGCAGCTTTGTTTCGGCGGCCAGGTAACAGCGACAACTCTTCTTCCTCTTGTTCCCGCGACAACGACTGGCGGCGGCAGTGAGCACGACGACCGCGTCCACAGTGGAAGCGGCCGCGCTCGAACCGACGACGACGCCGACGACAACTGGCCGCCGACAACACGATTGTGAGTGTCGATTTAATTTAATCCAATCTGTTTACTTAGTTGTCACTTTATCTAAACATACGCCGCTCGTTGTTCTCCCCCCCCTCGCGAGCGGCGACACAAACTGTCACTTGGGCGGATGTCAGCAACATTGTGCGCGCTTAGCTCCACTTAGTCTCGCGCGCCGCTTACATGGATCCGCTTGCAAGCTGCGAAGGTAAATTCGATTACACCAAACCGGCTGGCTGGCTAGCTAGCGAACGAGCAAAGGAAGCCAGCTAATGACACTCGGCGGGCAGAAGTCGCATGGGCCGGCTAGTGCTCATTATGATGGGCGCAGCCTAAGCGAGGGGAGGAGGCGGCGGCGGCAGCAAGTTGGCTCCCATTTCAAGCTAGCAAACGCACACACACACACACACAAGAGCCAAACATGGCGGGCAAGTGGCGAGGATGCTCAATAACAAGCAACTTGTCCATCCTCGCAAACCCATCGACTCTTCTCCTCGAGCCTCCTGTTTATCTTTGCGCTCCAGCCTCCAAACAAGAGGCCAACTAGACTCCTTGGGCGCGAGCTCAACTCAACTTGCAAGCTGGCAAAGTTGCGCACACAAACTCTCGCACCAAACTCACTCACTTGGCCGAACTAAATTGGCGCGCCGAAATGCGAGCCTATAATGGGCCGAGCTAAGAGCTCCGCTCGAGGAGGACACTTGCGCGCGCAGTTCTGCTCTACCGCTTGAGTTGCGGTTTGAGCTGCGCGCTAGCCAGATTGGTCGCACAGAGTTTGTATGCGCGCGTTTGCGCTCGGCGCAACTCGACCCTGCGCAACCAATTTGGCCGAATGTGCAAGCTGCGCAAATCAATGAGCGAGTCTCCTATATCGAGCGGCCCAATTGTCCTCCTCTCGCTCTCTTTTGCGCGCGCGCACTCACATACGCGCTCAAAACTACTCCCAGCTAACTGAGCCCAACTCAACTGGGCCAAACCGAACTGAACTGAACAGAAGCAAACCAGACTTGACTGGAGCGTGCACAACCTTGGCCGGTGCGCAGAACGAGCCTGCAATCCGCCAACTGGCAACAACTGGCGCCGCCGCAACCGCCGCCGCCGCAAACAAGCGCCGCCTCCAACTAATGCGACAGGAAATACCAGTATCAATCATGTTAATCTAAAGTAATCTCATTTTGGCGCTTCCAATGTTGCCAGCCAAGAGGAATGGGCAACAGTCATTGGCGGCGCCGACTAAACTGACCGCAAGTTAACCCAACTTGCGGATCATGAAGAAGCCGAGGGGCGAGCTTAAAGGCGAGAGAGGAGCAGCTTGGCCAAGCTGGCTCCTCAATCTTGGCCAGTGGCGGCGGNGGCGGCGGCGGCCATGGCCCACTCATTGCTAGTCGGCTCGAGTAATCCCGTCGTTTGTTCTCCGATGGCCCATTTGTCGTCACCGAGATTTACTCTTGCGTGAGCTCAGCGGCGCTCGCTGGATTCGGGCCGGCCAACATCCGCTAAACTCTGCTCAACTCTGCTCAACTCAACTCGACTCCTCTCGACTCGGCTCGGCTCGGCGCCGAGATCGCGCCAGCATCAGTGCCGCACCGAACCGGACGTGATCGTCATCATCGCGTGGCTCACGAACGAAGCCTCTAATGGCGCAAACTGCTCATCGATTTCATTTAACTTCCAGCCGCAGAGTGGGCCAGCGCGGCGACAGTTGCAGCCCACTTGCGCGCCAGACTCTCCCCTTTGATTGATTGTGCGCCAAGTTTGTGTATCAAAGTGACCATGTCCAGTGCGCGCTTTGGGCGCGCAAGTGTTCGAGCGTTAATTTCTCATCGCAAAGCTCGCTCGAACGCCCACGAGCCGAGCTGCATGTTCAGGGAGCCAGTTGGGCGCGGCCAGGGCATTTGGCCCCGCTNGCGCTCTCTAACCCCCTAATTGCTCCGCCTGGCAGCAAGCGCGCGCGGCCAGACTAAACCACCGGCCAGCCAGGTGGGCGCCGCTCGTGATGCAAGACAGCCCATGGTGGTGGATGTTTTGGGCCCATTTTAGCGGGCGCAAATCCCCGGACTCGCACGCTCTCAGNGCGCCCAGCTCGGCCCTCGGTGCGCCCCCGAGGGCGCCAACTGGGCCGCCCTCCGCTCCCCTTGCCCCCCGCCGCTCGCGCAAACCAGAGCCACCGCGCGCGCCCACCCAAGCCTCTGGAAGGAACAGGCGCGCTGCCGGCGACAAATCGCGCATATCGGCGCCCACATCCGGCCGCAAACTTCGCGAATCATCATATTTGTCGTCGGCCCATAAGAGTGCGCGCGCGCACCACCATTAATCATCATTAGCGTTCGGCCGCTTCCAAGCAATCAAACTACTTGGTTACAATTTCAACTCTCGCTCGTCCTCCTCCCGCTTTTGCGCTCTACTTTCAGGGATTTCGCTTTTTGCTTTGCGTTTGAGTTTGCGTTTGCTTTGCGGGTTGGGGTGATGTATTCAATATTCATAGAGAGCGAGAGAGTCGTTCTGGTTCGAGTTTTGGGCTCGGCGCTGGCGCCACCTATGCGGCCCGCCCGGCGCCGGAAACGCGCTACTTGACTCTGGCGGCCGCCTTCGCCGCGCCAGAGGTAAGCGTCTCGGCCTGCTGCTCTCAGGCCACTTGGTTCGAGTTGACAGTTGGCGGCGGCGGCGGCGGCGGCGGCGGCGTCAGAAAAGTCGCACAGAAGCCAAACTGGATCAACTATTTGCACACCCGCTCCAATTTGGTCCAATATGTTGCCGAGCGAAAGCGCCGCTAAGAGTCACTTTTGTTCCGCCCCTCAAATCTAGTGAGTCCCATTTCGGGCGCGCTGAATTCCAGAGTCAATGGCGGCCCCGCTCTAATCAATTTGAATGCCGCCGGCGCTACCCTCGCCATAGTTCACCGTGCAAATTGCTCGCGAACCCGAAAGGGCTCGCCGGCCAAGCGATGATTGATTTAAGGACTCGAGTGCGCAGCTCCAAAGTATGGGGAAGCTTCAACGGGGGGGGGAGAGAGAGAGAGGAAACTGGACTAATTTTCCGCCCCAAAGCCAAGCGAGGCGCCCGCAAAGCTCGGCAGCCTGTGGTTTGCGTCCACTCGATAGTTGGCTTGAAGCGGGACAGAAGAGGCTGAGTATCGACTCGTTTTGCGCCTCCCCTCCAACTGACAAAGTGGCCGCTTAAACGTCGCCGGCGCTCGAATGGTAACAAGCGAAGCGTTGGCCGCGCTCCTTAGGATTGAAAGATTTTTTGATCTTAGTTCAAACAACACAACACGCCGACTTTGGCCCCAAAGTTGTTGGTTGAAATTTGCCGGCCAATTCTTAATGCTCCATTGATGCTTTAATCAAGCGTTAATGGTTGTCATTGGCTAAGCGCAAAGGCGCGCACTGTTGCCCACTATCGTGTGCCCGCTTGTTTGAACCAGCTTGAATGGCGCAACCAGAACTCGGCCCGTTTTCGGCCACTTGGGCCGAGTTTGTTTGGTTTGCTTCTGGCTCTGGCTCTGGCTCTGGCTCTGGTTCTGGTTCTCCTCTCGGCGCCCCGCTCTCTCCTCGCGGCTCCCCGGCCAGTCTCGCTGGCGACGAGCCCACGCAGGAGCACTGCTCGCTCGCGGCTCCCACTCCTCAAAGCAGAGGACCATGAACGATGGCGACAAAACTGACTCGCAGCCGCCGGCCCGCGGACCTGAGCGGCGCACAAAATCAAATTATCGCCCCGAGTCACACATTAAAGCGGCGGCCGCGCCAACACAAGCCCAATTCCATCTCAAGCCGAGCGTGATCGTGGGCCAGACTGAACTGGACGAGCACCTGGCGGCCACCGGCGCAAAGTGGCTGCGGGCCTCAAAATCTCGAGTCTCAGGTGAGCAGTTAGCCGCCAATAATTAAAAGCGGCCGCCTGGGGGAATTCGGCTCGGGTTCAGCGATTGAAGGCGCAGAGGAAGCGGCCAAAGTCGGCCCCTCGAATGTGGATCATCGATCACACGGTTCAAACGGAGGCCTCTTCACGAGAACTCGCACTCGAGCTGGTGGGCGGCGGCGCTGGCAAATTAGTTCCGCGAAATTGGCCATCTTGGTTCGACTTCGACGCCGCCGCAGCTTCTTGGAGAGCTCCTGCTGCCCCCTGGCTTCAAACTTGCCGCTCAGCTGACCCGCAACTCGTCAGCTCTCATGTCGCCACTTAGATGGCCGCCAAAGCGCAAACATCAACAGCAACAACAACAACCAGCTTGCAACTCTCCATTCGAACTCGGCCGACCAGACAGCCTGACTTCCGACTCGGATTTGGCCCCAGAAGGTTGCGGACTAATTTGCATTTATTCACTTTTCCTCGATGGGCAAAGCGGGCAGCAACACAGAGGGTTCGATTATGGCCATGGTTTCGTTATGCCAGCTAAAACTGGCCCATCTCTCAACACGCATTCAATCAAGTTAATCCAATTTTCCACTCTAGTCAGCCGACCAGTTTAAGTTGCGACTTTTGTTTCCGCCAGCCAGCGAGCCAGCCGAGGGGCAAGAGAGAGGGCCGGACCCTTTGAATTAGCGCAGATGCGCCACCGGGCCAGCAATTGAGGCGGAAAATGGCGCTTGCTCGAAAGGCGCATTTCTAGCCCAATGAACAATACCGATCCTGGTGCCGGATAGCGTTGCTCTCGGCGCTGCCGGTTGCCACTGAAAGCGGGCGCTGAGAGGGAGAGGCGAGAACCAGGGCTGAGTTCACTCGCTCGCTCCTAGTTTGGGTCGGCGCTCGAGTTTGGGAGTCAACAACTGCTTGTTGGCCGCCACCGCCGCCGCCCGCAAGTCTACCGTCCTCCTCCACTCTATCCGCCCGCCAGCCTGTTAACCCTGAGCGTGATCGATGGAAGTCTCGCCCATTGTGCTGCCGGCTCGCACTTTGGCCACAAAAGCAGGAGGCGGCAAACACGCTCCTCGGGCTAACTTGAAACTTGTGTCTTGTTAGTAAATTAGTTGACTTACCTGGCGCGCGCTCGGCCGAAGGTTGAACGGGCCAGAGAGTTGGAGGAATGTCTGCGGTTTGCACGGAGAGGTCCCATGGAAAGGATGGTTGGTGGAATATTTTCNCCTCTTTAAAGGTGTAAATTGGTGGCTCTAGTGGGTCAGCGGGCACAATTGACTAAGCGGCACAATTGGATTCCAGTTGGACGTCGCCAGACCAACACTAACCAAGGCTGCCCCTAGCCGAGCTGCCATTGAGCTGGCCAAGGAGACTCTCTGGGTGTGCTCCTATTCTCTGAGCTCGCACTTGACACAGTTGCGAGCCGAAGAAGCGATCATAAACTCGCCTTTCAGTNGATCTCCGCCATCTTTTCAAGGCCAAGTAATTTTATAATTGATGATGGTCGCCGAATGCGAGATTCCTCCCTCCTAGAATCCCCCCTCTATAGTGGATCTAATTATAGAGCACTCAAACAGCCTTCTCGTCTGGTCAGCGGTGACCAGTTGCAGTCCTGTTGAAGTTGGCAAACTTCCTGTGTTTGCTCTGGCCACTTGAACAAGCTCTCATAGTGAATGTGCGCAGCTCTGGAGTCTTGGGAGGCCACAAATTGGTGGGACCAGGGAGCGGCAACCTCGGTTGGCACGGTGTTGTGGCCAAGGCTCGCGCCGAAAGACACCAAAACTAACTTCCTCCTCCCCCCTACTTCAACCGCCGGCTGCACTCACTAACTTTGGTTGGCCCAATGTGAAGAGTTATATTTGCACTCTTTCATATGCAAATTGTTCATTGTTGCAGTGTATCCAATTGATGAAACATGAGCAGTGATACCGGCCGTTCGTAGGAGGCGAACGAGGGACCAGTGAATCCAATTGCAGCCGACTCCATGCAGCCCCTCATAGCTCAGAGAGAGAGAGAGAGAGAGAGAGAGCGAAACCGAATTTCAACCAGATTTTGAACTGCTAAAGCGGCCATATATCACGCTCAGGCTCTGACTAAATGATATTGGAAATGCAAATAGGCTAAATCCTTGCCGAGTGGCCGAGTGACAAAATTATGCTCCATTTGGAGAATTCGGCTCCAGTTGACCAGTGGCAAAATATCTTGCAATCAAATCGGTTTGAGCCACATGAGTTCGCTTCATGGAACCAGAAGTAGATCAAACCAAGTCGGTGCCTTGGAAGAGGGAAACTTGATGACAACTAGAGTGACAGATAGATGGACATGCCAGCTATTCGTCGCCACCATTTGCTGCTCAGCAAGCAGTGGTCAATCCGAGCCAAAAACGAGACTCCGTTAGCCTAAAAGTAAGCGTTGCTAGCCAACAGTTTGGCGTCCAAAGAGTCAGCCATTGGTAGACTAGTTGTCGCCAGAATTCAGCTGCCCAATCTGGTTCAACAAAACTACACTTCCATTGTTAGTATTAGGGTTCGGCCTTCAATCCGGTTAGTCTGGTTGGTTCGGCGACTAAAGTGAATACATTCGAGGCTTCTATGTGGCAACTCATTGTGTATATCAATTGTTGTAAAGTAGTAGTAGCCTTGCAATGGAAATTGTGAGTGCAAATATTTGACTCACACTCACTCGTATTTGGTCCAGTTCGGTTCAGCCAGAATTGGTCAATTTTGGCGCATATTTTCCCCCCTCAGCTCCTGTCCGTATCCCTCATTTCGCCTAAATTTTGGAAGGCAACTCAAATTCCAAACAGAATTCAGCCNAACAAGGGCAAGAAAATTCGTTAGAATGTCAGCTTGATTAGCGGAATGAATGGATGGGGATGATCTAATTTGNAAGGTTCGATCGTGTTCAGTGTTAGCGCGCAATGGCGACACAATGGCCGGGCTTGCAGGTGAAGGCTATTGTTGTTGTGCAAATTTGCGCGCGCCACTAGCATAGGGAAAGGCTTTATGGCGCCTAATTGACTTACAGGCCTCAGCCATGCGATGGTGCCTGAGTGTTATTGGTCAAAGCAAGCAAACGGATTTATAACTGGCCAGTAGAGCAAATAAAGCCAAACCGTTTGCAATAACCATGCTAAATATTTGTTCATCTTATAGTTAGCTTGTGTCGCTAACTTTGTTTAAAACAAACTCCAACTGCATTATGTATCAGTGGCGCAAAATTAGAGCCTTAGGCTGTCACCTCGCACAAAAACCAGGAAAGGCCCACTGGCAGTCTCGAGTGAAATGGGTGGTTAATTTATGACTCCTATGATGATAATTGCTGGTCTCGATGATCAAGACTATCTATCGCCAATTGAGAGCACTCGATACTGACGTTAGTTCAAGATTCCCGAGAGCTCTCAGTCCGCCTCCGCCAAACTCAACTCATCACTGCCACCGATTTCAGCCAATGCAGGCCAATTCTACTGGACTTCTGCTCATCGTTGCCAAACGGATGACCAGCAATCCAAATGGCCTCTCCAAGTCAGCTAAAATTCATGAACATACAGGCAGAAAGAGAGAGAGAGAGAGCTCTCGAGAGTTAGCGCAAGCCGGCCCGGTTTCAGTTGAAATGTTGGATGGATAGTAAGTGTGGATATGATCGGAGATCGTCCGTTTTATTTGGCGACAAGTCGACTGCCGCAAATTTACGACCCTCGAATCACACATACCCGCTTTCAAGACACTAAAAGTTGGTTGCCAGATTCTCAATTTAGTTCAGCTTAGAACTGCAGCAAGCGTATAAGAACGAATACAAACGTAACTACTATAACTTTGAAACTTCTAAGCTATCGGGAGTGCACTGAGTTGCTGCCAAGAGTTGTTTCAGCTGTCGGTTGCGCTTGTAGTATCTCTCTATCCGAAAGTTGGTCTGTCTATAAGTTGCGCAAGAATAAAACCAACCGCTCACTCGAAAGTCACTCGAAACACATTCGAGCTAAAGCTGGAGTTNTGATCCGAGTTCGGATTACCGAGCCAAGGTTCTCGCATTGGCCCTTCGCACTTCTCTAACCAACACACCTATGCCTGGTTGGTGAGCAAATTTGGATTCATACCTGGTTTGAAAGGTGTGGTCGATTTCAAGACAACTAACGCCAATGGACATCGTAAAATTGGCGAGTCTTTTCGTTGCAGGACGTCTATTACACCATGAGGACCAACACCAAAAGTCTCTCTAGCTAGTAGGGCTTGAAAATTGCAAGGATCTAACAGCGCCTGGTTGTTTTAATTTGTGGCGGCATAAAATTGAATGGAATTCAGCCAAGGATGGTAATAAGACGTATCAATAAACAACAAAGTCGTCATCATCGNCATCCGCATAGTCGTATAAGAAGTCTAATTGAAACGTCTTGGAATAGCTTTCAGAGAAGGGAAGCAGCGAGGGACTCGATAATAATGATAAATTCTTCCACTATCACTACCACCATCACCACCACAAACGCTNGGCGATCCAAACAAGTTGCAGTGAGGGATGACAAACAGGACTTTTGAGGGGCAGAGCAATATAGCTTTAGTGGCCCAGGAGGCTGAAGGTAGTCGGGCAAGAGAGCGCTAGTTACTTGGTGAAGTTATTATGCACATATGAGTCAAACATACCAATTGCAAACAGACTGTGATAAAGTCCGTCTAATCTCAAAAGTAAGCCTCGCAGTTAGCTTCACCCGATGGAGACAGGTAACGATTACGAGTCAAGTGGCAGAGTACTAGTTACGCTGAGTGACGATTGAGATAAGAGTTGGAGACGTCCAAATATATCACGGCAGCTCGATAGACGGAGAAGAAACGGTTGCATGGAGATGGCGAAAACAAGTCGCTATCCAATCTGGGATCATCAAATTTGCACCTTCCTTGCTGCTTCAGCTTGCGCACTTGTAAATCAGACTCCAGAGTTATATATATATATCAGCAAACGTGTATAAAGAACTCATCCGACGCATATTCGCTGAGCTTCTAGTGCGAATTGCAAAACCTGATTTCCTTAATGACTCTTGCTCGTTTCCAAAGCTTCGGCGCGAGGCTCAACTAATCAACTGAGACGAGGACTTGCGAGCCTTCAGGTTCAACCTTTGACGGCCGGAAGGCGACCACAATTTGTCCGCCTCCTCTGCGCCATCTCAAGGCTCACGATGATGTCGATCACCTGGTCTTATGGTCAATCTACTTGGCTAAACAGCATTAAACTTTTATGAGCCCCCTCGAGTCGCGTCTGGGCTTGTTGATAGTCCGATCAGCCTATCCTGCTCGACTCGCCCTGGATGTCTGCTAAGCAAAGCGGCAGAGTCTCGACTAGAGCCCACTGGTCGAGCCCATGGTGTGTGGTGACTGTGAACTGTCCATGTTTGCGCTCGTTTCCCNCTCTGCTGTGTTGTTGCCGCCAAATGGGTGCAGTCGACGGCTTGCAAGTTTGTAAAATGGGACTAAAAACGAAGCCAACGGACTTGGTTGGACAGCAGAGTCATCAAATCGCGCATTTGAATCTGGGTGCANAGGTAAACTGAGGCGGCTCCAGTATCTATTTCCTGATTTACTGATTGATTGTCACACCCACGCGCCAGCGCGCAACCAAAGATGATGAATCGGAACCGAGACGAGCGAGCCAAGCTGCGTGCTCCCCTTTGTGGACTTCCTTCGGCCTGGGGTTAGAGTTGGGCAAGTTTAGGCTGGGTGAGCCTATTCAGTTGCAGCTATTAGTTCCAACTGTCCACTCGAGGCCAGCAGTAATCATCGGCTTCGAAAATCGAATTTTAAACTAAACATATTAAGCGCGTTTGATGACAGCCATTGCTATAAACATTAACAGTCAGTCGGCTTCCCCTTTGACCAAATCGGCATGTCAAATGATGATGGCGATGACGATCATCATCGCGGGATTGTGCGAATCTGGGCGCAGGAAAGTTTGGCATCATATCGATCGCCAGGCCCATTGGTTTCCACCAGCCAAACAGCTAGCCTCTCGGATGGAACTTGGTCGCCGCCGGCAATGGTTGCTGGTGAGCATCATTGACTAGTCTTGTCTTTTACTGGAGGAAACTAACAGAGATGGAGAGGCCTNGATCTCTCTCGTTTAATGCGCATTTTCTAACTCGAAGATGCCAGCCAAAGTTAGAGGCGAGGAGATGGAACTTCGGCGAGGGTTTGCCGGCAAATATGTTAAGTTCGCCGCTTCGAAGTCACAACTAGCGCCAATTCAAGCGTACCGACTCCAAGCCTTTCGCTCACTATCATGGAGGATACATTCTCTCAAATTATGACTCGTTATTATCTACAAATATGAATGAACGCTGCCCATCATCCTCATTAACTCGCCGCCCGTTCCACTTCAACCCTCTCAAACTCAGAGCTCATCCGCTCACAGGGTTTTCAGCTAAAACCGTGGCTCTCTAAACACGGTGCCGCTTTATAGTTGCATAGACCCTTCAATTCAACAATCCATTTTGGTTGATTGGGGTGCGTTTGACTAAAACTGATTAGCTCCTTTGGGCCGAGAAACGATCAAAATCTGCCTTGATTGGTGCTTAAATTTGCGGCGATTAACTTTGATTTTCGGGGACAAGATGCCGGACTTCAGTGTTTGCCTCTCTTGCTCGGTGGCTCCATCTATCAGGTATTATTTGGAGGTTCGGTTCGGACGTGAGTGGTTGAAACATAACAGGATGCGAATATTGATTTTATAACGAGGATTTTTCCATCCCAAGAAGGGTCATTCTCACGCTTGAATCTGATGGCAATGACGCCGGGCAGAAAAGATATCGCCAAGTCAGTCAAGACTCTGCCTGTCATGTCACGAACTTTGAAAAATCAACAGNTAACCATGANACTGAGGAAGAACACGACAAGACCACGGAAGATGCTGACGCAACTATGAGCATCGAATTGAAAGATGTGCCCGTTGGATTGAACCAAATCTACTGCACCGACAACTTGGTTGGTCCCCAGATCAGATGCATCCTCAAGAGGTTTAGGTAAGGCTTGCAGCGCTCGAGATCAGCGCGAGGATGATTTCGATTGTCTGAACGAGGTGGATACAAAGTGTTCACCTGTTCTGAGTGGATCATGGAGCTCAACGAAGAGCGAGCAATTAGTAAGAGTGGTGCTGAACGCGAGACTCGAAACTCGCAAATGTACTATTTCTTCATAATGAAAGGTTTGCGCATCAAGCACATCGATCTGCCCACTGATCTTGATCTAATCGCGAGTACTAAATACGAAATTGAACGGATTTGAAACAGAAGTAAACAATGGACGTGGCGCGATATAGTGCGGCCTTCGAGACTTGCGGCGCCACGTGAATGTCCAGTGGCTGACTCATCGGGATACTAGTCTAAGGTGTCCAGGGTTGAAATCGCTGATTGAACCTGCCATTAAGTCGACAACGATAGATTTACGTTCTAGGGCAAGGAGTCTGATTTTACTCAGACCATTCAAATCAATCTTGAAACTCTCACAAATTGGCACCATGTTCAATCCAAGACCTTCTTCANTACTTGATCTCAAACCAAGAACTGACGGTAGCGAGCTTATGAGCTTGTTGTCGCCAATTTTAACCTCACCTGATGATTACATAAAATACTTTGACTATTTTCTTACACGCGAAAATCTAGGTGATTCGCTGCCAGGCTCAACACCTAGCTCTTTGAACGCCTATCACTCGTTCAACCAATTTCACCACCATCAGCAACAACAGCACCAACAACAACATCAGCAGCACCAACAAAACCAGCACCAACCAGTACAGCACTTGGTGTACCCAACTCAAGATGCCAGTCTTATACAACACCCACTCGAAGTGCNTAGGCCCCCTCAGCCAATGCTACCCGCAATCTGTCCACCGCCACCACCGCCACCACCACAACCAGAAACTCATAACTCATACCAAGAGCATCATCCACCAT
>Ga0058699_1000476_pt1 | contig 12496 bp, 8 predicted proteins | sample AgamicAtPe_FD_55078 | JGI IMG/M metagenome (GOLD analysis project Ga0058699, IMG submission 55078) | Agave microbial communities from Guanajuato, Mexico - At.P.e | ecosystem: Host-associated > Plants > Phyllosphere > Phylloplane/Leaf | place: Guanajuato, Mexico | collected 2012-10-15 | reverse complement strand
TGAAAACGTTGCCGTGCGTCAAGAATCTCGTGTGTGCACGAGAGGAGCCGGAGCAAATTCAGTGAAGGGGCTCAGATTTGAAGGCAACAGAGGATAACATATTTTGAGTTGAAATCCAGGTAAAATATTGGAAAACACGACATGCGACCCAAAATCATGAGACTTCCCATCCAAGCCACTGGAGACAATTACGAACCAATGGAAGTGGATATAGTTGATAACGAAGAGCGNGATGAGTTGCCGGTGCTCGACGAGGTTAACCTTGACTTAGAGAGCTACATTTCACATTATCAGGGTTTGCCACGGATATATCGGCTTGAATTTATTGCGGACCATTGTAAATCTCTACGGATAGAGGCGCTAACTTTGGCGATCAACTATATCAAGGAGAGCACATACAACGTCAAAGATTATTCTAGATTGTTCAAGAAGCTTCAGGAAGCAACCGAGCAGCGAGATGGACCCTCTGGTGTCTCACAGCCTGACACCGCTTGGATCGACACAAAAACCAAGCAGGCAGGCCTCAGATTCGAGCGTTTAGACAGTGACCTCAAGAACTTTCGAAGTAATTCGATGAAAGAGAACATTAGAAGAGGACAGGACGATCTAGGCGACCACTTTCTAGATTGTGGCGAACTNGAAAANGCGTTCAATGCTTATGCCAAATCTCGTGACTTTGTCATTACACATAGAAACCAAATCAATCAGTGCCTGAATATGATCAGAGTCAGTATACTACTTCGAAGATGGTCAGCTGTCTCCAACCACGTGCTAAGGGCAGAATCGCAGCCAACAAATGATAACCCGACCAATCCTGCTGTATCGACCAAGCTACATTGTGCAGCTGGTCTGTTTGAGCTGAACTCGCGAAAGTATAAGAAAGCGGCGAAGCATCTACTGAGCACCAATTTTGACCATTTTAATCTACAAAATCCGATCTCCAGCTCCAACCCGAGCCGTGGAGCACCTTTTGCGGGCCCAAGTAATCCAGGTGCGTCTAGTTCTGGCTTGTCTAGCAACAGTTTCGTTGGTTCATTTAGTGCCTCTCACCATGAGCGAGATATTCCAAGCTCNGCCGGTCAATGGGAAATATTGGCTCCAGTTAATATAGCTGTCTATGGAAGTCTCTGCGCTCTAGCTACATACTCGCGACAAGAGCTTGCGAATCATCTTATAAACTCGGCCTCTTTCAAGCAATTCGCCGAACTAGATCCACAGCTTCGTGAGGCTGTATCTCGTTTCTATGAATCTAAATACGCCTCTTGCCTGTCCATACTCCAAGAGATCAAAAATTCCCTTCTACTTGACATGTATCTCGCACCCCACGTCGAGCGACTATATCGGGCAATCCGGAATAAGGCCCTNGTACAATACTTTGAACCGTATTCCACGGCTAGCATGCACAAGATGGCCGCAGCATTCAACACTTCTGTTAACGAACTGGAGCGAGAAATCACGACATTGATCTACGACGGCCATATTAAAGCTAGAATCGACTCCCACAACAAGATATTGTACGCTAAGAATACAGATCCAAGGACTTTGACATTCGAGCGTGCAATAAAGATGGGAAAACTTTGGCAACGTCAAACCCAGGCACTCATCGCGAGAGCAGCCATCTTAAACGCTGGAATCGTGCTTACACCTTCAATGGTGCCCGACCCTAGGTCAAGCTCCTAATTAAAGCGCTGTGTTATCTGTGAAATAAACAAAGGTTGTGTGACCCAACCTGTGTGCTCTAACTTTGTCACTAACTCATCCTATCGCGGACCTCCTGCCTGAATGCGTACAAATTGATCCTTGTTTTCGAAATTGCGTAAATTTCGAATTTCACGAGAACGTTCGGCAGCAAGAAAATCCGCTCACCAAGATGTCTAAGGCGACCTTGACTCATTCATGGCTCTTATTGTACCTGTTGATCGCTTGCGATGCCTTGAAGAACAAAATGTGCAATGAGTCTGAGTTTCAATGCAACGGGACATCCGAATGTATCTCAACTGCAAAAGTGTGCAATTTCAAGTTGGACTGTCCACGAGGCGATGATGAGGCTCGATGCGGCACCTGTGAATTCAATGAGGAACCTGATAAGTGTGGCCTAACTTTCAGGTCAGATCGTATCTTTGCCTGGTATAGAAGGAAACCGGCGCTTAGCCCAATCGCGAGCAAGGTGGCCTCTTATATGTATTTAGCTTTTAACGAGACAATGCGCCAATATCTGGACAGACATACTATTTACACGAATCTCATTTACAGGCCAAAGGTTATATTTCCGAGATTGCAGCCCACCGATAACAATCGATGCCGGTTCTCACTTAAACTCCGCCTGGCGGAATCTCCGATGAACATTGAGAAGGTTCCGCCATCGAGTTCGTGGCCAAATGTTATCTTGATCTCGATTCAACCCAAGAACGTAAGCTCTGAATTCGAAGAGGGTTCTCTGAATCGAGAATACAGAGTTCATGATTTGGGCATCAAGAATACAACTGGCGATCGTAAATTCGAATGGTCGACCTACGAGTTTCCTGTCGGATCAAAGAGATCAGAGTGGACTCTAGAGTTGCTAACAGAAATGACGCTCAACAGTCATTTAGTTCAGTTGACACACTTTGAGTTCTATGACTGTGAGCCCAGCCAGTCGTTCGAAGTTGGCCAAATCGATAGAATTGAAGTGGATGTAAATATCGAATGTAAAAACAGCGAATTCAAATGTGCTGATTCNAAATTGTGCATCGATGAGTCGGAAGTTTGCGATTTCAGCTATGACTGTGGTGGCGATGATACATCCGATGAAGACAACTGCGATCATTACCTCGGCAGGTGCAATTTCGAGGAGGATTCTAATTGCGATTGGAGCGCAAGTCCGGCCAGCGATTCGTGGTTCAGAGTGACAGCACTTGAAGAGGACCAGCCCTTTTATGGACGCTTACCGCGCCCAAGAGTAGATCANACCTTTGGTTCAGCCCAGCTTGGCGGGCACTATATGCTATTGAATGTGAGCCAATTGAAGGCGACAAAGATGTACGGGCTAATCGGGCCTCGTGTTCACCTGAGAGAAGGAGCTCAATATTGTAATTTTCGTTTTTGGCTCAGCGCGCCAAAATCGTTCCCGGAGTTGAATGTCAGCAGTCCATATTTNACTGTGGCTAACGAGCATATACCTAGCGAGCGCCTATTTACTGGAAACCACGAGCAGTCATATTTAGAGATCAAATCGGGGTTGAAACTTCCTCTGACAGATCAGGAATGGCAGAGGCATGAAGTTCAGTTGTTTAATCATGCGAATGTGGAGGAAAGGTCAATTTTTGCATTACAAGTGAGTTTTGGAGATTTCGTCGATGACTTGGAGAATTTCTTACAGCATGATGGCTACCTGGCGCTCGATGACTTTTCCTTCTCCATTGGCTGCGATGTTGTTTATCGGGGACAGAATCTCGACAGTATCTGCGGCGACCACGAATTCTATTGCAGAGTTCCATCTCCTATAACGAGCGCCCATTGTATTCCCATCGAGAGCTATTGTGATTTTAAGAATGATTGCGGCAAAGTCGATGATGGAAGCCCATGGGCCACAGATGAGCAGGACTGCCCAAACGAGTGTCAGTTTGAGAGACGACAACACTGCGCAATAAACAAGCTTGGCTACGATGACCAAGCTTCAGGCGCGAACGCAAATGATGATTCGTTTTCTTGGGCCATAAANTCGGAAGGTGGTTGGGTAGATTCGCGCCAGGAGAAGCGNGGGTTCATGGAGATTCGTGTAAGAAACCAACGCGAGAGTGAAAAAGCAAGTGCCGGTGGCCAAATTAGGATTGCATTGCCCAAATTTAGCCAGTCACATGCAAATTGCTCCTTCCAGGTTACTTACAGCTGGTCATCTAGTGCGAGAAACCTCCTTGCCTCGATTGGCGTTCAGAGCGAANATCTAGCGGCCGACTTGGTAATTTTGAAATCNATGCAACCAGAGAGTAGTGGGTCGGAGAAAGGTGAACAAAGAACCGTTAGATTTGGAATCGGTCAGCGCCAACAGGCTTTCAACCTAGTGATCGAGGCGGCGACTCTTGAGCCANGGCGGTTGTCTGAGGGATCTCTGTTTGTTTATGAGTACAAGTTTCTGGAGTGCGCTCATTTTGGAGGCTTATTCGATGCCAGCGAGCAAGTAAGATTCGAGCAGGACGAGGACTACGATGATCTGGCCAACTCGATCGACTATCTCTTTCAAGAGTCCGCTGTCAACACTTCGAACATAGAATGCAAACGAGGGTTCTTNAGGTGTAGAAAGCCAGTTGTTTGTATTCCCGAAGATTTAGTCTGCGATATGCAACAAGATTGCCAGTGCGGCACAGACGAGCTCGACTGCAAAAGTTACCTGATGCAGAGTTTCGATGATGAAGCTGAAGTTTGGTTAAGCTGGGATCACAAGGGGCGAGGCAATTTTGAGTGGCTTCAAACTAGCTCTTCGGCCACATCTAACGTCCCCATGTTCAAACCTCCTCTTGATCACACAAGCGCCAGCGACATTGGAAACTACCTGCTCCTCCAGGTTCAGTCAGCCGAAGTAGTGAACGCGAACCAGAGCGCAAGCATCCTCTCCTCCAGGTTCAAGCCGAATAAGGCTCATGCTTGTAGCTTAATCTTTCACGTGTTTTTCCGCCAGAGTGGCACCGTGAAACTGGAGCTACTTAAAAGGACTTTCAAATCTGGAGAGCTGATAAGCGAAAGCTTGGCATTCACTGGCAGCGGAAACGACGAGTTCATGGACCGCTGGCAGCGAATTCGCCTGTCGATGGACTCTGAGCTCGATGATGAGTCAGAGCTCGAGCTTGAGTGGCGAGGCTGGCGCTTGGGCGAACAAATGGGGTCGGTGGCAATCGACGACGTCGCCATTGGTCCCTACTGCCAGATCTCGTCGGCGCTTGAAGACGACCGGCCAGAGCGGCGCCGACCATCTGACGGATCGGCGGCGGCTGCAGAAGGTCATCTCGGCGCCAGAAACGGAATCGGCCCACTTGTGACACTTGCGCTGGCCGCCTGCTGCCTGATAGCGAGCGCGCTCGTGATCGTCTGGCTGGTATTCTGGTCCGGAAGTGTCTTTGCAGATGTGTTGCGCCAAGCGGGCGGCGGCGCAAGTGTGGCTCAGGCGCAAAGCTACTCTCTCGGCCCGCTTGCTCGAGGCTGGGTGCTGCTGGCCGACGAGCAACCTGCAGCTCGGTCAGAGAGCAGCTCCATCTAGTTTTGGCCAAGCAAGTGGGCGCTAAACCTGCAGGAAAGTGTCGGCCGAACGCGTGAGCATACTTTTGGCCTTGACAGGTCGCTCGTGTTTACGCACTTGGGATGGAAAAAGCTGGCCAAGTTGTTTGGATGAGACAAGAGGAGAGCGGCTAGCCTAGTTTGGGGAGGATTTCAATTGTACGTTCTAAGTAAACACTAAGTGGAACATTGACTTTCATTGACTCAGTTGCTGAATGGGCCACTGAATGGAGCGATAAGAATAACTGTGTGATCTATGCGCTCGATCAATTAAAATCGCCGGCCGGCTTGGTGGCGAGCGGATAGGACAGGAAAGGAAAGGGGAGAGAAGGACAAGATAAGAGCGAGATTCAGAGGTGATTGTTGTTGCAACTTGTATCAAGATCAGCCATTCAGGTCAGCAAACTTTTGTCAAGCTCGCTCGCTCGCTCGCTCGCTCGCTCGCTCCTCTGCGCATTGGGCGGCTAATCTTGGCTTCTGCTTGAGCCTCATGCGCGAGCGTGGCCGCGCAAACTCTCGCCCCTCGTCCCTTGCAACTTTCAAGCGGTGAACAAGGCGCCCTTTGGTTCAGAATCTGGTTTTGGTCAGAGCGCGCGCGCGCACAAGAGCACACCAATATTGGGTCAAGTGCTCGCTTTGCTGCGCTAGAGGCGCTTCCATCTGTCACTTTTCTCTAAACTTCCTAGTCCAACCTTTCGTCCAGCCGCCGCCGCCGCCGCCGCCAATTTGGTTGCATCAGAGACCAACAGAGATGGCGGCAAGCGGAGTCCTTATAAATAGGGCTCAAATGCTCCCAGATTGTAACTTCCACCTCAGAGCTTGATCTCTCATTGATACATAGTAATTCAAATAGTCCCTCCAAATAGTTCAAAGTTTAGTAACTGGATCCACGCGCAGGGCTTTCCGGTAGCAAAAACAAAGCGAAAAAGTAGAACCATGTTGAAATACGCAATTGTAAGTGGAGGAAACTGAATCTGGCTGGCGAGTTTGATATGCGGCGGCCAACTAATGGATTCTCGTTCCCTCTCCAATTCTCGCACCCAAGCTCCTCGTTGCCCTGGTTGGCGTAGCAAGTGCGTTGCCCTCGAGACATAGGCGCAGCTATGTAGTTCCAGGTTTGTACCCAAGCGCCAGCTTGTGAGCGCTCGTCCGTTGCCAAAACGGCAATCTGGCGCCAAACGTGAGCAAGCAAGAGCTGACCGCATCTCGCCCGAAACCCGCAGCACCCGCCTTGGCGCCCGCGGTAGCCGCCGTGCCCGCAGTGGCCGCCGTGCCCACTCTGACCGCAGTGCACAGCCAGCGTCTCATCCCGCAAGCGCCAGCCGTGCACACAGTTGCCTCGCCAACCACCGTCCTCCAGACCGTCCAAACCGGCAACGCTATCACCGGCCACGCCCACGTTGGCGACCAAGTGGTGGGCAAAACCGCGGACGTTAACGGATACGCGTTCAAGTCTGAGGTTCGCCACGATGCCCCAGTTTACGCCGCCGCCGCTCCAGTTGTGGCGGCCGGCCCAGTTTACGCTGCGCCAGCTCCAGTTGTGGCCGCGCCAGCGCCAGTCCCAGTTGTGCATGCGCCAGCACCAGGTAAGTTTTTCGAACCGGCTTGGCGGCGTCTCAAGCGCACTGAAACTAGCATTGGCTTAACCAACATCAACCGCCCACAACCAATCGAAAAACTGGCAGCCTCGGTGAGCTCGTACTCGGTTGAAACTGGTCACACCGTCGCGCACGACACTGTCGTCACATCGCCAGTCATCCAGCAGACAGTCCACTCGCCAGTTTATGGCTCAGCGCCAGTCATCGGACAGGTGCCGGTTGTTGGAGGTAAACACGATAGGGATCTCGAGCGAGGCAGAGAGGGAGAGAGAGAGAGAGTCTGAATTTGCTTGATTTTATCTGATTCAGATTGTGCGAAGCCACCACGCAACGGGCTGGCCGATCCCCTTTTGGCGCAACAAGTTCCAGTTGCCAAACGCACTTTCGCTTCTACGCACAAAACTAACCAAAACCCTAACGCCAAAACTCTCCACCACAAACCTGGATGGATCACCTGCATGGAACGAAGCGCCCCTTGTGGCTGCCCCACTTGCGCGAGCTCCGCTGGCCTTGCCCGCCTACAAGAAGGCCTAGACGCGCGTCAGACCCATCGCATTGATCGAGCGCCGGCCGACGGAAGGAGAAGGAGAGGAGGTTTTTGGAACTTGCAACATGGAACAGCTAGCAGCCGCCAACCATTTCGCCTCTCGATGAGCCAGAATTAGATTTGTCACACAGCAAAACCAGTGGGTTCAAATACAATTTGCGCCCGCGAAACCAAAATCGCGAGCCTGACTCTAAAAATGANCCCAAACTTTGTTCGTTTGCTCCCTTTTGTTGCCCCCTGAATCCGCCTGATTTCGCCGCCAGATCGACCCGATTGGCCGGATGTGACCCTTCAAAGAGTCAGCTGTTAGGCAAATGTGGCTCTCTAAAGGGCCAACCAAGCCTTGGTTGGCTTCATTGGTTGGGAGAACCATGAAGCTGAAACCTGAGCTTCAGTCGCAATGGCTGCCAGCGTGAATGGGCCGAGCGAGAGGCACTTGTTGCCTTCAGTGGGCGCAGCAACGGCGCCAGCTTCCGAGCAATGCGCTCGCCTAGCTCTCTTGGCGGCTTCGTTTTGAATTGCGCCTGTGCGCCGCTCTGTGTCACTGTGCCGCTTTGTTTATTATCGATTGCATCCATCGGCATAACTTTTTGACAGCTCCATCCAAATGTTATTACGATGTTTCAACAGGCAAAACTCTCGTGCGCTTAGACTAGCTGAGCGAAGCGGCCGCGCTCGCCGACCTGCGTCTTTAGTGTTTTGTTTAAAAACCCACCCGGAGTTCACCTTGAAAGCCCGACANCAGCACCAACGGCGCCCCGCTCACCTGTGCCAACCCCTAGCCTTTCGTTCACCAAAAGGGAGAGAGCAGTCACTCGCGCACCCGATTACACAAGCTACTGGTGGCTAGATCGAGTCAATTGGCTGGCTATTTTCGCAGCTCCACNGTCCACAAAGCCATTGTCGTCGGCGGCTCGCGGAGAAGGGAGGAGACAGGCAAAGTAGGCAGGCAGGCAGGCAGGCAAACGGACGAAATGAACGACCCAATACTGGAACTGATCACAACCACTCACCTGGACACGCTTGACGCGAACTTCCTACTTGAGCCATCGAGGAGCCACGAGGAGGAATGGACTCAGGTTATGAGTCAGCTGAGCGAAAACTACAGCTACTTTGAGCACTGGCACCACATGCTGCCCCAGCCGGCCTGCGACCAAAGCTCGCCCTTCGCCTCCATCTCGCCGCCGCTCACCTGTTCGAGCGAGTCGCCGGCTCCCGACTCGCCGCTCGCCTGCTCCTGGTCCTCGCACTCGAGTTCGGGCGCCAGCGTCAGCTCGGCCGAGCAGCCGGCCGGCAGGTGGATCCAGCAGCAGCAGCAGCCAAGCGACCAGATCCAGGCTGAGGGCCAAATCCTGAACCGAGGCGCCAGCTTGCAGCAGCAGCAGCAAAACTGCACCCAGCGCCAACTGCAGGCGGCCAGGCTGAGCGCCATCGCCGCCGCCGTGGCTGTGTCGGCCATTTCCGGTCTGCCCTCCCGCACAACAACCAGCTACAGCCAGTCGCCCATGAATCGGGCCGACTCGAGCAGCGAGCTGGCCGACGCGGCCGAGTCGCTCCTTGCCGGCGAGGAGCGCGTCTTCGTGTGCCCGCACGAGGGTTGCCACAAGACCTACTCGAAGGGCTCCCACCTTAAAGCTCACCTGCGGCGCCACACCGGCGAGAAGCCCTACATTTGCGACTGGCCCGATTGTACGTGGCGCTTCTCGCGCTCGGACGAGCTTTCAAGACACAGGCGCTCGCACTACGGAATCAAGCCCTACTCTTGCACGGTTTGCAATAAGTCTTTCTCAAGGAGCGACCATCTGACCAAGCACCTCAAGATCCACCAACGCAAGTTTCCAAACATTGAGCTCTGCTTGCCGGCCCGTCGAAAGGCCGGCCGAAAGCCAAAGAATTACCAACCCGAAATGCCCGAGATCAAACGACTGACAATATTAAATTAAGACTACCCTTTGACTCATTGAACTTGNAGAGCGTCTTCAATTGTTTTATTCCTCCTTCTCCTTGCACTGGCGCAAATGGGAGGGCTCTCCAAATTGCAAAACCAGCTGACCTCCAACCAAACCGACCAACTTGGACCTGGACTAAAGGTGGGCTACTTACCGTTCACAACCAGCCTGACTAGTTTCCTCAGCTGCTCGTGCTGGTGCTCGAAGTTTTGGGCCGAACGCTGCTGGACTGCAGCGGCAACCCGGCACTCGTAGATGCCCGAGTCGTTGACCTGGGCGCGATCTATACGCAGCACCTTGCTGTTGATGGTTTGATGATCTGTGATTGTGATAGAGAGATGGTTGAGTTTTAGGGGGGGAGCACTTTTGAGTTTTGAAATGGCCGCCACCGCGAGCACGACGGGCACCAGGTGGCGCCCAAACTCTCGCATCAGAGGCGGCATCCACTGATGCCGCTGCGAGCCGCCCGCGCAGGTGACACGGCGCCCGCTCATCTTGGAATTGAGCTTTAATTTGTTGCAACGGGAAGGGGAAGAGTTTCATTTACTTCAGGCCGGCCGAGTTCAGTGTGTCCATGGATCCATTAAGGTTCTGGGCCGGAAATTTCGTTATCGGTGCACTTTTGCGCCGCCGTCGCTAGGCAGCTGGCCGCTCGCTCCGGGGCGCCAACTTGGTGGGTGGGGGATTGTTTCTCAAAATCTTGCCCCCACTCAAGTCGCTGGCGAGCCGACCACCTGCAAGATGAATGACTGGCCCAACTCTAATGGAGCCCAAAGCAAGCGAGACCCGCGAGACTGGCCCACTGGCAGCGTTGGGCGAGCGCTCAAACTCAACCAACTCTCTTTCTGGCGCCGCTCTTGTGCTCACCTTTCAAGCTCGTCCAGCTTATTAGTGGGGCCGGCTGGCCGGTTGCGTCGCACTCGAGCTGGACGGGTTTGCCTGCGCGAACCTGCAACTCGCTCGGCGGCTCTCGGATCCATTTGAGACGGACTTAAAATCGTCAAATTGGTTGAGCGCACAATTTGTGGCCCATTTAGTAGTTTGGGGTTTGCAATTGAACGGCGAGGTTAGTGGCGGAAGTGGCAGTGGAAATGGAAATGGTTCAGCGCGAGGCCGGCGGCTTAGCTTGGCCTCGCTCGCAGCTCGCGGCTTGCAAGGCTCGCTTGGCGATTTACTCGGCCGCTTTCGAACATGAAAAATGATAAAGATTGATGATGGCCACGTAGCCGGCGGCTTGCGCGCGCTAAATGGGCTAGTGCAGGGGCGGAGCAGGAAGCCTCTAAATACCTACCATTAACGTTGACGCGCACCGTTGATGAATCAAAGCCGTGCTGGTTGCGCGCCAAGCAGGTGTAGTTGCCGCTGTCCTCGGCCTCGAGCTGGTTGATGCGCAACATGGAGGAGGAATCGTCCATTGGGCTTATGTGGAGGCGGCGCGCTGAGCTCGAGCCGGCGCCAGTCAGCTGCTCTGCGTGGTTCTTGCGCCACTCGAAGCCGAGCCGGCCGGCGCTCGGCGGCGCAGAGGCCGCGCAGAAGAGCTTCAGCTCGGCGCCCTCCTGGTATCGGTCGAGCGCACTGAGCGGGATGAGCTTTGGCGCGTCTGCGTCCGGTTNGCCGAGAGGGGGGAGTGGGTTTGGTTAGGACGAGTGCCTCTTGTTTCCAATTTGGCGCGCGAGTGGCCAAGTTGGAGGCCAGCTCGCTTACCTGGATGACTGGCGGAGGTTTGCGCCAGGGATAATGGCAACGAAGTGATTTGTGTGAGCTGGTGGGCACTTGCGCGCAGCTGTTGTGGCACTTGATTCGGAGGCAACGCAGAGTTGAGCAGCGTTTCGAGGAGGAGAAGCNCGAGCAGGATTCCCATTGGCCCGCCCATCTCTGGCAACAAGCCTCGCGCCCTGAGCGTCACTCGCGCCAACCTGTCCACTGGCCGCCGACGCTCGCTTGTCATCGGCGATTTCGTCCGCTTCAATTAGATTATCCTCAACACCTGCCTCGCTCCCCTGTTTCAATGAACATCACGTTTTGCGCCCAATCAGCGCACTAACTTGCTCTTGCTCTAGATTTCAGCCTCGCCAACTCAGCGTCCTGCTCTCTCTCTCTCTCTCTCTCTTTGGGAGGTTGTGATTTGTGAGTGTTGCCGGCCCGAGATCGGTCCTCTCTNCAGCCCTCGAGGTTAGCTCGCAACACGCAACTAACTCGCCCCACTTGCCCTCGAGAATTCGAAACTGGTTGCAGCCAAGGCGCCAACTTGCGCGCCAGTATTTGCCTCGCACGTTGCTCGGCCAAACTCACGCCAAAACTCGAACGCCCTCCATCATCTTCAAGCCACCTTGAGGTCGCGCGAGGCGAGCGTTTCCGGCCGAGGGGGCGCTCGCTTGCTAAAGCTGGGCGGCCGGATGCAGATGGCTTGGCCGCTTACTTTGCACTTTTGCCTCCTCTTTCTCGCCGCTTGCAAATGGCTGGGAAGCGACAGCTGCCCTGGCCTCAGCACAAAGGGGCGCCGGCCATTGAATTGGCAATGGGGAGTTTCGTTCTGCCTTGGCCTCAGCTTGCTTGCTCCGCGCGCCGATTTGAATGGAACTCGAACCAAACTCACGCTAACTCGCCGCCCACTTGTTTGCCTGTCCGCTCCTCTCAAACCATTCGGCGCCAGTTTGTTCAGCGAGCGGCCACTCCAACTCCTCCTCTCGATTAGCTTGCCGCGCGTCTGCTTTGCAGATGGAGGGGCCGGTTTGCGCCGCGCAACATCCGCGTCTGCGGCGACTCACTGCGCGCAGCTCGCAAACGTCGCTAGGCGCACTTGTCCTCGCAGCCGCGAATTCTGCAAACTCGGCCCCACTGGNCGGCTTGTGTCTCAATATTAATCGCGCATTTGCCTCAGCGCTCACTCGTTTGCTCGTTAATCGTTGTCCCGAGTCCAATTGCTCCTGTTGGCCGGCCTTGCAATGTGCAATGCGCTGGGCTGCATTGCACTGCACTGCACCGCACTGCACTCGGAGGCTGCGAGCAAACACTGCTCATTAGAATGGCTGGCTCGAGTGGCCACTCGACTTTCGCCGCCGCCGCCGCCAGTGGAGTTGGCGCGCAAAGCGGGGGGAGGGACGATGTCCACGTTGATTAAACGGGCCGCCGGCTCGAAATGGACACTAACGCCG
>Ga0058699_1000475_pt1 | contig 12517 bp, 15 predicted proteins | sample AgamicAtPe_FD_55078 | JGI IMG/M metagenome (GOLD analysis project Ga0058699, IMG submission 55078) | Agave microbial communities from Guanajuato, Mexico - At.P.e | ecosystem: Host-associated > Plants > Phyllosphere > Phylloplane/Leaf | place: Guanajuato, Mexico | collected 2012-10-15 | reverse complement strand
TAAAAGGATAAAATTTATATCTGCGCTCACCACCAAAATAAATAATAATCTTCGCTCATCCTCACCGTGCTCTTCGGTGCTTTAAAAATATTCCACAAATGTGGGCTTCATACTTCATGATTTCAAGAACGATATGTACCCACGGCAGGAATATATTTCAAGAAAAACTATGTGAGAGAAGATAGGAGATTAAATAGTATAGCTTCACAATAATTTATAGATCATCTAGTTTTCGCCGGTGCAAGAATCGTATGAGCTTCACTGGTTGAATATTGTTTGAGCCTTCATCTTGAAACCATAGTCTACGTAGCTCNAAAGATACATTATATTATGTAGTACGCCTACAAGACGTCATATTGCGTAAAAATTCTCTCCTCAATGAATACCTGAAAGTCAATGATAGAAGAGACTTGTGTGAAACGTTTCAACTTTGGTTATAAGGCAGCTCATCAAGCTAAATCATTGATCCAAACAAGCGACCAGCTCTTACACCCCCCAAGTCGAAAAATATGGTATCTTCAGTGTGGCCAAAGACCAAGATGCGCCTTGAGCAAATCGGTCTAGAGCTTTCGCTCGATAATGAACAACAGCCCCCGATACCAGCGAGTATCGGCACACCGACATCTGAGGCCTCCTCATCTTCCTCTTCTCGGATCACTAATCGACTTTCAAATCTTACGTTGAGTACGAGTAGCACCGGTGANGGCGACAATCCGAGGCACCAATCTCGATATGATGCACGACATTCAAGTTTACGAACATCAATATCAACTCCAAGAACATTGGGGAGCACCCAAGGAATTAGTCCAATAAGCCCTGGAAGTATGAGCACTAGAATAAATTCAGAATTCAAGAAGAATATGTTTTATCCAAATCCTAACCACTCCCCAATAACAACTACCCTGCCACCCGAAGAGGTCTTCGAAGAGCTAGATATTCTTGGGACAGGTAGTGGTGGCAATGTACTTAAGATGCGACATAAGCCCACTGGTAAGATATGTGCCGTGAAACAAATGCGAAGAACCTTCAATGACGAGGAGAACAAGCGTATTTATATGGACTTACAAGTTGTTTTGCAGTGTGAATGTGATAATATTGTTAGGTGTTGTGGTTATTTCATCAAAGAATCTGAAGTTTGGATTTGCATGGAACTGATGACAACCTGTTTCGACAAATTGTTGAAGGCCCGCAACAAGCCTCTGCCAGAGAAGTTTTTAGGTGCTATTGCGGCATCAGCTGTGAAAGCACTCTGCTATCTTAAAGAAAAGCACAACATTATCCACCGTGATGTGAAACCGTCGAATATATTAATCAACGATCAAGGTCAGATCAAACTATGTGACTTTGGTATCAGCGGACGTTTGATCGATTCTTTGGCAAAGACTAGAGCTGCTGGTTGCCTTCCATACATGGCACCCGAGCGTATAGACTTTAGTCACCCATCTTACGATATTAGNGCTGACGTTTGGAGCTTAGGCATCACTCTATTTGAGTTAGCGACCGGCAGATCTCCCTATGCAGAATGTCATACAGACTTCGATATTCTTGCCAGAGTTGTGAATGACGACCCACCTTCACTCCCCAATGACATGGAGTTCACAACTGAATGTAGAAATTTCATAACAGCTTGTCTCACTAAAGACTGCAAGCAAAGACCTAAGTACAGACAACTCATAGAGCACGAATTTATTGTTAAACATTTGCATACTGTTGTGAATTTAATCGAACTTGATTGATGCCTGATGATGGGTTCAAGAGATCGTACTCTTCAAATCATATCCGGTTATGTATTTTAGGAATATGCTACAAAATTAGGGCTCTGGATCCGAAATCAATCGAGTCAACTCCCTAATGCCGAAAGTATATCGAAATGTCACTTAGTCCCTCAATCGTCAACGTGGGCCGATTTATGCAAAATTCAAGCAATTTCCGCTATGGCCAGTAATCTCCAGAAAATAAACTAGCTAACTTGTTAATCTGCATGTATCAATTGATCGATTTCTCGCCAATATCTCGCATAATCTCTCGAAAGGATGGAGTTNCTGCCGACTTTTTCCCTTTATATAGTTAGCATACAACCGCAAGATTGTAGTGCGATAAAGTTTGCAGACAGGCTAGACGAAGCTACGTCAAGCTACAGCGTAGACATCCCTCACGATGCTAGACAATCGTTGTGATGATGTGACAAGCAGCACCATATTGCCACAAATCATGCACAGTACTTGGTGCCGAGTGACTGTGAAAAGCAAGAGAGTGTGTGAGAGGGAAAGTGTAGATGAGATCGAAGTTGATTGGACAATGGAGTTTATCGGGGACCCGAGATCTGAACTAGAAAATTTTTATTACATTGTTGTCCGTGATCGTCCGCCAAGTAGAAAGTAGCGCTTATGTCAACAGGTAAAGGAGGAGCATCACTTTAGTGTTGAAATATAAAAAGTTTTCGCTTCCGTATGAATTGTTCTTCTGTGAGTGAGACTACTAGACACATGGCCGCCCGTTAGGCTAATACTCGTTACGAGCAATGAGGGTCCTCTTAGTCTCACGACGAACAGATCTTGGCCAAAAACGCTCCTGCCTTCCAATGGGACCTTTGCAGACTGAGCGCAAGTTTATAGGTTATGTTCACCGACGAGGTAGAAGTGGAGCAGGAGAAATAGAATACGGACGAGCGGAACTAGCTGATGACGGTTGGCTCGACACCTCTGGAATGCGCGAAGAAACCTATGCGCGTATATGGCGACTCGGGTGATCGTGCGTTGAACTGCCGCTTGGTTNAAGCACGCCCTTCACAAATTGTTCCATTTGNCTCCTGACAGACACAAACGGCAGGCTGGCCATGGCGACCCGGTGGCGCCGACTCCGACTAAGATACAGCTGCAGCGGTGGCGGCGGCGGCAAATTGTTTGTAAGCGAGGAAAAGTTTATATCTGAGTTGGGATCCACCGCGCATGCGATTTCTGAGTTCAATTTCGATCCGATCAAGATCTAGCTCGCGCATCGTGTTTCGCGGTAAGCAGAGGCGCCGACCACTAGGGCTCAAACCCTGTGGTTCCCCTCTCTCATCAAGCAGCCCCAGTGAGCCCCCGGAACCAACCCAATCAGCGCAATTTTGGGTCACACGACTAGCGCCTGGCTCTACTTGATACAGCGCTCAGCTAGTGCGATGTTGAGCGAAACAAGGCCGTCTACTAAAGGGTTGGATGGAGGCTCATGATCTTGTTCGTGCTCTATCAAGGCTCTAGGTGCCTTCGAAAGTTTAAGCCAGAATGAGCGGCAAGTCTTCTTCGCAACCAGTTGATAACCCTTTTTGAATGGTCAATTCGCAGATGTCTCGCCCGCTCATGCCCCTAAATTGTGTGGAAAATCCATGGCAGGACCAAGAGATCGGGAGAAGACATTGAATCAAAATGAGCGGCCTGACTGCAGCAACTCCAAGCTCAAGTGCTAGCACAAACACCATACCCGCGACAAGAGTTGCCCCAGTTGCAGTCGATCGTACGAGTTACATAAGCCACACATATGACAGGGAGCTGACCGGTCTAATCAAATCAAACTTGAAGAAGAACTCAAAAAGTTGCAACGAATTCGAACAAACTGAACCGCCACCATTGAGCCAAAGCTCTTGCTATCATGTTAGCAAGAATGGGATCCTCAAGATCGATGAAGCCTACCAATCAAATCAGCAGGGCAATCAAACAAGTGCCAGCAAGAGCAGTGATCAGCTAAGCTACCACGCTCAGTACCAGGAGGAATTCTGCAAGGTTAGAGAGCGGTTATTCAGGATGCTGAGCAAAGTGCCCGTTCAAATTGAGACCCCTCAAGCTGGATCCGCAACTACGAAACCTCAAACCCCCAAAACAGTCGACAGGGAACCGCTCATAGTCAAGTATTACAACGATAAATCTCTGGAGAGCATCTTGGACCTTCATTTCAGTTGTTCGCTCATGAAGCATAGTTATGAGAGAGGTATGAGCTNGGGTTCACCGAGTGAAAATTTCTCTGACTCAATAGACCAGCATTGCAGATATTCCAAGTCAGGAATAACGAGCAAACCGAACGACTCTTATGTATCTGAGATAACTCAAGGAATTAGCGCCGAAATGCAACCAGCTAGATATCAGCCCCAATACTTGCAACATCAGACGTATTCAGACTGGCAAGCGGCCTCTAACTCGAGTGGTGACGATTTTCAGCAGCTCCAAACCAAAGGCTGTGTTAGCCGAAGAGTGACAAAGGTAGCCGAGAGATCGAGCAAGGGACAAGAGTGTGCCCAAAAGATATCGCTCATGGTATCCGCTAAAGGTGAGTGTACTCAGTCGAAATATTACATCCTCATCGATTCTCCACCTTTTCGAAACTGGTCGACGCTTGCACTTGGAGTTTGGCGGATTTTACTGCTAAAACAATGAACTTTTGCACTATATGGGTCAGCTTTTGTCCCATCCGAGTGCCAAAGATCAGTCCTCTCTGTTTCTCTCAATCTACGTCGCCGCGCTCGAATCCCAAATTGCCGAAAGATTGAGGAGCGAGCGCCAAGTAGATGTACGAACCGAGTCTCGTGTTACAATCAAAGTCTCTTGATTGTCTTGCAAAAGCTCAAAATTATCGCTCAGCGTTTTTGTGAGTGCGTTTGAATCTAGTAGGAGGCTAGAGATTTGTGAAGGGAAAGCGGAGGGGTGGGACCGAGAAAGGGTTGTCTTGGAGAGGGTGAAGCGGCGAGAATAGGGCGAATCCAATCGGGCTTACACATCGGACGGGACTCGTTTGCACCTAAACAAACTAGACAGAGCAAGAGCAGCAGAGGGGGAGAGTTCAGAGAGGCAGAGGAGACGAGGACATTAGTCGCTCGCGCCTTGTAGACATGGTTTTGTCCCTCGATTGAATTAAATATCACCTCATTGACTAGAGACATTTGTGCCGAGTTTAAGTGGATGCGACTGGAGCTGGGCGAGCTATTGTCAGTTACTTTTATTGCCCACTAAACGAGTGTTCACATGAGTTAGAGGCACAAGTTTTACTGAAGGATTCAGTAAAATTGAGTGAGCGAGCGAAGAGATGGGGCACAAAGACAGGACAACATAGTACAATGGACTTGAGCGGTCCTCTGTCATCCATGGTTGTGTCAAATTTTGTTAATTGAATCGCAGAGCTCCCTTCCGAGAGTTTTGTCTGGGACCGTGAGTCAGATTTAACTATTATCTCCANGGCTCTGTCTTACTACCGCTGTTGCTTGTGAATTCCTCACGGAACTTGTTGATGAGAATCCCATCTCCACTCTACCTAACACTGGCTAGAACCATTCTGAACGCTTCCGGATAGGGAACGAAGAGGGACACGGAACGGGAGTGAGGCGCTCTAGGCGACCCACGGTCGCTTGCAACGGCGAAACCACTGGCCAGCAACACCTTATGCCCTCTAGGCTGTTAAATGATGTCAGCCGTGCCAACAACCTCCCAACGAGCTTACCGTCCAACAAGCACAACATTTCAACCCCAAGCTCGGACTCCAGCTCAAACTCAAACTCGGCCAGCATTTATGGGCCACCGGATTCGTTTNGGCGTGGAACCAATGTGAAGCCAATGGGAGATTGCGTAGGAGAATTGAGATTGTCTCCGCCTGCAAGCGTTCAATTCATCGTTGGAGAGAGCCAATTTAGTGGAGCAAATCGAGTAACGTCGATCCATGCCGAGCAGCAGCAGGCGATCTCAGCTGATAGCTCCTTCGAGCTAGCGATGCCCGATCAGTTCAACGGCTACCACCAGATCCACCCTTACCACCCTAGCTACCAGCCGGTTTGCGAGTTTGGCAGCCAACATCAGCAGCAGCAGCAGCAGTCTACGCGACTTGCAAACGGCGATACCTGCCAACAGGCCCTCTTCGTTGCCTTCAACCAGCTCGAGCCCTCGCACCAGCGAGATCAAGCGGCCATCACATTTGCCTTCGAGGATGAGCACCAGGTTGGATCGGAGAGCCGTCAGCAGCTTGTGTTTGCCTACGAGCCACAGGCCCCTGCGCCACTGCCGCCAGATGGGCGCCAGCTCGCCTGCCAACCAACACTCGGCGACCCCTCCTACTATCAAGCGGCCTCTAATTATCTACAGACGCAGCCTCAGGACTGGCAGCTCTGTTCGCCACCAAATCAAGACTTGAGTCTAGCGCAGCAGCCAGCGCAACCGATGATTGACCACCAGCATCAGCACCAAGCCCAGCAAGGCGAGGCTTACACGCGCGAAAGAGACTTCTACCTGGCCCAAAACTCTGGCTACCTCGTCTACACGGATTGTCCGCAACAGCACCAGCAAGGACAAGACCAGGGACACCATGGGCCGCAGGCAAGCTGCCAGTTAGTTGGCCAACAACGAATGCTCAATCGAACGCCCGCTCAAAACGATCCGAATCTCTCGCCGAGAGTCACCTGACATAATTGGAGGCCAACTGGCTTGATAACGAATTTTAATTGTTAAAACGAACCATTTTAACTAAAACTTTTCCAATTCCAAATAAAAGCTCATCTGAAACGTTAGCGCTTGGCTCGTTTCCAGATTGGACGGCCAACCAATGGTTTGAACTGGCCTCTATCTCTCTCCCCTCCTCCTCCCTCATAACTGTACGTGTGACTGAGGCCAAGGCTCGGGCTCTTTCGCGAGGAAGCTGCCGTGGCTGGCTGGAGCGAAACTAGTCAATTTCAATTGGACTCAATTGGGGCCAACGGAAGCCTAATGTCCAGTAATTGCTCGTACAAGTCTATTCATTTGCGCCGTAATAACCTCTTGGCGCGCTAAATTTACACCGTCGGCTCGCAGTGAAATAAGCAACCCTTGTCGGCTCAATGAGGAGCCGGCGGTATATTAAAAACAAGCGGCAATAATAATCCAACACCGACAAGCTGGGAACAATATTGAACGCATTGCTCGTGCAATCGGCGGCCGAGTTAGCCAGCGCCATCGTGGCCGCTGATGATGGTTGCGCGATCTCAGAGGCTCGAGTCTCGTTTCGTCAGCTAGTGGAGGCGGCGGCGGCTGCGGCAGNAGTGTCAGTGGCTCGGGTGAAGAAGGGTGAAGCGGATTTGGACTTGGCTGGTGGGAGTTTGAACGGACTCGGGCGCTCAATCCGCATCCGCCAACCGAGGGCGGGCTCGCTGCCGGCCGGCCGGCTGGTTGCTCGCACGATCGGCCCCATTGAGGTAGCCGTCCAGTGGGCCCGCAAACGAGCCCAGTGTTTGCGCTAAACTCGGCTGATATTAATAATATCGGCGATATCCAATTTTCAAACGACAACGTGGACGAGGCTGCCGGTGTCGCGGACGAGGAGGGCGGCAAGCAAGTTGTTGATGGAGGCGCCACGAGAGGCCGTTTCGAACATCNAGCGATAGTGGGCCAAGCCGAGAGGGCAACGAGCTGGGTTAACACCATTCAACTCATTACAATCGACTCCAGTTTGGCCGCTCGGCGCCGCTTGTTGACCGGCTTTTGCGGATATATATATTGCTTGCCGCGCCATTGAACGCTGGCGAGGCCCAATTTTGTGCCAACTATTTCGTCGCCCCAACACTGGCTGGCAGAGTGGACGAGGTAGACGAGCATGGCGAATGAGCGCGAGAGGAGGAGGAGCAGGAGGATCGGGCGCGCTCCAGCAACAGCTCAAGTTTGAAAAACAATTAACTATTGCGAGCGCAGGGTCGCTATGCTCGACCCTATGCGCCACTTGTCCGCGCACAGGCTGCGGCGGCGCGAGCCNNAGCGCCGCTTGTGCCTCCGTTAAATTCAGCGAGCGCGCGAGCAGCGTTGCTGTTACATTTAATTACAGACCAAATCGGGGAACAACTTTTCATGTTTTATATATTCAGATCAAACCAAACACTTGCAAATTTGATGCGCCTTGATAGGCGAGTGACAAGTTTAATCCACACAGGCGGCCGCACTGTTTGAAACAGAAGGCGCTTTAGCGGCAACGCAAACCACCGAGCGTCGCCTCCGTCGCTCCTGCCCATGTCCAACTTTGAGACGGGCCAAAGGGATCTGAGTCGGCGAGGTGGCAAATTGAATCACACGTTGCGAGCAGCGAGGCAAAAAGCGATTGACTCTAGGGGGCTGCTCGAGGCTTAGCTGTCCAGTGCTGGCGACAATCAGCTTGCTGCGCCTCCTCCTCCTCCTCCTCTCTTTCGCCTCCCGAATCTGGGGCCACCTCGCGAGCAACCAATTCGCTTGCGCCTGACTGCCCGGCGCAATTATCGCGCCGCCGGATGGTTGACTCTGGGCCTCGCAAAGCCCACAGCTCAGCTCCTCACCCATTTGGGTTCGCCGGCCAAAGTGAGGCGAGGCGAAAAGATGGGAGGCCAACCGTTGGCGCTGGGCCATCATTAGCATGCTCGCTCTTGACTTTAGCGCGACTCGTTCAATCGAGATGAACCACAAACATGGACGGCTTTGGTACTTGCGTCAGGCAGCCGCTTGGCCGGGTGCGCGGCGCCATCTGGAGTGCGATGGCGGTGGCCAAAAAGGCCCGCAACCATGTGAGATCTCCTGGCGCGACTTTGCTTGGGAGGAAATGTGCCGCCATAGCCTTGAGCTCACACACGCACAAGCATAGTGGCCACTNACTTCATATTGTAGTTTGCTCCTTTTCCATCCAAAAATTGTTATTATAGCACCAAGATCTTCGCTTCTAGTGCCAACGCAACCCNATCCTCATTGATCAACCAAAATCTGACCCAAGCATAGACACCAATTTTATTCAAAATTTACATTTAAGTCACGAGCTGTAACGGGAGCTATAGTTCGGGCAACATCACTATTATGGTTACAAACAATGAAGCCGTTGATAATTTTCTCAATGGCAGACGCAATCTTGCAGCCTACCAATTCAGTCAGCTCATCCGAGAAACTGCCTCCCAATCAAATTCGGGCCAGAAGAACTACCCCGGCTCATCTTCAGCAACTCCGCTAACTTCAACTAGTAATACCGAAACGAATGTCACACCCAACAATCTGTCCAATTTGTCCTGCGCTTCCAACTCGGAGTCGGTGGCCCATGAGAGTTCTCCAAAGTTTTCCCCAGCCAAACANTCGCAGCAGCCAAATAGTGATGAGATTGCCTTCAATTATGCTATGATCAACTTGTTTACTGGCTGTCCACAGAGAGCTTCAATAATATTCAACGATTTAGTCAAAAGGTACCCCAGAAATCCGCGCCTATGGTTGCGTTTAGCTGAGTCTATGTTGGCCGCCGAGAGGTCAAAAATGACTGAATTTGAACATGTTCAGCAATTAACCTACCCGCATTCAAGAGATCATCTTATTAAAACAAAAAACAAGCCAATCCTGATCAAAATTAACCCAAATTATTGCCAACAGCAGATCCAACAACAATTTCATCTACAACGAGGAACGGCGTCGAATTTTTTAGTCACAATCAAGGGTTACCTAGAGAAATCACTAGAGTTGATAAACGAGTATAATGACATATCGTTGATCACGGATGATATACCGAACCCGCCTATGAATCCGCATCATCATCAGCAACAACCAATTGGACAAACCATGTCCTCATCTGTGGCTTCAACAAGCTCACCATCANTAACTAGTGGCTCAATGATAACAGAGAGCTCATCTCCCTCAATGTTCGAAACGCAACCGCCAAAATTATCGCAGCAACTCTCTTATGCTAACCCATACAGATCTATCAGTCGTCCAGATTTATACCATCTGAGGAATAAGGTTCAACTCAATCTAGCTTACATATGTCTTTGTATGGGTGAACCAGCGAATGCCTTGAACTACACAACGCAATGTTTGAGATATTCACCAAAGGGATACGAAAAAGTTCTAGCAAATTTGTACCATGCTGAGGCATGTATCCTGGCAAGTCGCATCGATGAGGCGATACAGTTCCTAAATCTGGAGGTGCTCAATATGGCAAAACATTTATCCCAGGAACATCCGAAGATATACGATGGAGGCAGGACTGTTTATGGCGATGAGCTACAGCGACAACTAGAAACTGGCGCACTAGCCACTGTGGTAACCTACAATCTTAGCGTGGCGTATGCTGCTAAGGGTGAGTTTGATAACGCCTACAAGATACTTATGCGCTCTGGTCAGCCAACTAAGCCAAGCCCCATGCAGATTATTATCTGTCACTTGTACATTCAGTTGCAACAAGGGCAGCTTGAGTCTGCTAAGAGAACTATTCTAAACAATCTCCCGCAATTTAGATGATACAAAAGGCGATTTTTCACTGAAGGCCAACCAAGTCAATCCAATTGTTTACTTTAATAAAGGAACTTTGTAACTCTCAAGTTTAATCTTTGGTGTCGTCACGAACTATCTTTGATCTTAGTGAAGAAGGAATAAACTTGGTCACCCGGGGCTTAAATATTACTGGCTTAGATTCAATTATGGTAGTTTTGGTCGTACCGGTAGCCATTTTGATCTCTGAAACTGGGTCATTCCGGGCCTGCTGAGGTTGCCTGAAGTTCTGTCTATCAGCCCTCTTGAGATCAATCTCCGTTTTCTGCTTTTGCCGATGAGACGGGTTTGTACCTCTCATCGCAGGTTCAACCATTGAGGTGCGAGATAGCTGCAGATTTAACGGATTCGAAATCAATTGCTGTTGGTCCAAGGATACGGGTGCGAAGAGACTGTCGACTAGTTGCTTGAAATCTGGAGGCAGCCCTGGAGGACATCCAGGTGGATTTATGCCTTCGGTGAGTGGGGTGACGTAAACGGACTCTGAAAGCAGTGGATCGTCGTCAGTGATTTCATCAATTGCCGAATTAGATTCTGGTGGGAGAAAGATGTCTTCGATCTTGACCTCCTGTGCAGCCTTGATTGAATCGAATTCCTTAGATAGCTTGTAGTGCTTGGACTCGTAATCTGATTCCAATTTCTTGAGCTTAGCATGTCTCTCAGGATCCTCTTTTGCATAGTAGAGCAATATCTTGGACCACTTTTCTTTAAGACGCTTCCTTTTATCTTTGTAGAAACTATCACTCATTGTCGGATTTGTGGCGATATCATATTCAAGCCTGTCTAACTTTTCCAAATCTGCAATCACTTGTTCGGGGTCCCTACTTTCAATTGCAGCTGACCTCACCTGTTGTCGTTGCTTTTTGTTTTTCTTCAGCTCTTTCTTCCTGGCCTCCCTTCTAGCTTTGTCGGCCGGATTCAATATCTTAAGTCCCTTGACCATGTTCGGGTTTTCTAGCGATCCACAACACTACAAGAAGATGAGATGTTGGTGTGTTTTAAAATTATCTATCATTGGGATCTCTTTCTAATGAGCTCCCTGAGCTCTTTGTCCTCTCGTAGCTCCCTGAGAATTCCTTTTCGCATCCGTATTCGCTCCTGCTTATTTTGGTANTCAACGGCATATATCACTCCACAAGATAGCAGGACCACTATACCAAAAAAAATGTAGTTGCTCATTGGTTTGATGGGTCCAATTGAATCCTTGTTGTTCTCAGTATAGCATCTGCGAATGGATCTGCTGGCAATGAAACAACTTTTGAAGACAGCTGCGATACGATTTCTCCAAGTTAGCTCATTCAACACCTAAGGAAGTGTCCGTTCTGTCTAGTGCTGTAAGATGTTAAGACAGCATCGGGTGTCACCGATGGCTCGTAGGTACAGCCTGTAGTTCGCTAAATATCGATGAAGCATATGAATAATTAGTGAGGTTTCCTTAACCCGCAATCAAAGATGTAGGTCTATACTTAAAGCCTAAGTTAGTTAAAGCCTTTAGGTAATATATCGACCAAAAACTAATGGAGTTCTAGCAGTGGGCTAAANACAGGCTTGAAATCAATATTATTTATTCACACAAATACGCAGAAGCGTATTTTCTCTCGTCACCAACCAAGAAACGCAAATTGCATCTTTCACGAAAGTGAAAACTGACGTTGCATGATTCTAGATTCATTTCATCAACCTTGTCTGGTCTCATCTCCATAGGACAACGCACATACTCTAATTATGTGATTTCCAATTGACTTTAGAACATCAAAGATCATCACCATCATGAGAGAAGCCAAATGCTCNCTGGCCACTGAGTTCCTACTTAATAAGGAGAACATATTACTCCAGAATGAGCGTATAACGCATCTCTATGTCATTCAGTCCGAAAGCGACCCTTTTCTATGGTTTGGAGTGCTCTTTGTNGACACCGGCCCGTACATAGGATCCGTTGTTAGATTCAACTTGAATATCGAAGACTCATATCCCGATTGTACTTGTCCAAAAATAACTTTCAGTCCGATTCCGTATCACCCACTTGTCCTTCCAGAGACAGGAGAACTGGACACCAAGAATGCTTTTCCAGATTGGAATAGCAACAGCCACAAGTTGCATCAGTTGTTGTCGTTCGTCAAAAGAGTGATATTTCATCCAGATACATACATGGAACCGATACAGGAATTGATTGACCTATCGCAGACCGATGATCATAGCAAAGAGCCTGGCGCAAACCCGAGCATCGAAACCCACTCTCACGTCACGGCGGTGGATCGGAGTCGATCGAC
>Ga0058699_1000473_pt1 | contig 12527 bp, 9 predicted proteins | sample AgamicAtPe_FD_55078 | JGI IMG/M metagenome (GOLD analysis project Ga0058699, IMG submission 55078) | Agave microbial communities from Guanajuato, Mexico - At.P.e | ecosystem: Host-associated > Plants > Phyllosphere > Phylloplane/Leaf | place: Guanajuato, Mexico | collected 2012-10-15 | reverse complement strand
GAAAGCAAGTTCATTACCTCTCCCCCTCTCTTTCGAGCTTTCCTCCGCAACAAACGCTCGGCTGTAGCGAAGCTAGCCATTGGCCACTGGAGCCGCCGATAGTAACTGAACGAGCCTCTCAATATTCACATCATAACTGAGCAAGGCGTCAAACTAAGTTGCCTCCGTCTCGCTCCAGAGGCCCATCCATCGCAGCATCAAGCCGCCGACAATGGGCTTGCGGTCTCACAAGCCCAACAGCGCAGGTTGTGTGCGCGATGGATGAATTGATACCGCGCGCCAATGGATGCATGTTTTGCCGCCAAGCCCAGCGTGTCACTCGTCGCCAGGTGAGCAAAACCTGCTCAGCTTGCTGTCCCTCTCTCTCTGAGCCGAGCCGAGTTGAGTCGCTGCAACAGCTTGACGCCGCTTGTCCCAAAACCAACATGACTCTAGGCGGCTGCCCACCAGACTTTGGATGGCCAACGAGCGATAGACAAATTTCGAGTCACGAAGCAAACATTTAGCATCTCTGCTCGCCCAGTCTCCTTGGGACGACAACGAGGCGAGTCCATTCAGCCTGCTCATTTCAATCCATCTCACCGATGGTTGCTCCGCTTGCCGATTGTGGCCGCTTCAACGGCAAACATCCGCCTTGTTGGCTAGCCAGCCGGCCAACCCGGTACAGGCAAGCTTTGTGACTGGACTGTGCTTTTTAGGAGCACGACTCTCCAGAGCAACCGCTCATCTCGGCATCTTCGCAGCCACTNTTCCAATACAAACTGATGGCCACCTTTCGCCCAACAATCAAGAGTTTCTCTCCCTACCGAACGGGCTGCTGCAGTTAGCTTGCAGCCGCAGCAAGCGCACAGCCAGAGTAGGTGCACGATTGACTTGACCAATCGACGAGGCGTTCAGGTGCTTTACCTACATTGTTCGTCGGCAAGCTAGTTGCAGTTATCATATTTCAATGCCTCTCATTGGCGAATGAAATCAATTTCGTTCAAAGTCCATGCGCCTCCGGGACTCTGAGGCAGGGAAGTGGTCATTGTTGTTTGTATTGTTTTTCGCTGGGCCAGCCATTGGAGGGATAGCGATGGGGGTGGATTCAGTCCGGCTAGCTGGAGCGTTGGGCAGCTGGAGCTGACAGGTGATTGTCGTGGCGCCGCAATGGACGGCCCGCTTGTTAGCGTGCGCTTGCGGCGCAATTATAGAGGCGCCCATGTTAGTTATTCAAATAACAACGGCGGCCTTCCCAAAATGAAGCCAGGAGGAAAGGTCGTTTATGAGCCAGAGCGAGGGATAGCCGCTCGCTNGAGTCCATTGCACTGTACAGGATTGCCGATCGCGCTCTCAACCTCTGTGGTTGGCGCGCATGATGACGCTCTCGCACTGGACTCGCCAGCCAAAGCAAAGCTTGCGAGAGCAGACTAGACTAGTGGGATGAGCCGGCGTTGATTTGGATTCAGCTAGGTGTTCGTTTGGTTTTGAGCCAAAGCAAAACGAAACGGACGACTGGCTGCTAATGATCAACACCTGGCCATGTTGGCTGGCCCGACTTGAATTTGCACATTTGGCCGCGATGGCAGCCAAGGTGAGATCATGGCGGCCAGATTGTGTCCACGCGACAGGACCAACTAGCTCTCTCTCTCTCTCGCTCTCAGCCGCTCGCACTTGCTTGGCTCAAGCTCGCATCTGGCTGCTGGCTTGCCGAAGCCGAGGGTCCATCGGTTGCCGTGGCCTTGGTGGCGCGAAAGTTCACCGACTTCCTCGTCGTCGACAATTCAGCCGCCGCCGCCGCCGCCGCCGCCGCCGCCGCCACTTCCATGGACGCAAACGAGCATTGAACGCTAATTTCAGGCTGATTCCCCCCAACTATCAACGCAAATTTGGTTTGCGAGACAAAAGCTTGCTGATTGTTGTTCGAGTCGAGCCAAACAATTGCAAATTTTTCACATAAACTCAACCTGCTTCTCTAGCCAACACAATGTAAACGAGTCCGCTTGCNCCGTTGACAACAACAACACCAATTAGACGCGTTTGGCCAGCAAGTTTTAGTTCAGCTCACATTTGCCCTCTTGTTCTGTCGAAGAAACCCATTCTGCCACCTGAACTCAAGCCATTCCGGCATCTTTGCCTGCCAACCAACCAACTCTTTCCTCTTCCTCCTCCGTCCGGTTTGTCTGGACGAAACTCGAGCCCAATTTGCTTGCCTCCANTTGTCCACCTGTGTTGCTAGGCGCCCAAGTCGTGGGGAGCCGGCCACTTGGTGGGCCAAGCTGAAAATGGCCCGAAGGATTGTCAATCTCCCAAGTTCATTCATTGTTTAAACTAACCTTTGAAAGTCACCCAGTCAAGTTAGTTTTGCGCCAAGATGGAAACTTTGCTGAGTGACGATTACAGAGAGGAGCACTATCATGACGCAAGCGAGCACGGACTCACCTGGGTGCTAGTCAATGAGATGCTCCACTTGATTGTGCTCGGCTACACCCTCTTTGGGATGATTCGTTTCAAGGTCAAGTTTATTCATATGGTCAAGTTGGTCAACATAATCTCATTTGTCACCATCTTTCACAGTTGGTATTTAACTTTGAAGTTTGCNCTTATTGCAACAGTTATGTACTTTTTCTGCATAGAACTCGACCGACTCAAGATCTCTTTCTCCGATTTCAACTGCTCGCTATCTGGCGACAATGTCCTAACTGAAGCACTGAAACTGGAGAATAGGGTTGCAAATCGAGAAGCAGCCTCAGAATTGCCATCAGAGATTCAAGGTACAAGCGGCGACAGCTTTACGTCTGATGAAGCGACTTTCATAGAGCTTTTGAGGGCGCACTATCCACTCATGTTGGCTGAATTCCTAAACCTCTTTGGCGGCCCTCTCAAGTTGCTCGGGAAGAGGGCGACTCTGATGTACGGCTTCTATTCCATCGCTATCTTCATCATGCTTGCAATTTTTCCCATTGAGCTCTACTATCAGAATGTCGGCTTCAATTTCATCCGCTTCGTGTTGAACGATATCAATTGCATGAAAGATTTGTACGAGAAGAAGCGGAAGCATTTGGATAGGCTCAATAATTGGTCAAGGAACAAAAATACGTCCTTGCTCACGTTGAGCACGAAGAAGACTATCAGTCAGCACATTTTGAGGAGCACTCAGGTGTTTGAGTTCAGCTTGAGAGGTAGAGATCAGTTGTATAGCATTGAAAGTTCACCAGCACCTAATGATCGCTCCTGTCTAGGTAAAATTGCTACGCCCATTAAATCTCTAAGACACTCGTTGTCAACCAACCATTTAGATCAGCCGTGTTACAATGTCGTCATTGCAAACAAGAATCTTAAAAAATTCAAACCTCATGTTCGAAGCGAGAGTTGGTTCAAGATTGCAATGGTTATCTATCCGATATTTATCTTCTTCTACTTCTCTACCCTGATCATTGTTATTGGTGCAACCCTTCTATTTTATATCCAAAATCTGAAAGAAATCAACGATACCTGCACGAGTCAAGTGGATAGAACAATTGACTTGTTCTCAAATTGGACATTTTTAGACAGGCTGACCTTCCATGAGACTCATTACACAGTGTTTGCTCTCAGTTGTGCCTCCTCCTTCTATTGTTCCTACTATTTTGGAACAATTTTCGAGTTGCACGTTTGGTTGGAGGAAATATCCCAACAACTGAACCTCAGTAGGATCTTGCTTGATCTGAACGGACACGGATATGCACTTAGATCGGCGGTACCTCCGTCAAAAGATAGTCCATACCGGAATTACATAACTCGCGAAGTAGATCCAGCATTCGAGGGATATTACAACTTCAAGGATGGAGATGTTGATGAGAATTACAATCAATTCGGGGGTCTCAATGGTGCAAGATCGCATATAGCGTTCAAGTTTTCGCCTCAGTCGAAGCGGTTCAAGCTTAGAGAATTTATGGCTCTAAAGCTGGTCTCTAAGAAACAAACTGTCCTACGCGCCACCTATATCAATCTGTGTCTTTTCTTTGACGAATTGAACGACACTAGGTTCATGACTAAAACAATCCTCGGACGAACCACTCAAATAGCGTTTGGTTTTGCTCTNATGGCCTCGATAACTAGGTCGCAATTCGAATACAATTATAAATATCTCACCATCTTGCTAGCGGCTTGTCTAGCAATTCTAAACCTTTACCTGATTTGCGCGGCCTCCATCAATAGCAGGATAAACAAGTTGCTACCACAAATCCATTCGGTTATAAGCGGACTAACAATTGCAGAAAGAGACAACGATTTGCTTGAATTCTGGTTGCGTCATATCATGGCCTATGGAACTGACAAGGACGCTATGAGTTACAAGATCTACGGTTACAAGATAACCTGGAGTAGCATACTTAATTTCAACGGTGCAGTTTCTTCCGCTTACTTGCTCACAGTTTACTGAACTTTGATGAATCATGGAACAGCATTCAATCTGCTCCTCCCATCCGGTGACAGTCAATCTAAAGGTTCGCTTCAATTGTTGAACAGTGAAATTCTTCTCTCATGAGATTTATAAGAATTAGAACATTAAAACATTGAATGGGTTGTGGTTTATTTCGTTCAAGTTGCGCTGGCAGCTGCAAAGCTTAAATTGGCAGGTTAAGTTTCAATCTTTGTTAAGCTTGTAAACATGATATTGGGGCCCATGATTGTGTTGGTCGGAGGAGGTCACTTCAAACACATAGGCCAAACATAGCAATATTTCTGACGTTGATTCGCTAGTAATCACTTGAAGCACTGAGAAGTTCTCTAAAACGCTATTCATTTGCGAGACCCTAGGCAGTTGACGTAGTTTTCTTATAAATTGAATCATAAATTCGCACATAGGTGACCTGCTGATATTATAAGAGTAGCGGCCGTTTGAGCTATTAAATGAACCATAAATTTTGTCCACTTTTTCAACTACCTGATGGCCATAGGAGCAAGCTTTAGTTGAACAGGTGATATCTTTGTATGGATCAACAGTTTCAAAATGACTCGAGAAGCCAAAGTAGGAGTTTTGATCGTCAATATTGTACTCATAATCGTTGTTTAAATCTGCCCAAAACTTCACCAAGAAGAAGGCGTCTGAGGGTCCCTTTTGGAAGAGACCCTCTGGGCCACCAATTTCGGGAAATTTGTCTTGAATTTGGCTAATATCGATTCTCTCTAACTTGTTTGTCTGTCTTCCGAGGGTTTGCGTATAGTCTATCTGTACATAGGAGTGTCTCAGGACGCCCGTTGCGGAAGTTTGTGGTTGCGGGACCACAAGTTGGTGGTCTGGTGGATTGTTGCTCGCGATTGAGCCATTATTGCCTTCCGGTGGCTTCTGATGCTGGAGGTGGGTTTGTAGTTGAGTATTGTTGATCAAATAGGGATTTTGGAGGAAATGGGCAGGCAGATGCTGGTTCGAGGCGACTGGTTGGGCGGCTTGGTGGCTGGTGGTGCTGGTGTTGGTTTGACTGGATGGAGGAGGTCAGGTAAGGCGAGGTTAAGTGTGCTGATTGCAATCCATTGTTAGCGCTGGACAAGTCGGGTTTTAAATTTGTGACAGTTGTTGGCAGCGGAGTTGCTTGTACTAATCTGACTGGCTGGCTTATGGGCGAAAAGCTGCGATGTTCAATGAATGCAGAGAACTCAACTAGCCTGATCTTCTGCGTAACAATCGGCCGATCAATCCAAATATCATAGTAGCCGGCTTGTTGCGATTGCTCGTCGTGGCGGCTAGACTGGCCGCTTAGGGTTGAGGAGGGCGAAGGCGAGGCTCCTGAGCCGGCCGAGGCGGCCTCCGACTTGGCTTTGCGTCTCGCGAGTACCTGGATGTGACTTGAGACTTGTTTTCTGGTTCGCGTTTTGCCAGTTCGCATCATAATGTGGCGAGCAATGAGCTCGTTGCGACCGTACATCTTTCCACCGCCCTCCTCTTGGAGGATGTGTTTGCGCCTTCCGCAGGGCGGAAAGAGGAGAAGAGCCTCTCTGAAGCATTGCTCGATTTCGGGGGACCAAACGCCTTCGCCGTCGCCGTTGGCATCGTCCGATTTACTGTGCTCGTTGTTGACATCTAGATCCATCCTGCTCGCTGGACCCAATTGGGCCGCCACTCTGCTCAAAGTTTGATGGTTTCGTGCTTTCTGGTTTTCTTGGTTGACCAACAAGTGTTATGTTTGATGTTTTAGCTTTAGTCAACTTTTAATATTAGCTTAAACTCGCTCCTCTAGCTGACTGCTTGTCTATTGAAGTGGGCGACACTTTCATTGTGGCTAGTTGGTGTTTTTGGGTGAGAAAAGTGGGCGCTCTGAGGCGGCAGTTGGGTGCGCAAAGCAAAACACTCCTGTTGCTGCTCGGCTTTTGCAATAGTTCGACTCGCGAAACTTGCGGCCTCTGCACTGCCGATGGGCGGCTCTTTGGGCTGAACAGGATGGCGGCGGCGGCGGCGGCGGCTCTGGGTTCTGGGCTGCAAGTGGGGCCCCAATGGGAGCGGGTGGGGTTTAAAAAGGTGGAGTAAAGGTTGGAGTTTGGCCGAAGGGGAGGAGCAGTGGGTTCTGGTTGTGGGCGAATTGCACTGTGCACTCGCTCGCCTGCTCGCGCTGGACACTGGACTCTGGTTTCGGCTGGACTCGGCTGGACTGGACTGGAGTTGAGTTGAGTTGAGCGGCGGCGGCGGAGGAGGAGGAGGCTGAGCACCAAACATTGAAAGCCGAGCGGCCGGGGGAGCTGGGGGCAAACTGGGAGCCCTCGCTGGGAGCGCACCACTCTGGCCACTGCACTCTGGCCGCCCCTGCCTTTGGAGAAGACTCGAGCGCCTGCCCCTGCAGTAAGCGCGCACTCCTTGCTTTGGCCAAAGGCGGGCGCCTGCAAACCTGGCCGGCTCACCTTTGCACCGGCGGAGGCCCAGTCGATTGTCTGTTGTTTGCTGGGCCGGCTGCACTTTCCATTGCAGCGAGCGAGCGAGCGAGCCCCAGCCGGCCCGCACAAAGACCAGCCCCAATCAAGTGGAGTGCAGGCCAGTGCATTGGCTCCAGTTTATCGCCTGGCTGGGGCTGCCTCTGCCTCTGCCGCTGCCTCTGCTATTGCTGCTGCTGCCGCGGCCGGGCCGGCCGGCGCGCACAATGGCCACTTGAGCGAGCCTATGCGCGCCGGCCGAGCGCGCACAATGGCGAGAGGGCGCAGGCTGGCGGCGGCGGCGCCAGTGGCAGCACTTGCGGCTTCGGCAACTGTTGCCGGCCGAGCGGGCCGGGCGCAGCGAAAGCAGGGACACAGGCGGCTGGCAGCTATGGCCGCCGCCGCCGCCGCCTCTGTCGCCTTGTAAAACGAGCCAGAGGCTGCAAAACGGCTCGTTAGTGGCCGGCTCCCCTCCTCTCGCCGGCCTGTGTGTGCAGCGCCGCCGGCCGAGCAGCCAAATTGACAGAAGCGAGCCAGACGAGTGGCGGCGGCTGCGGCCATGGTGCGCAGCTCGCTCGCCGGCCCGGCCCAGCGAGCCAGACTGCGCGGGCCGCCCAACTTGGGGCGCTCGTTGCGCGCAGCCTGCAGGTGCAAGTCTAATGCGCGCTCCTCGCCGGCGCGGCCCGCGCCAACTCCATCGGAGGGCGAGCGAAGGGAAGAGCAGCGCTCGTTTAGCGGATGGTTTCGCGCACGGAAGCCCGCCGCTCGCAGCCGGCCAAGTCGCGCGACCCGCAAGACGCTCGAGTGGGCAGCTCGGCGGCGGCGGCGGCGGCGGCCTCCAATTGCATCACCGCGCTCGGCGCGCATAACTCGGCCCACGCGGCCGCCGCCTCAGGTGGCAGCGGCCGCGGCGCCGCCCAGTATCATGTGCGCGAACTAGCCGCTCGTAATTAAAAGCCAGCCCCAACTCCACTCTCGCTCACCTCAACGGCGGCTCCACTGCCACTGCCTTTGCCGGCGCCCAGATTAATCAAATGGGCTAAACTGGAGCCGAGCTCACATTGGCCGCCCCACATTTCCAGCACCAGCGGGCGGCTCAGCTCAGCTCAGCTCAACTCGGCTCGGCTCGACCAGGCCATGTCGCTGGCCAGCTTTGGCCCGCGACATGTCCAGGCTCCTACTTCGGCGGTCTCGTTGCTTCTGGCGCGAGAGGTGGCGCAAACTGGGCCGGCGACTGTATAGCCTTGAAAATAGATAGAAGCGAAATGGCTCGATTGTGGCGAGATAGGCGCTCATAGCAACAGGTTGGCTGGTTTGGTGGCGCAACGCGTTTTAGTTTTGCTCTCAGTTGAAGCAAACTGTAGACGAGCCATGCGCGCGCAGAGCTCCAGGTTTAAAGAGTCACGAGTGAGAGCGAACAAAGCCTCTTGTTGTGTTGTTTTGCGCCAAAAACTCTCGCTCGCCCGCCTCGAGCCGGCCGCTCGNGTTCGTGGCACTCTGGATCTCTAGCTCAAACCCTATTACTCTGCTCGNTTCCCGTCCACCACCAACTCGAGCCCTCTCAAAACCAACCAAAACCAACGCAACATGGACGCCATCAGAGATTTCGGCCAAGATCAGGAGCTGGCGAAGCAGTTCCTAAGGGATTTCACTCATGTCGACGAGACGGGCGAGCTCAGCCCCAAGTATGGCCCTCGGCTCACTCAACTCGCAAACAGGGACACCACCCACATGTTCATCGACTTGGCCGACGTTGAACAATTCAACCAGGATTTGGCCCACCAAATCTCCGTCAACACNTTCCGCTACACGCAAATCTTTTACCAGGCGCTAGATGAAATCCTGCCCTCATACAAGACGCGCGAACCCGAGAGAAGGGATCCGATGGACATCTTCATCGAGCAGCGCCTGCTTACAGCCGAGCGCAACCAGAGAAACCAACAGCANCCAACTCTAAGCGCCAGCGCAACCCAGACAGCCAACTCTGGCTTGACGGGCAACATTGACATCGATGGAAAGTATCCGCCCGATCTCATTCGGCGCGCTGAAATCTCCTTCAAGCCGTCAAACTTTCAGGCGACTCCCATCAGGGAGGTCAAGGCTANTTCGGTGGGACAATTTGTCACAGTTCGAGGTATTGTCACTCGTGTCACCGACGTTAAGCCCAAAATAACCATTGCAACTTACACCTGTGATCAGTGTGGATGCGAGACCTTCCAACCAATAACAAACTCCGACTTCACCCCCCTCTTTGAATGCTCGAGCGCCGCTTGCAAGTCCAACAAAGCGCTTGGCCGCATAACGATGCAAATTCGGGGTTCAAAATTCATCAAGTCCCAAGAGATCAAGCTGCAGGAACACTCGGACCAGGTGCCCACAGGACACATCCCTCGAACAATCACGGTGATGGCTCACGGTGAACTAACTAGGCATTGTGCACCAGGTGATCATATATCCGTTTCGGGTGTTTTCCTTACGGTTGAAAAGTCAGGCTATCGCATGAGAACAGGAGGTTTAACGGCCGACGTTTACATAGAGGGCCATTACATTACACAAATGAACAAAACCGAAGACGATGAACTGAATGTAGAGCCCTTGAGCCAGGAAGAGGCTGCATTGTTCGTACAAGGCCAAGAAAACTTCCTAGCCAAACTTAGCTCAAGCATCGCACCCGAAATATATGGCCACGAGCAGCTCAAAAAAGCTCTCCTGTTGCTACTTGTTGGTGGCGTTGATAGGAGTCCCTTTGGAATGAAGATCCGAGGTAATATAAACATTTGCCTGATGGGAGATCCTGGAGTTGCGAAATCGCAGCTATTGAGTTTTATCGATAGGCTAGCCACTCGAAGTAAGTCCAAAATTCATCCATCCTTTCCAACGTCCCCTCAGCGTACTGAGTTAGCGACCTCTTCATTGGTCGCCTACAATATCATACTGAGGCAAATTAAAGCCCAACGTACTCTCGAAATCAACTGAACCTGTTGCTTTCATTTTCAGTTCGGCTACATCCAAACCAAAACAATCGACCATATTCTTAGGTTAGCGTCACAAAAACTAACATTCGTTACAACTACTTGAACAGGTCAATACACAACCGGTCGTGGATCATCAGGTGTCGGTCTGACTGCTGCCGTTCTGAGGGACCCAATCACGAACGAGCTAGTGCTAGAGGGCGGGGCCCTTGTTTTGGCAGACGAGGGAATCTGTTGCATCGATGAATTTGATAAGATGATGGAGGCCGACCGAACGGCAATCCATGAAGTCATGGAACAGCAAACTGTGTCCATAGCAAAGGCTGGAATAATGACAACCCTAAATGCTAGAGTGTCCATCTTAGCTGCCGCCAATCCCGCCTACGGACGCTACGATTCTAATCGCACCATCGAAGACAACCTTCAACTCCCTCCAGCATTGCTCTCTCGATTCGATTTACTCTGGCTCATCAGAGACAACCCAGATACTCAGAAAGATCTCAACCTCGCTCAACACATAACCCAGATCCATTGGCACCCAGATCAGCAACCACCTGATAACCAATATGACGTTATTGACATGAAACTAATGCGAAGGTACATCAATTTGTGCAAGACAAAAAGCCCAATCATCCCGGAGAGTTTGAGTCAGAAGTTTGTGCAGCTCTATCTCGAGATNAGAGAACGTAAACGATCTGATTGTCGTGAGGGTATTCTCTTTACATCGCCTCGCTCACTATTGGCAGTAATACGACTGTCGACCGCATTTGCCAGGCTCAGGCTGGCGGAAATAGTCACTGAAAGTGATGTTGATGCTGCGATGGAGTTGTACAATTGTTCACGAGAATCGATAGACGGCACAACCAAGTCCGCTACACCAGCCGCCTTGATTCTACTCAAACTTCTCAAAGAAATCTCCAAAACTAGCCAGCAGAAAACGATTCCAATGGTGAAAGTAATCCAAGAGGCAAGTTCACAAGGCCTTTCCGAGCAGCAAGTTTCATCCGCGCTAGATATTCTTGCCAACGACATGGAGTTTATCTTCAAAGATGAGAACGAGGTTACAATAATTTAGTGGTTTAGTATTTGTCAATGGATCAATTAAACGGGAGAAACGATGACAGTTTTGCCGACGAGTAGTCTCCCAAGCATCCTGGCTAAAAAGACGTCCGGTGGCCAGTGCGGTGCTTTCAAACTCCGCGCTTGCACCTGTTAGTCAACCTGATGCTATCCACGAATGGTGATTCGATTGATTTGTGGGCGATATTCCATCATTTCTCAACCGGGTTCCATTGGTCCATCTGTTCAAACCCGTCTCTCTGCAACAATGCATGGATCTCTCGTAGGATTGGCGGCCACATCAAGGCAGCGGCCAGCAGTGGTGAGGCACTTTTACTACCACGCACTTTCGACGAAACCTCGAACCAAGTTATTCAAACAGATACCATGCAAGAAAGGCTTTATACCATCCTGGCTGAGTTTAATGCTCAGTGGAGGGCCCGGTTATTTGCACGATCACTGCGACAAGCGTCACAGGGAACTTGGCCCAATTTACAGGGAGCATCTTGGTTCGAGTGAGTTGGTATTCTTGGCCGATACAAAACTTATACAGACTGTCATCGCAAATGAAGGACCTCACCCACATCACAATGTGCCCGATGCTTGGAAGTTTTACAACAAAATTCACAATGTCGAGCGAGGTTTGTTCTTCCAAGTGGGCGAACCATGGTCAAGGGCGAGGAAAGTTTTCAACCGAGTTATGTTGGCTGATCCCAAAGCTATTTTAACATTCACCGAGGGTTTGCTAAAAATAAATGAAGACTTGAAGGCCGATTGGAACACCCACAAAAAGAACCTAGAGGGTTTTGTCATCATAGATGATATCAAGTCTGAGTTATGTAAATGGTCAATCGAATCGACAGGACTCATGTTGTTTGGTAACAGGATGGGCTGTGTTGCCAATGAACTAATGGGCGATAAGATAAGCTCGGCGGATGAACTAGTGAGCAATGTTTCTAGTATGTTCGCGGAGACTTCAAGGTTCCAGGTGCTTCCGGTACAATTAGCGCATCGGCTCAATTTGAATGTCTGGAGAAGGTTTGAGCTTGCTACCTCGAACATGATCCGTATAGCGAACGACTACGCAATCAGAAATATCAAACAACTCAAGAAAGAGAGGTCCGGACAGAGTCTGATCAAGAAAGTGCTTAACTCGGGAGCGTTAAGTGAGGAGGAAATCTCGCGAAGTGTAGTAGATCTCATAATTGCTGCCGCTGATACCACCTCGAATTCGCTGCAATGGATGTTTTACCTACTTGCCAAGAATCCAGCTGCACAATCAAAGATCCACAAAGAAATCAACTTATTCATGGACCGATCAATCGATCATAGTCAGATAAATGATAACACCGTCTATCTAAGAGCTTTCATACGTGAAGTATCGCGTCTCTACCCGACAGCGCCTTTCTTGGCTCGAACTCTGGACAAGGACATAGCTCTTGGAGGTTATTTAGTGCCTGCTGGAAAGACGATAGTTTTCTCTCTCTATACCACCAGTCGAATGGAGGAGTATTTCGATCAACCTCTGGAATTCAAGCCAGAGAGATGGATTAGGTCGAATTTGTGTCGAGGTGGAGAGGTTAGCAGCAATTGCGGACGAAGAAATCATGCCTATGCTAGCTTGCCGTTTGGTAT
>Ga0058699_1000472_pt1 | contig 12531 bp, 7 predicted proteins | sample AgamicAtPe_FD_55078 | JGI IMG/M metagenome (GOLD analysis project Ga0058699, IMG submission 55078) | Agave microbial communities from Guanajuato, Mexico - At.P.e | ecosystem: Host-associated > Plants > Phyllosphere > Phylloplane/Leaf | place: Guanajuato, Mexico | collected 2012-10-15 | reverse complement strand
CTCTCTCTCTCTCTCAGCTGAACTCAAGCTTTCAGCTGAATCGCGAGTAAAACCAGTGAGCCGAAGAGGGCTCAGATGGACGACAGGAAGAGCAAGTCCATTGTGTTGAAACACGGAGATGGTGCCAGCTAAGGAGGCGGGCAAGCGAGCTACCAGCTGCTCTTGCTTACTCCTCCTCAAGTCACCAAATTTAATTTTGAGTTTACCTGCCAGCTAGAGCTGGCAACCGCTTGGGCAGGTAATGATGCTCGCTGGTTTGTTGAGGCAAAGGACTGCAATTTAGAGGATACCACTCTCTTGCTTAAACTTTTCCCTCTTCCTCCTCCCCGACTTGCCCTACCTTGAATTCTCCAGTCACTTCGGCGTGCGTGTGGCAAAGAAAAAAGGAAGCCAGTGTGCCGGTGTGGGATCGATTCCTATCCTTCATACAAGCTCGAAGAAAATGCGCTAAAAAGAGGCGTGCTCTTCCCACTTTCGGCATCGCCTTCAATCCATACAAAAGCCTTGGTCAAGCATTGACTTGCGAACCAATTCGTGTTTATCTTCATGGCTGTGCCTTCACTTTTGGTTATTCACGGTCATGCCAAACTTCTCACACGTTAAAGAAAGCTACATCTTCATTACTTTCCATTGAGTTTGCGCACTGCCCACCATATCCAAATCGCGAGGCTACACACCTTGAGTGTGTTGTTTTGAGTGAACCAATAATAATTACATTATCATACTGGCCCGCACACAGGTATCTGAGGAAAAGTCCGATTTTCCTCTAGCACGCAAATCTCTCAAAGTCATAAGATGTGATCATGATGAGTGTGCTTGATGGAGATGGTGATGTTCGCAAGAGATGCGGCATTTCTATGATATAGTGAGAGTAAGGCAACCTGATGATTTAATTTGGAGCCATGAACCGCAAACATAGCTGCAGTGGCAATGTCAGGCCAGCGCCCTCCTGTTCGCCATCACGTTGGATTTGTTCACACGACCAACAGGTGGTCATAAGAACAACTGACTTGCAAGGTGGCCGAGTTGCTGGGATGGCCATTGCTGTCGCCACATCTCACTTAGTTCAGGTTCGAGGAAAATCTCGTAGCTCTCAAAAAACATCCTCTCATCCTTCCCCTCACCCGCCCCCTCTTGTAGAATGTTCTCTACCTTAGCTGTATGTAAAATGTATGAGAAGTTCTGGGACTACAACCGGAGAGGGAATTGTCGGTTTAAATCAAAAGGATCCTCAATCATAAGGCCGAAAGCTTTGTTGTCTTTGGCAACCGCCGTGCCTCTTTCCCTTTCTATCAAACTTCTTTTCTTTTCTTTAGCCGACGAATCACTGATTTGTCGGCTCAAAATTTAAATACTTTGGAATTCTCGCCCCTCGACCGTATGCTTTCATGAGTCATACAAGAGGTGAACTTNGCCTGTTGATTAGTGGCAATAATAAAGTGTAATTGAGCGCGGTAAATAACCGAAAAAGGTCCATGCTACTCCTGTTATTGCTGACCTTGTTTCAATGTCCACTCTCAGCGATCTTCCTTGATCAACGAAGTCGTGCTCACCTATCAGCTCAATTATTGAGTTTTAAAATTCGAAGTATAAAAAATTGGTGTCAATAGGGGTAGTGGATCTCCAGATTCGCTTCGAGAGGNATATTTGGCCTCATTTGGCGCGATAAAGTCTGAGGATCGCACAGAATCTTTAGAATGCTGTGCTAGTTTTGCCGCACAGCACAATTCCATGAGTCTAATTCTGATACGACACCTATAGAAGCTTATAGCTGTCCTCCCTGAATACGAACCCCCTAACTAACCGTAAAATTTTCAAACTCTGCTTCAAAACCAACCGAATCAACCGACACATGTAAAACGGGTTTTGCACAAATTATATCCTGAATAATTGTCCCCTACCAACAAATCAACCAACACTTTCGCTCGTTTGAACACTATCTAACGGATACACAAATAAACCTCAATAAAATCATCAGCATGTTCTCAACGGCATGAGGCGTGAATGCAAATGTCACGGCTTATCAGGTAAGATTCAACAGCCCAATCGGTATCTATGTCGGACTCTAGCATCAGCGACAAATTGTGCTAACCTCACTCAATTTTTCAAATTTTTAGGAGCTTGCAATATGCAAACGTGTTGGCTAAAGTTGCCCCCTTTCAGAGAGGTTGCGAGTAAGCTACACGATAGTTTAGATCAAGCGATACGAGTCATTTATGTGGCGCATAATCCTACTAATCGGCAAAAGTCGCTGACCTCAACGGATATCAAGAAATCCAATAAGAAGCGTTCATCGGTGAATGGACCCACGAGGTCATCAGCATTGTCTCATTCTTCGGCCGCAAATCTGCACAACTCAAATCAAAACGCACTCAACGATCCCCTGATTGAAGATAGAGCTAGTATGCTGGGCAGCAGGCAGAAAGGCACAAAGAGGCACACGAATTCAGACAACTGTGAGGATTGCTACCGTACACCTGTTAGTCAAACTGAGGGCGGCAGCAGCACAATTAGCCCCAGAGGCGGAGGTGGCGGCATCATTCAATCGGCAAAAGAAGAGAGTGGCAGCGATGAGCATAGATCCAACCGGGATCTGCATGGTGGCAACACAACCGTGGTCAAGAAACGACCCGTTGCGAGATCGATAGGTATAGCGGCCTCCACCATATCGCCAAGCAAATTTGACCTTTTATACTATGAGGAATCTCCAGATTTTTGCTTACCTGATGAAAGGTACAATATCAAAGGAACGAAGGATCGAATATGTAGTGAAAGTCCCAATGCCATCAATAATTGTGAAAGGTTATGCTGTGACCGAGGTCATAAAACTGAAGTTCGCGAGGAAAAGTACAAGTGCGAATGTCAGTTTAAATTCTGCTGTAAGCTCGATTGTAACACTTGTACGAGGCGGAAGGTTATACATAGATGTTCATGACACTATTCCACCGAAAAGGTTAACTCTTTGCCATACTAGATAGCCTTACCGATCTATTCACAGAAGCTAATCGACAGTTAACCCGATGAAGTTGTCCCTTACTTGTAGTTCATAACTTCCAATCATCTATTCAAACATTTGTACATAAATATGTATGTAAATACGCCCGAAGCTAGGAAAGCAGTTTGTCGGCATCGATTTTTACTTTGTGATTAAAATCGTTATTAATTATAACAAAAAGTAGACCCTCATGCTTTCGAGAATAGATTCTAAATCTCCACAGGATCTATATGTATTGTAGGGGTTCAAATGGATCTTCCGGATAGTTGAGGCCCTCGGAAAAGCTCGTTTCACATTGAACTTGTGTCTGGCGAATGGACTATAGATGGACCCCATGATAGCAGCCGTGAGCCGCCTAGACCGATCCAATGAGGCTGGAAACACCGAAAGGCATTCGTTGATCAACGAGAAACCAATGGGAGTANGGGTGCATGCTTGAATCGTTCAACTAGATGCTCTAGTGAACTGAGATCGAAACTTCATTACGGTCCCCACATAACGCATTCTAAAACAAATGAAACTATGTAAAAATTCAACCACTGCCAACGAGTCAATTTGATCTAACAAGATTCCGTAGTGCCCCCAAGTCTCGAGATGATGCGCGCCATTCACCTTATCACCTGATCATCAAAAGAGTGAGTCGAAACAGTGACAAAAAATTCCTTGATTCAGAGAATTTACCTGGTACCTATACCAATTCGTTGCTAGATCTCTAAACAAATCTGAAAAATTGATAAAGTTGTCCCAGTCCGAGAGGCAGGCATCAAGTCACTGGAGGCAATCTATGCACAGTCGGTGCTTAAAGCTTCGGACCCTCCGATCGTTGTTTTTGTTTTTTATGCTCCTCGATATAAACATATAAGGAGATACGATGTTCTTGAATTCACGATGGTAACCTTCCAAGGCTATTAGCATAGAAAGGTCATGGTCGAAGTCAAAACTAGAGATGTAAGTTACTAACTCGCGCCTGATGGACAATGGTTTACTGGTTGCGATTTCAACGTCCAACGAGCGAGGACCTCGCTGCGAGGTGATGATGGGTCACGAGAGGGCGTCGCCACGAGCCAGCAGCGGTATTTCAACTTGCGAGCGGGCCAAATGATGGAAGCGTCAAACTAGATACATCTTTACCAAATATTCATGTCCAACCTCTGATTGCTTTGCATTCAAGACGCAACTGCAGTATAAAGGTCAGGTTCCAGGAAAGTTGACACGATCATTCATCATTGTACCCGATGAAAAGGGACAATACTCGAGACAGAATCATCGTCGATCATCTCGCAAGAATCATCCAATGAAATTCCCTCCCCCGCCACCAGGTATCAAGGAACAGATCAATATACTGATCACCTACTTGATAGAGAGTGGCATCAACCACAATCAAATCTGTACTCATAAATCAGTTAGCTCTATGGTCTCTTGCCTGCTTAATGATTGGAGGAACATGCCAGAGACTAGGCACCGCGAATTCGAGAAAATCTATCGAGAGGCGTCTGAGACAGTTGCATCTGGATGTGTGGATGAATGGACAACTTTTCAAGGTGAAGTCCCGAAGCTAAATACGAAGAAGATTACCGAACTGACCAGAGAAGCCGAGGTCACGCAAATTCACAAGTAGGCTGTGGATTTTATTAGCTTTTAATTATAAGAGGAATCTTTAGACAGCTGTAGCAGTGTGAGAACTGTTCGTCTGAGAGACAATCTCATTATCTTGCTTGATGATTTTTATCAAATGCTCTATTCCGTGTAGTTCGTTCTTCAGATGGTTTTTGATATCTTCGACGACTGAGTCATCAAGATGAACGTTGGGGGACCGATGTTGTTGATTTTGGACTTGTTTGAGCTGTGACATGAGCTCATTCAAACAACCTTTATACTTGGTTTGTGCATGTAATTCTGAGAGTATGCTCTCCATTCGAGATCGTAATTTTTCTTCATCAGCTTGGATCGGGAAACCTCTCCGGTTCTCTATTTCCTGCATTATTAGCACCTTCAAAACTCGATTAGCTAGCACTACCTTTTTTCTCCTGCATTCCTCCAGTTTTGACTTCATCGCAGCCACGTGTTTTTGCATCTCTGAGACACCATCGGACAGTTGCCTCAGCCTTATCTTCTGCTGCTGCGTTTCGAACTGTTGCATCTTGAATCGGTCATTCAAAGCTTGAAATCCGATCAAAGGTATAGGAATAAATTTCTTCGGATCTGGATTGTTGAGCTTGGCTTGTTCCCATACTTTTGGATCGATTCCGTCCGGCACTTTACCTAAGTATTCTTCGACCTCCCTCTCACTGAGCTCCTGCAGGGGAATGAGTTGAATAAGATTGTTCGATAAAGCCTGATTAAGCTGTTGATACTGTTGTGGTTGACTCAGGTGCCTCAAAATGTCTGCAGCGGGATATCTCCGATTGGTTGCAGGGTCTATGATTGAGACTGTCAATATGCACTTATTATCTGGAAGAGTTTTTGAGGTTTCAACCTTCACACTGCAGTTAACGCCACCAAAAAGACATCTGAGATTCTGCTCTAGTTGAGGAATACCATTGTCAACAATTGACGATTTCAAGAGAAGAGCGAATGTTTGCTTCGATTCGACCCTTCCACAGTCTTCTGCGCCTCTTTTAGCATAACCTATGGCCTTGAATCTTTGAGTTGGCAGCGATTCTGTCATCTCCAAAGGCCCTGCATCGCGCGCATAATATGCTTTCCCAGCACCCCAAAGTGCCTGGATTCTGTTAAAGTTGCCCAAAATTTGATCTCTGGCATCATTGTAGATGCGTGGTTGCGATATCACTTGTAATATCTGGTTAATTTGTTGCTGATACATGATTCCCTTTGAAAATAAGACAACGAGTGTTAAGAACAGGGCATATTGGTCAACCAGCCTCACATCATATCCAGAATTTCACTCGCATTTCTGTAACGAGCCTGTGTTTAGAGTAGTTTCTCATCCCTCACCCACGTGTAGTCTATGCTGCGTACCACATTTCGGCCCAACTGATCGACCTCAACAAATTCATTCTAGAATTTACACTCCAGACGTTTGGTTTATAAACAGAAACTCGTTAAAAGAAATGCCCAAGGATCCGATTAGAGCTCCCAAAAATGCTAAGCAGAAGATTTCCGCTGAAACTAGACCGAGGAAGAAGAGGAAAAACAGCAAGCGATATAAGGGAAGTTCATGGGAACCGGCACCCGTGAGGGAGGCTCCCCACAGTTTTGTCATCAAGAGAGGCCAAATAGGAGGAGGTTTGATGAAGTTAATGAACGACATGAGATGTGTACTCGAACCATTCACAGCTAAGAACCTACATGTCATGAGGAAAAACAGTGTCAGAGATTTTGTATCCATTGCCTCCATATTCCACGTTCAGAACATGTTAATTATCACGCGAACGGAGAAATCAGCCTACCTCAGATTTTGTAAACTACCCAGAGGCCCAACCCTTACCTACAAGATCATTGATTATACCCTGAAGAAAGATATTGTCGCGAGCCAGAGGAAGCCGTGTAGCACTCCAGATCTTTATCTACGTGCACCTCTTGTGATAATGAAGTCCTTCAATGAGAAAATTCAAGGCGATGAGGAGCACCAATTTGATCAGAATGAGCTCCAGACGGTAATGTGGCAAGGATTATTTCCCTCTATAGATGTTAGGCATTTGAAGCTGTTAAAAATGAAGAGATGTGTTCTGTTGAGACTTGACCCAGCCACTGGAAACATCGACTTCAGACATTACGCCATCAGGGTTAGGCCTGTTGGAGTCTCTAAACCTATCAGAAGATTAGTCACACGTAAGAAGATACCAGATTTGGGCAAATTTCAAAGCATCGACGATATGCTCGACGATGGCGGTATGAGCAGTGGTGCCTCAGATGGTGAAGAAGATCAGCTAGACACGAGTAGGCATGTGGATACTAGCAATGAGGATTTTTCAACAACGAAAAGTGCTATCCGACTGGTCGAGCTCGGACCTCGGTTAACTATCAAACTACATCGCATAAATGAGGGTCTCCTCGGGGGTATTAGACTATATGGATGAGAGGTCGTTGGGGTACTTTATTGACTAATTCGATCCCTCAATAAAGTTTGACGACGGAACCAACCATCCTACTAATCACAGACTTCAACATATCCATTGGAACGTTTGACGACCATTTTCTTGAAAGCACTCTGTTGACAAGCTCAGCGTCTTTCAGTTGGGGGTCATCTTTTTTTGGATCAGATTCAGCGTACATAACAAACATGAGCAACCCTCGTCGTCTTTCTGATTCATCTTTGTCTATAAATTGAAATAAGTTCATCACTTGAGAGCCGGGAAGTTTCTCGATGTTATCAATCATGACGACGTACCTGTTCCCGATTCTATCCAATGAATTTTGCAGTACTTGCTCAATTCTGTTTGAATTCAGAGTGCTATCAGAGGCATCTAGGAATGCATAATCAGTAGCAGTAATGTTGGCTATGGTTCGTGCTATACATGTGGTCGGATCTAGCCTACAGTTGCTGTTCTTAGATCGTCCTATCAGCATGAGAACGGACACCTCTCTTTCAATGAGGGACAGTCGAGTCTTGATTGTTCTAATCTCTCGGTGCGACAGGATTTTCGGATGACGAGCTCGCATTTTGTCGATCTCTCTGATTTTGATTGCAACATGTTCTGTCCGACCAGGGTCTGTTATTCCAACTGTAAGTATATTCCAGTGGACGAGAAAGATGAAAAACCCAAGCCTGTTAAATGAATGGCTCAGGAATCTCATGGCCACTGTTTGATAGCAGATCTTTGTTGCATCCAGTAAAATAAGGGGGTGTTGGATATGATCACAATTGAAAAAATTGTGCAAATCGGGTGAACTGTACAAAAGTAAACGCAGACCCGCTACAGAAATAAACACTGAACTGCAAAACTTTTGCTTCAAGTTTGGAATTTTAGTGGGAGCTTGTTGTCGCGCCTGACTTTTTACCCGCCCTCCCAATGATTGCCACTCTCGCATCGGGTCGAGCGTGCTTCGGGCTAGACGCACCCCTCTTCAATCAGGATCATTGGGCCTGCGGACGGTTTTTCTACTTGAAGATAAGGCAGATGTCCAAAATTCGTCATCGGTGAGACTCTTCTCTACCTCCAATAACCTCGAAAAATTGCGCAGGAGGCTACACGAGTGTGGCAGGGATTAACAAGTGCCAAAATTAGAGCGAGAGTATCCATCAGATTTGGAGTCTGGTTGACGAACTTGTTTCTCAACGCGGTGACGCGCCAAGACCAAGATAAAGGTGTCTTATCGAACTGGATCAATCCTTTTCACCAAACATCTTGCGCATATGCCTACAAGAGGGCTCGAATACANAGGAGATTCATGAGAACCACCATGAAACTCGGATCAATCATAAATTTAAGCTTATACTTGAAAGCTGAGGTTTCCGTTTTGAACGCTCTTTGAATGCAGAAGTTGTATAAGTAGCGTCCTATGGAGGTGGCTCGAGGCAGTTTGCAACTCATAGACTTGGATGTTGGGATAGTTATCGCTTGTTCGAGCAATGATTAGTATCACATTCAACGACACAACGAGCCGCTGCATTGAGCAATCGATGTTTGGCCACTGCTTCCGCGTCGCCTCTGCTGAGCTCTAATTAATCATTGGGGTCTCATTGACCAACACTAAGTTACCTATCAATACCCGCACACAATGCAATCGATCTTAGAGAGATTCACCCATTCTTGGCCGCGAGGGACCATGTGCAATCTGCGAACTCTAGTCCGAGGACCCAAGAGCAGACAAAATCTCAACTAGATAGTGTCTTCTAGTATCGCTGGCGTCCCTATGCCTTTGCAGTTGCGTGTCGCCAAGATTTCGTACTTCTAGGCGTGAATTCCACTCGCGGAAGTCCCATGATAATCATGACCGTCAGACCAATCGAGAGTCGCGAGTAAACATGGGCTCTATGCAACGATGCTGTTGCCTCAGTTCGACTAGTACAACAGTGGCACAAAAAGTGATGCAACCTTTTATCGCTTGCCCATGGGTTGGAAGGGTTATTCCGGGTATAAATTAAACAATCATTTGATAATCCAATGCGCCTACCCGCACGTTTAGAATGCACTATAACCCGAATGCTGCTTGTACCTTTGATGCAGTTGGGTATTTCTCATGCATATTGCTCGCGTGATACTACAGTAAATTGCACACTACCACAACTGGCTAAGTCGTTATGCAGTTGTTGAGCTCGAATTGCATTGAGGCCGAAGTTGAGTCGAGGATTCCCTCGTAACTATTGCAAAATGAGCGCGAGCTTACCTGTAATAATTAGACACTCTGGGGGTCACCAAACACTTGAACTCTCAGCGCACCAATACGTGAGATTCAACCGGATCTGACAAACCACCCCAGCGGTTAAGAATTCGAAAATTTAGTATTCGAATATCACTCACCTCGCTTTGGTAATCTTGGCGAGAGTGATTGCCGAAGCTACTTGTCAGGTCAAAGCATCCTCTCAAGCTGTCAAATGAAATTGCTCGCAACCTACCCATTCGCAGCGCGAGCGCGATACAAGTTTCTGCTCACCAGAATCCAACCTAACCTGTCTTGATTCATCAAAGCTCGCACGAGCGCTTCGAGGATAAACTCCACGCGAGAGCCACTCGCTGTCAGGTGAAAGGTTGCGAAACAAGCCCTTCCTCCCACAGCTTTTAGAGACCTTCAGAATCTGAATCAACGAGATGCGCGCCATTAAGAGAGTTGTCGGGGAGACAAATTCAACTCGAGGAATCGCACAAGTGGATCGATATCCTCTCTAAAGCATCGGATCTCTCATTGTGTCTACGACTCAAGATAATGCCATTCAACAAGTTGGTGCTTTTGTGATTATATTCGCCACCAAGAACCTCATCGAACCTCGTGAAAAGATTCCATCGCGAGCAAGTTTCAACATGGATTTCCGGTTGCTTATATGGACCTTGGTCTTGNGTTTTAGCATAATCTACTGGATGTGGCAGAATTACGCAATCGTTATAGACTATGATCGGAATCCCGAGCTCATCAACCCATCAAGTGGGTCAAAAATCGCACCCAGCGAGCTACTAACAAATTTTTCCAAGGTAATCCAAGCGAAGCCCGAGTACATTTCTGCAACAAGTGCCCAGGAGAGACTCTACCATCTGGAGCACAATATTAACATTGCGAACGTGTTCATCTCCGATTATGTTTACACAAACCATCAAGACCTCATCCAGTCTGGTTGGCCTATTGCAAACCAATCTCTTTGTGATACACACCTGAAGTGGATTTTGGATCAACTTGAAAAATATAGCAACTATACTCTAATCACGGGAGAAATTGGTCGCGATCTCACAAGCTTGATGGATAGTTTTGGCAAGCAGCCATCGAGTGTCTATTCGGGTGTAGTTAACTGGCTTGGCTCATACGAGCAATGCGNTGCCACCAGTCTAGACAGTGGCCGAATCAAGACTCGATATTGCATCCTTAGAACACAATTCAAACACTGGCCACACGATGAAAGAATGCACCAGAAAACAACAATCAGGATAGGAGTCTGTCTACCTGAAACCTGCGATACGCTCTCTTTTGGTNTCTATAACTCGTCCATTGGCCAGTTAGCAAAGCTCGAGTTGGCTGACCTTTACAAGAGCCAACTTGACCTACACTCAATGTACTGTCCGCCCGACCATCGGAGCCCCATAAGCAAGCTACCGTTGAGTGGTCGTATCTACCTGGTGCTCGTAGGTGGATGGTTTCTTCTAGTTGTGATAGCGTCTATNATATACGAGCGCAGTAAGAGTAGAGAAAACCAAAATCTTCCATCCACAATTCAGATCGACGAGCCGCCTAAACAGGCAGCAATATCATACAATCTGCTGATTAAGCANCCGCGGAAGGAAAATTCTCCGTCAAACAAAATACTAGAGGCTCTATCACTACGATGCATCATCAAGGAGTTCAAGTCGAATAGGTTTCAAGTGGACTTCAAACATGGTGGACGGGTTAGAGTCAACTTGGGCTGTCTCGACTTCCTCAAAGTGCTCATGATCGTGCTCATAATACTTGGACACAGTGGTTATCTTGCCGATTTGCACTCGCAATCCCTACAAAATCGGGTGACCATTCGACTGAGCAAGCTCGGAAGACTTGGCATATCTCTGCCAAATTGCGTCCAAACCTTTTTCCTCTTTTTTGGAATCCTAACCACCTATACCATGATGCGGAAGTTTAGCATCAAGCAATTGGAGAGTCCGTTAACTTGGGTGCTAGTCAACCTTCTCGTCCTATTAAGATTATTGCCACTCCTGATGTTGATCTATTGGTACTCGAAATCGGTCGCCCCATATGTTGGCTCTGGTCCATGGTGGGACCATGGGACGGATGAACGTTCTTTGCGGGGCAGTTGTGTTAGAAGTCCATGGTATACGTCGATACCTTATTTTGGNAACGGCCGGAACTTGCCAGTACCAGCATGCAATCCACCCACATGGTTCATAGTTTGCTACGCACAAATTTCTCTCATCNTGCCACTCTTGACATACATACTTTGTAAGTTACCAAATTATGCACTCAGGTGCCTCCTAATCTGTCTCATAGTGATCATATCATCACTGAGTATCGCAGCGAGGATGGCCCGACAGACAACCCTCGGCAGTGAGACCTTTTCAGTGTATGGCGTTTTCATATTGGAATTATTGGAGAAGTTTGAGTTGTCAGGCTACAATTCGGCTTTGGGTCGACTGGGCAGCGTTGTGACGGGTTGTTTTGTGGGCTATTTGTTGCGCCAATACGAGGTGGGCATCATCAAAAATTGGCTCGGATGGACTCATGGGAAAGTGGCCATGCTTATGATCGTACTTAGTCATACGTTTATCGTTCTAACACCCTTCCTGGAGAACTTGGTGTTCCGCCAAACAGGTTCAAGCATAAGTCTAACCGAATTTGTACTCGGGGCAGTGATAACAAGCATCGCTTGGCCCATACTGAACTCGCTCCTGGTAATCAATCTAACTACAGTGTACAACCACACTCTCGTAGTGCGATTCCTAAGCCACTCAATTTGGCACATCCTCAATCGGCTAACTTACTGTATGTTCCTCATTCATTGGGAAGTATTGATCAATTTGATGACCAATTTTGGTCTATCGCCCGGCCTGGGCTTGGTTAGCAACGGGGTTGAATTGTGGGCTGCTTGTCTCTCGCTCTGCGTATTGATATCGCTAGTGTTACACATCTTCGTTGAGGCCCCTCTGTCGAGATTGGTTATGGCATCATCAAGTTTGTTGATGCCAAAATGAATGCTCTAAATTAAAAGACATGAACGAGTCCCAAAGTATTCGTGCAGTTGCTACTCCAAATGAAGAAACCCTGTTTCCGCCCAAATCCTATAAGCAAAATTTGAGGTTTTACACCTGAGTGCTACCAACGGGAAGGATCATCTTATATTCGTAGCCATTGTTGAATGACTATTAAACGCCCATCCAGCCTCCATGAGAAATCCTAATGAGAACAGGGGGCAGATCGAACACCAGAGGCAAGTGAAT
>Ga0058699_1000471_pt1 | contig 12541 bp, 9 predicted proteins | sample AgamicAtPe_FD_55078 | JGI IMG/M metagenome (GOLD analysis project Ga0058699, IMG submission 55078) | Agave microbial communities from Guanajuato, Mexico - At.P.e | ecosystem: Host-associated > Plants > Phyllosphere > Phylloplane/Leaf | place: Guanajuato, Mexico | collected 2012-10-15 | reverse complement strand
GCACTGGGCGGGTATTGGCGTTGCCTAGCAGTGATGGTTGAGTAAGTGAGCTAAGACTGAGCGATTCCATCAAGTCGCTTAGGCAATCCAGTCGATCCAACATGTCCAAGCCCAACTGGGCAGCTGGGTGGTAGCGGTTTCTCTGTGATAAAAGAAAGCAGGCCAATTGCTTCGAGTCTCTGAGTATGTTCGAACGAACCAACAAGACGAGCTGGTAGAAGCACCTGCCACGCACCAGACAATTTAACAGTTGTTCGCTTATGCTGAAGTCAACCTTTTTATCCTGCCTCCTAACCATAAATATAAACTCTAGCAGGGTAGAGGTCACGAACTGTAGATGTGCCGGCTTCTACCGTGAAAAAAGACCAAGATTAGTGGGTCGCTCCAAGTAATTAAAATGACGACGATATAGGTTACTTACCTCTTCGAACTTAGAGTCTAATTGATCGAGGACCTCCCTTTGTACGTCAGTCTGGTATAGTGACACACTATATTGGCTACTAGCAGCGTAGTCTGTCAGTCCTGTGACTGTTTTGTCTGCTGATTGTCTATCGGAAGTAGATTTTTTCTCTGGTTCCGGAGCAGACTTCGTCAACTTACTTAGAATCTCGAAAGCCGACGAAACGTCCGCTAGAGGACTGCTATTCGTATTCGAAGTTCCAGTTGCGGCGTCGTAGGCATTCGAAACTATCCCTCGACACCTGTTGAGTATCATCTGTTCGGAGTGTTTTCTACGCGCGAGAAAGTTAAGCAAAATAAGATTATCCTGGATTGCCTCCTGAACTGCGCCAAGGTCCAGGTGGAGTGTGCATAGGAGACCAAGTTTAGCATCGATAATAAAATTAGGCTGGAAGAAAACCCAGTTCAATGAATACATATCCAAGTCCAGATTGCTATCTACAGATTTAGGAGGCCTAATCGACTGGCGGTCAATGAAGCTGACGTAATGCCTCGGGCAGTCAGACTTCTCCGTAGACTCAATCATGATATCGAAAATAAAGCTGGATCTCGTTGGTTGGTCATGCACAACAATCAAGTTATCTAGGATGTTTATGGCAAACTTTCCGTTAACATCAAGATTCAAGGTGTGAGTTCTGGTTGTGACGCCAGTAACTTGATCAGTCGTATAAATGAGAATTTGCGCGCCTTTCGACTTGACATTGAGAGATTCATGCTGAAGCACCAAGAGTCTCACTGAATTGTAAATATTGCCAATTGTGATACTNCGCTCAAAAAGCTCCATTCTACCCCCATGCCAACTGCTATCGACCTCAAACCTCTCTAGTTGACTGACTTGGCCGTGGCTGAACATGTAGGGCTGCAGTGAATTGCCGATACAACCGGTGGAAANCATCAGTATAGAGTAAGGATGACATTCATCCAAATCATTGGTTTCACTGTAATAATTTGGACAAGAGGGTTGATAAACAAACCAATTGGTGGCGGAAGTGAAAGACTTAATGTGCCTCAATCTGCGTCGACTCGGTTCGACATGATAATACTCAATGCTTACATCAGTTATCAAAACCAGCTCTGTCGGACCAGTCCAAAGAAATCCAAGTAGCTTACGATTCTTAGACCGGCTGGCCTGCATGTAGCGTCTATCGTCGAGCTCATAGGTGGTCGGACAATTTGGTTTCTCAACAGCGAGCACATTTATAAACTCAATGTTGCTCTTCTCGACATGATAGGCCAAAATCGTGCGGGTTGAATTNAGCTTGATGGATAGTATTTTCTTTCCTACAGGTAGTACGAAATCAATCCTATCTAGCTGATCAATCGACTGAAAGATGACCGCAGTCTTGGAATTAGGGCTACCTGTCAGACTAATGACCTCTCTGTTGCACTCGTCAAAGAAAACAGACACTTTATGCGTTGGGGCTCCAAATGTTACGTGACTCTGTTNGAGAAAGAGGATGTCTGGTCTGGTCCCAGTCGTTGTGCTGATGGGTGATAGATGTGAACTTGAGCTGGGACGGCCGGTTGCTTTGGTCGGGCTGGAACTCATTCTGTCTGATACCTTTCAATACTTTCGTCCGCGAACTTGACCATAAACGCCTCGGAATAATCAGCTGAACGTGCACGAATTGAGTCCTCTGGTCGTTCTTTGAAGAACGACCAGAGGACTCCTATGCTGTGCGCATGTTCTATCGCTGCACGAGGAAATTGGCGCGTCATGGAAGTATAAATACTTAACTCCACCACAATTCACCATCAGTCCTCGAATAGAATTTGACCCTGCCTCATCAACATCAAGTCATCCGAACTACCACCCAAACACAATGGCCAGAACTAAGCAGACCGCCAGAAAGTCGACCGGAGGTAAGGCTCCAAGGAAGCAGCTCGCTACCAAGGCAGCCCGTAAATCAGCCCCAGCAACCGGTGGTGTCAAGAAGCCCCACAGATACAGACCGGGAACTGTCGCACTCCGTGAGATCAGACGTTACCAAAAGTCGACCGAGCTTCTGATCCGCAAGTTACCCTTCCAAAGGCTNGTTCGTGAAATCGCACAGGACTTCAAGACTGACCTGAGATTTCAATCCTCAGCTGTCATGGCCTTGCAAGAGGCATCAGAGGCTTACCTCGTGGGTCTCTTCGAAGATACTAACCTCTGCGCCATCCACGCCAAACGTGTCACTATCATGCCCAAGGACATCCAGCTCGCCCGTCGCATCCGTGGAGAGCGTGCTTGAGCATCATGATCATGATGAGTTTCGTTACGTGAAAAGTTGAACCAACGGCCGTTATTACGGCCACCAAATCATTGTATTATATGAGTCTTGTATTTATTAAACCCTCAAAAGTTAGTCTTATACTTCTTGACGTGTACCATTAACTCGTGTAGACTAATCAGCCTGCTCCTGTTGACGTTGTCCTTGAATATTGAATGTNCCATGATCTTTTGAAATCTCATGTGATACTGGAGTAACTGAGCCATGGCAGCCTGCTGGATATTGTTCCCGTTCTCGAAATTGCTAAAGCAGCTCAGTACATCCTTACTGATATCTTCAAGTGCCTTTTGCCAGTTAGCGTTGAACGTGTCGATCAAAGCACCGACCTTCTTCTCGCTACGACTCAGGGACTCTTGATCATCCCTTTCTATATAGACCTCACTATCCTTTACAAAGCATATAATGGAACCAAAATGCGGGTACAAGAGCTCCTCCACAATTTCTTGAGTCCTTTTGTTAAGCTGTAACTTTATTTCTTCAATATCCTTTGAATCTTCTCTAACATTTGACTTTTTGAACACACTAAGGATGTGATCATAGTTNTTTATCATAAAAATTTGTTGTTCCTTAGGTTGCCTAAAGACAGCAGCAGTTCTGAGGATAAAATTTTTGACTTCGTTCTGTAGTTCATTCAGGAGGAGGGATATTCTCTCGTCAGGGTAGGTGTNGTTTATGCTCGAAATGGCCGAGGCGAATTCGGCATATCTTCGAGTGATTGAGTGAGGTAAGGTGTCAACGCTCACTAGCTTGCCACACTCACAATTCTTGACTGAGTTTATATGCATTTGCACTAATCTCTCGAATCTGGGATAAAGACACTTAACGATTGTATCCCAATACTCATCCATAACAGAGACTTTCTTTCTACGAGCCATTTCACGATACCTATAGACGAGGTGAAGGCACAAGAATATTGCAATGGTATCGTAACTCGACTTGCACTGTTCACTAAAATGCGAATTGACCAATCCTAGGGTCTTGGTGAAAACCTGCTTAAACAGATCGACTGTCTGAGCTTCGCCTCCGGTCATGAAGAAATCCNGTAGAAAGAAAAATTCTCTACACGCGTTGTCCAGCAGAGCAAAGTGGACGGTCCTGAACAAGGCCTCTGGGGTATACCTGACTTCCTGACTGTTGGCACTTGGCATTATCAATGGCGCCTCGAGATCGACTTTAATCACAGTTGCTCTGGTGCCAATGGTGAAAACAGTTGATCTGTTTTTCAGGGATGCTGGCTTCATATTGAAGATGATGTTTGTTCTACTTCTATTGTGCGTATCATCAGAGGCCATGAGATCGTTTTCGTCGGGTCTTTCATCGTATTCAAGTTTACAAAGGCGATGAATGTATTCTCTGAAATAACTGTGGTAAACTTTGCTCATGGTCTCGATATACTCGTTCTGCACTTCCCTCGCCTTCTCCCTCTCGTGTGAGAGGAGGAATTGATAGAAAAACTTGTTTTTGAGGAGGGCATTCTGGGGAACTTGGTAGTTGGACAAATACTTTCGACAATCATGTATCTTCCTCAGCGTATATTCTCGAACTTTGAATATTGCTTTTGTTTTGAGGCCAAATAGCGTTTGATTTACATCGNTGCAGGACATAGCGTCCTTGAAATCTTGCTCCTTGAAGAAATGGATCTTTTGGTCAAGTATGACAAGATTGTCGGAAAAGTTTTTTTCACAGGCGGGAGTATACATGATGTGGTGCACAACTGACTGAGGTATTGTCATATCTTCAATGAACCGGCTTAGCTTCGAACGGACAGCCTGTTTGTTTTTCAATTGCATGTTCAGGGATACAGTTTGCTCATGGAGGGATATTATTTCTTGGCATATGTTGCCGAGATCTGCTTGGAATTTGCACAATATGGTTTCGAGCCTCTCTAAAATCTGATCGCAAGATGTAACTCGCTGATACAAGTCAGTGATGTTGTCACTTTCCCTCATATAATCCGNGATACAAGCCGTCTCAACCTCCTTCAGTTGCTCTTCTACTTCGAGTTTGCGAGACCTCAAATCAACACAGGAATCAGGAATGCTTTCGAGATTGTCGTTACCGATATCGTTTGACTCGGTCAACTCCAGGTTGATCCTCGCCAACTCTGCCAGCTTTTCCATCTCGAAGTCCTCCCAGGATTGGATCACCGCTGTGAAACTGTTTATAAACAAGTGCAATTGTTAGGTGGGCTAACTTGTATGTGTGTACCAATTCACCTAATAAGACTCCGGATATCTATCTGTTTTTATCGTGGGTACATTTTACCAGTCTTGACTAATAGTAGTAGGACGGCATACCATCAGGGCCAGACTTTGCCTGTGTTCACTCGAGGATCTTTTTTGTCCAGCAAACTTTGCTGAGTGGTGGCAAAGTAAACACCTCTTCGCACGCGGTTCCGTTGGATTTTCAAGGGCCCTAGTGTAGAAATAAACACACGCGCTTCCAGCAACCTCTGTATTTACAACAGATCTGCAAACTTTCAACAATATACCATAATCTTAGCTTTAGCATCTTATTTTAATCCTCTCAAGTGATCAAGCCTCTGAGACAATGAGCCAATCACGCCAAAAAAAGCAGCTGAGTTTGCTGGATAGTCTTGGAGATTTGACGGACCATGAACTTCGAGAGGCCTTAAAAAGTTACGACCAGAATCCAGGACCGATAACAGACTCAACCAGAAACATTTATCGCAAAAAGCTTGCATCTTTACTCGAAGATGGAAACAGTAATAGCCAGACTGTAGAGTCCAAGCAACGCGGTTTGATGCAGCCCAACTCTGCTGCCCTAGAAGCCGGCACATTCGACGATGACGACGATACCTCAGACGAAGATTATAATGTTCAGGATGAGGACACTGAAGATGATGATGACACCGAATTTGAGGACGAAGACGAGGAAGAAGAAGAAATAGGCGACGGTTCCGATGACGTGGAGCCCGTAAATCAGCTTGACGAGGATATCAAGCTATCCAGCACAACCAATGAGGGAGATAGTATGACCACATCTGTGATTGTGGGGCCGGATGCTACACCAAACCGAATATCGAGGAATATATTAGTATTGATAATTTCATTTTTTGTCGCCATATTCTCCCTCTATCTGTTCTCAACCAGCAGCAACAACAAATTATTCATGTCCTCGCCTCCAATGAAAACATTGACCAAACAATTTCTAGTTCTATTGTCGCTATCACCAATCGGATACGCTATTTACAAGGGGATAAGTTTTTACAAATTGCGCCGCCACGAAGAAATGCAGCGTGTCTATGAGTTGGTAAACGAGGCACTAGAGCTCTTGCAGTCGCCTGACAACCCCAAGGGAATGATGCCAACTCTACACATTCGCGATACACTATTAACACCAGCTGAGAGAAAGACCAAAAAGATGACTAATTTGTGGAACAAGGCTGTCAAGTTCATTGAGGAACACGAGTCGCGTGTCAAGGTCGAGCTTGTCACCATTGATGGCGAAGATTTTCGCTCCTGGAAGTGGATTGGCTCAAGGAAGGTATAATTCTTCAACTAGTTGTTTATTTATAATAAAGATAAAGAGGGAGATGCGAAGAGCGCCTAACATGATCCGTAAATAAGACTAAACCTGNCCGATGTCGAGCCCCTGTCTTTTCAGGTCCTCCATCTCCAATCGCTCCGCCTCCTTCTTTTTGGCCGCTGCTTCGGCATCCCAAATTGGTTTCATTTCCTTCAGGTAATCTCGATACTTCTCCTCTTTTCTGTGCAAATAGTTCCATCTAGTAGNGCCATACCAGATACCCAGGAGCAGTAGAGACCAGCGTGCTAACTTTATGAAGGGAGACACTCTGATTGGTGCCAGTTTATTTGCAGGTACGGCGTCCATGACCACAGTCGTTCCGTAAAAGTTTGGTTATTTCAGATATTCGTAATAAAGGTGGCAGANGACTAGCAAACACGCTTGTTAAATTGCTAGAGAGTGNATTGATGTTACTTGTAAATAAAGAGGCTGCATATTCCATAGGATGAGCACTACCCACGCAAGATTTACAAACTGTGACCTTCGAGCGGAGACTTTGGAACACTGGCGGCCTCTATAGGGATGCGATTGAACTCTGCCCAGGAAATGAGGTGATCCACAATAGGTGAACTTTCAAGTATTTATAACACTAGATCATGTTTCGCTTAGCTCATAGCTCTTTCGAATCCGTAATCGAGCCTTCTAGCCCTCCAGGCAACATAAGATTCTAAAAATAGTGACTCTCTGTGGTTTGTTGCTGACCCAAGGTTTTCTGAGGATGTTGTTGGCGGTTTACTGGGCACAGGTCCTTTCCTTCATTTTACTGAGGTTTAAGGTTGCTACATACAAGACAACAACCCACAACTGGTATCCGTTCGTTGATGTCTCTCTCATACCCCTAACTAGGAATTGCGGTCAACTCATTCACGAGTAACGATGATATTCACCAAGAGTGGATCGTTGATTTGTGCACTAGCTCTTGGGCTAGTAAACTTGCTTGCAGTATCGAGGGTTGTCCACGGTGGCAGCACCAACGAGTTTGACCAATTCTATTTCCACCTGCGACCAAGATTGGGCCACTTCTCTCGAGCTGATGGCTACCTTAAGATATATGAGGAATATTTTGCCAACACCTTGAAGCAAACAGACAAAGCGATGGAGCAAGTTGACATCAACGACTGGCGCAATGTTCGTCCATCCGGCGAGTTTTGTATTGATTTTCTACAAGAATTTCAAGTTAGAAGCTATAGCCTTAACAAGCCGTTTGACATAATCCCTTTGGACGCTTGTCTCGAGTGGCTGATGGATAATTCAGACGAGAAAGAGGTAGATGTTAGCAGGTTTAATGTGGTGACAAAGGAGGAAATGTTCCATCTGAGAGACGACCACAAGTTGCCCCACATTTATCAGTCAACTTTGTTCAAGGGCGACAAGATTCCGATGGAATTGAAGGAGAAGTTACACGAGTATTTTGCNAAGTTGTTGAAGATCTACTCTAACAATCCGAGAAACGGATGCCACAGCTTTTGGATGGAGGCTTACAATGATTTCGTTGAGGACGTTTACTTGGCTGATTGCGACGACGAGGACGCCTGCGTTCACTTTGGTTTGGACGGAAGCGATAACGACTCATACCTGAACCTGATCATCGAGTCAACGAAACAAGCGGCCAAGACTTGTTATAGTGTCATGCAGAGACAGATGACGGGCCTTATGCATGCAGCCTACGACGCGGAATCAATCCCAACCTCGATCACTAGGAAGCTGAAAGTGAAGAGCAACAAGGTGGCCAAGCAATCGGAGGCCATGAAGTGGAGCATTGAATTGATTAAGATATTGCAACTCGTTTCCGGTCTAGATGCTGATACACCAATCAATTTGGCCGATGCAGTTGAAGATCTGAGGAAAATTAAGCGAAACGATCCGGCAACTGTCCAGAGATTTACGGATGCGCTCAGTAAGTACGCAATGGACAATGTTAACCTGAAGGATTCGGCCAACGATGCGACTGGCCGCGCGAGGTTTGGTCGAGCCATGACAAAGTTTTGCAGACCCTACATAGACTCAAAGAGCTTTCTAGCTCAAACTGGCGGCTCTACCTTGTGGGAGGATCCAGCCGATACCAAAAAGCCCTTTGAGTTTTACCATCTGATCTACTCAATTGTGAAGCTCACAAATCATGTGCNAATCTACGGAATAACCAAGGATCAGTTCGAGGAGGACGTGATGAAATATGGTTGGGAGTCCTTGTATTTGGCGACCTTTGCTTGTCAGATCATCTCCACCACTTGGGGTCAGCTCGACTACGACACAAACACCGACATTTACAAGGTTTACCTCCGTCCAAACGCACAAGTCCTCATCGAGGACTGGCCAATTTCTGTGATGAGCAGGCGGCTTGCCGAGCTCTATCCTCGGTCAGGCCGAAGAGCGGAGCTGGCGCCAGGCGACAAGGGCAAAAATCGTGAAAACGGCACCAAGCTGAAGTTCAAGCTGCCCGCCTTCTCCATATTCCCCGAGAACCAAGTGAGAAATCACGAGGAGAGGGCGCCAATCCCACCCATGCCCGCCCAAACAACCCCGCCGCCGCCGCCACCGCCGGCTCTGCTGGTTCAGCCGCAGGCAGCGCCAGCGCCCCCCGCTAAACCAACTCCTCAACCTGTTGCACCAATGGTGACCATGCCAGCACCAAAGGTGGCCATGCCAGCACCAAAGGCGCGTCCGCAGGTTCCCTCGCTCGAGAACATCCTGTTGTTTAAGGAACTCCATGGCAGGTACCCGCAACTCCCGGCGAGCATACACCAAATCTACCCGTCCCTGCCGAAGGATCTCACGCGAACCAACCAAAAGAGGGAGGAGCCAGAGCGCAAGTCCGCCCGCAGGCAGGAACCCGAGCGGCCGTTGCCCCTTGCCTTCGACTTTGACCAGGACTTCAAAGCAGGCGAGGCCAAGTATTCCGACCAAGCGCGAACGGGCAACTCGAATGGAGACGACAACGCTTGGGCCAATTTGAATGCTATGTCCATGTAGATAGTATCAAGTTGAGGCAAATGTGCTTTTATTTGGGTTGCGCCCCAGNTGAGGACGAATAAAAGTGATTCCAACTGGAAATCATGCAGTCCAATTGTTGGCTACCAGTTCGGCTCCAGCTGAAATCGAGCGAAAATTTTGAATCCGTTGCACAACAACTCGTCGCCCCTCCAGGCTAGCCGGTCTACCTGCGCTTACCGTAACCAAAGCCGCCCAAACCTCCGTGTATTCCGCCCAGGCCCTTTGCGCCCTTGGCCGCGCTCAAGGTTAGAAGCGGGTCGATGGGCGATATGATTGGCTCGTGCTTGTGGATGATGGGAATTGGGAGCGGCAGTGGCACTGGTAGTGGAATCATAATTTTCTTCCTATTCCCTAACACAGTCGCCGCTATCGCAACCTTCTTCAGCGCCTTTATCTGTTTCCTCTTCAAATAGTATGACTCGGATTGTTGCGGAACCAGCACAGCGAATAGGANCAAAATGCTTATGAGGAAACTGAGAACGCTTATGTGGTTTGCCATGGTCACTGACTGAGGATTGGAGCTTCCCTCGCTCGAACTCTGCTCTCTTCCTCTCTCTCTCTCTCTCTCTAAGCTGGCGCCCGCTCTTACTTAGCGACAAACTCTTTCACCTTCTCCAAAAGAATGGGCAACTTAAAGTGGTTACGTAATCTGCATGATGCTTATGAATTGGAGCTGTCCGTCGAGTGTTGAGCAAACATTGGCGAAAGTTTCACAGAAAATCGTTCCAATCTCATTCTCGCTCCAGGTTCTGGTTCTGGTGTCGCTCGAGCGCGCGGACAGCAGCGCCTAGTGTTGGAGGGGAGAGGGCAAAGCAAACGAGAGACAGGCAGGCTGGCCAATTTGTCCAAGACTCGCTGGCCAGCAAGCAGGCTGGCCAACTGGCTGAACTTGGATTGGAACCCAAGGAAACATTCACTGGCCCATAGAGTTGCTTGCTGGTTGCGCTCGCTCTGCTGCTTGGCGCCTTCCATTGGGCCGACTGGAGGGGGCGAGTTTTGTTTGTTGGCCGGAACCTTGGGCCGGCCAAGTGGAGCACAAAGCGGGCGGCGAGCGGCTACAAGCAAGCCACTTTCGCCGCAATTCCACTCTCCCAATCCAAAGTCAGCCGAGTAGACAGGATCAATTATGCAAGTTCAATTTAATGAGCGTCGCCAGTGTGTTTGTGTGTCCACCTGCCGGCGGCTCTGGAGGAATCTGAGAATTGTTAAACTCTGACGAGGGAACGAGTTCACCGCCAGACGGCCAAAGCCGAGCCGCAGAATTGGAATCCGCGAGCTAGACTTACTCTAATCGCGCCTCTTGGCTTTGGAGACAGCATGCGGCTGGCCCATTGGACCGCTCGAGCCCATTGTCTTGCTTCAGTGGACAGACAGCCGAGTCTGGCCAGTGGGAACCATTTGCTTGCCACTGTGGCCGCCCTCTTTGAACTTGAGGAGCCAAGGCGAGAGGGAGGCGCTTCGTTGGCCGCCTTCAATCGCCAAAGTCCGGCGGCACCGATGGAAGCCATTCGATCATGAGCGGCAGCCTAAGAGTTTGCGGCCGCTTGATGGGCTCATTGCGGCGACTGACCTCCCGTCCGAGAGCGCTCCTGCCGCCGGCGCAACCGATGAGGCGGCCGCCGAGGGAGCCGCGGCCAAGGCCAAGCTTGCGTTTGTTCCAGACAAGCCAGACTAGACTAGACGACTGGACGAGAAGGGAGGAGACTAAACTGAGCTGAGCTGAACTGAACCAGACTAGACTGAACCAAGGCGAGCCGAGCTTTGGCCAGAACGACAAGTTGTCGGTTGAGCTTCAATTGGCCGCCTTGAAGTGACACCAAGCGGCCAGATTTCGAGCAAGGATGCAGATTTACGTGGAGCTCTCTGACAGCCGAAGAAAGCGTTCAGCGTTAACGCGCACGAAGCGCAACTGAGCCGCGGAGAACAATCCGAGCGGCTCGACTCTCGGCAGGCCCAAGGTCGCACCTCTCAGCTCGCTTGACCTCTCTCTCCACTTAGCCGCCGGCCGCCCTCGAGAGTAATTGGCCGGCGGAGATCGTTTGCAAGTCGGCCAGCTCGTTTCCATCATGCAAGCTGCAGCAGAGTGGTCAGCTGGAGGAGGAAAACAAATGTTCTGAGCTTGGAAGCGGCCGCTCGCAAGCAACGGCTCCGGACTGGCCAACTGCTGAGGGCCTGTTGGTGGTCGTGCAGAGCGGGCTGGTTTGTTGGCCGAGGCGAGAAAGTTTGCCCGGCCGGCCGAGCAGAGGGAGGCGCAACAAGTGGAGGCTTTGCGCCGCTCACGCCCCGGAGCTGGCGAGTCTCCGGCGCAAGCTCACGGGATCCGGGAGATGTCGGCGCTGCCAGCGAGCTCGAGAGACGAGCTCGGCGCGGACGGCCAGGTTAGGCCCATGAATGCGCTGGCCCGCTAATGATTCTCGCAAGCAGAGCGGCCAGGCTCGAGGCTCAAATGGCGGCGCGAATGCGAGCGGAATTCCCACTCCAAGCTCAAGGCTCAGTCCTCCACCTGAGCGAGTTTTGGCCGGAACAAAGAGCGGCGAGCGAGCGCCGCTGGCATCAATTAAGCCGGCAGCAAGGCCGCCAGTTACGCAATGGGGCTCTGGGCGCCGCCGGCCGGAGAGAGAGAGAGAGAGAGAGAGAGGCAGGGCAGCTGGCCAGGCGCCAGTGCTCGAATCACGGCCAGCGCCGACTCCAGCTCCACTCGGCGAGTGCACTCAACTCCAACCAAAAGTAGGCTCGACTAGACTCGACTCCATTCGACTAGACTCGACTCCACTCCACTCCACTCAACTGCGCCCGGCTCGGCTCGGCCAGGTGAGCCAGTAATGAGTTGGCCGGAACGGAGCTCAGAGCGAGCGCAGTTCCCCCCGGCCAGCGGCGGCGCAGAGCGCTCGGGCCGAGAGGGCCAAAGCACTCACGCAGCGCTCCACTGATGAATGGTTGGCTGTTGCAGCGGGCAGCTTGGGCGAGGTTGGCCAAGCGGCGCAGTCTCATTGTGGCCCATTGTAGTGGTGGTCCATTGCGGGGTTGGCCTGCGCTGGCTCGGCGCCGAGCGGCCAGCGCGCTCGCTCCTGCCTGGCTGCCTGCCTGCGACGGGCGGGGGCAAGGCGGCCGCGCAGACACGACGGGCCGAGCTGGCACAATGGGCCGCTCGCAGCATCCGCCGCCAGCTCGCCCCTCCCGAGTCTGGCCGGCCGCCGCGGCCGAGTGGGAGCCTCGAAGGTCTCGGCGGCGAGCAGAGGGGGCGAGGCGGCCGCGGCGGCAGCAGCAGC
>Ga0058699_1000470_pt1 | contig 12557 bp, 5 predicted proteins | sample AgamicAtPe_FD_55078 | JGI IMG/M metagenome (GOLD analysis project Ga0058699, IMG submission 55078) | Agave microbial communities from Guanajuato, Mexico - At.P.e | ecosystem: Host-associated > Plants > Phyllosphere > Phylloplane/Leaf | place: Guanajuato, Mexico | collected 2012-10-15 | reverse complement strand
ATGGAATGGGCGCACAAAGAATACTTGGCAATCGAGTTTAATGCAATTTCGTTGGCCTGGTTGTTAGTCGTCGTCGTTGTTGTTGTTGTTGTTGTTGTAGTTTTGGGAAGGGGGGCTGTCATTTTTGTGTATCCGAAACTAATAAGAAAACTGCGACATTATGACCTCTCTATCCAGTGCGATAAATTAATGAATTGGGCTGCGAGCGAGTAGGAATGGCCTTTGTATTAAGTTGGATGGTCTCTCAAAGTTTGGCTTGCCTTGCGGGCGGACAGGACTGCTCGTCTGTGGGCGAATGGGAAGAATTATCATCATTCCGCTGGCCGCCTCTCGCAAGCAACCGGCAGGAGGCCATCTTTTGGACAGGATCTCTCTATCGCGCTCTCGATCTCGCCTCGCTGGCCCAAGGCCTCCCCTCTCGCCGCCACCCCCCCCCTCCAGCCAACCCGCCGGCCGAGCCACCAACTCGACCAAATGAGCCGGCAAGAGGGCGAATGGGGCCAACTTGACGATTTGCGCCCCTCTCCAATGGAAGCGCATGCGTTCGGCCGCTAGGTGCGCCGCCATTGGAGCTAGTATAAACATGGCCAGACCATTGCAGCCTCGCTCAATGTCAGATAGCACGCGACGCCTTCACGGCTCTAGAATCGCGCTCTTGGCCCACTGACGCCAGCCACTCTGATTTATCGTCTCAGCCAGCCGGCCTCGAGCTTGGCCCTCCAATTTTGCGCACCCAACTCGCTTGCAAGCCAAATCAATCGGCCCAACTGCTGCAAGACTCTCGCTAGGTAAAAACATTAGCACCAATACGAGTCGCGCACTCAGTTTGCCCAAGATTCCAAAATACATCAGTTGATGCAAGATAAACAGCCAAATGAGAAGTAGGAGAAGTATTTAGGCTGCTCGTCGTCGTGTGTTTGCCAATTTGGTTTCCATTTTTGAGCCAACTCAACTGAATGAATGAAGCCTATCGACATATCAACGAGCTCGCTACGAAAGTTGGCCAACAAAGGAGCCTTCAGTGAGCTCGAGTGAGGTTTTGCTCTCTAGTTTTATTTGCCCCATCAAGAGCAAACCATTGAGTCGACTGAGGCGAGAAGAGAGAAGAGCAGATTTGGCACCAAATCAATTGATTCAACTCCCAACCTGTTCAAAGTCAACTCAAGTCAGCATTAACAATCTGTCAAACTTTTAAAGAGTTTTCCCAGAATTCAGAATTGAAATTCAAAGAAATTGCGCCCGCTTGCGTGCGACAGCAGCAGGTTCACTCGATGGTGCTAGCGGATGATCTTGAATCTTGTAGACACTCATTCATGGCTGAGCGTAGTTCTTGTACACTTGCCAGCTGAGCAAGTGAATTCTAACGAAGCGTAAGAGTAGGCATTCGTATTGTGAATTATTCGACGATAGCATCCGTCAAAGGCTCTCCTGCTATCTTGGCTCGGCCTCGCCTGGCTGCAAGTGCAGCGGCAACAACAACAACCGGACGACGACGACGACTAAACTCCTCGGGCCCCCGCACACGCTCGGGCTGCCTGTTGGCTGGCGCCGCCCGCTGCACAGGCGAGAGAGACACCGGGTTGATCAAGTGCCAAGCGCGACAGACTGAACAGGGGGCTGGCTTGCTAGCGTCCTGAGGGCGGAAGATAGGCTAGAGTCGGCGGGCTAAACCTTTCGCTCGCTGCTCAGAGCGACGAGCCAAGATTGTTCAGCGAGAGCCAGCCGATTGAGACGGGACGAGCAAGCATATAGACGAAGGTTTAGGCAGAGAGTTGCGGACTTTAGGTGAGCTCGGGCGCCCCTTTCTGGGGGCGCAACAGACTTTCAGTTTGGCCCCAAGTTTAGCGCCACCCCCTCCCTTGAGCCACGCACCCCTTGGCGTTCGGTGTTCACACTGCGAAACTTGCGCTCCTGCTATCAACTAACCCATTGATGGACTTAAGATTGAACAACTACCAGCAGCGACCATTGGCCGCCGCATGATGCAGTTAAATCCTCGTCGGCGTCGCTGCACTTGTCGCTCTCGTTGGCCTTCCAGTTTGAATCCGTGTTGTTGCGCTTAGAGGCGAGCAGACAAACAGACTCCAGGCAACAATAAACTCGGCCGGCTGGGGCGCCACTCTCTCGTAAGCAAGCCAAAGGCCAAGGTTGGAGAGCGAGAGAGAGAGGAGAGGCGGGCAAACGTATGCTAGCTCGCACACATGGCTCATAGCGCTGTGCGCGCGAATGGGCATAGAGTCTAGCGAGCTGAGCAGTCGGCCGAGGAGGAGGAGCGAGCGAGCGAGCGAGCGGGCGGGAGAGGATGAGGAGGAGTATAAATGCTGAGGCCCGCGAATGGATGCAAACGCCGCTTGTGTGCTAATGAAACGCGTCGCCGAGTCCACTGATGCAGCTCACTCGCAACCAACCATTTGCCGGCTGATAGAGCTGACGAGCGGGCTTTGATGGAAGGTCGCTGGAGAGAGAGTGAAAGAGGGAAATAGTTGGTCGCTTGCGAGATATTGAATCCCTGATTGTCATGTGCGAGGCCAGACGGATTGGGCACGAGCGAGTTCGGTCATGATGCAATGGAGTTGTTGGCGTGAACCAGCAGAACTGGTTGGGTGGCCTGAGCGTCGAGTGGCGAGAATTAGCGCAAGACTTTGAAAGCTCGAGTTTGGCCCAGAGGAGAGCAAATCGGACGAGTTGAAGCAGATTGAGCCGGTGCTCGTAGTGCCATCTCGGTTCCAAAACAAACTGGCCGCAAGCGGAGCCGAAATGTCGCTCCAATCGCCAACTAATCAGCAACAGCAACTGCAGCAGCAGCAGCAGCAGCAGCAAAAGTCGCCCGGCCACCAGCAGCTAACAGGCGAGCAATCAGCGCTAATGCAAACACTGCCTAGTGATCAGCCTCATGGAGGCCAGTTCCAGGCTCTTATTAACGCAGGCCAGCCGCTGGCCCTGCAGCAGGCGGCCCGTTCAATAACACCACTGCCAGCGAGCGCAACGCGCCAATCTAGCTCGCCATCAGTGGCAAACCCGGTAAGTGAGTCGCCACTTTAGTTGGCCCCCAATAGTTGGCCAACCTGGAAGGGCAGCCTTCACAGATGGCCAACGGAAAAGAGGGGGGGGGGTTGCGCCAATTCGGCAAGCTGCTAGCCCCTCACCTACTGTGCCTGCGAGCGTGTGTTTACCTCAAGTTTTAACTTACAAATAAGCTCTTTGGGGTTCCTTTTTACCTAAAATTGCGCCAACTCAAACCAACGCAAACTCTTTGGTTGGCCACTCTATGCCCGCTAAAACTCGCTCTCTCTCTCTCTCTCTCTCTCTCTCTCTGGCTCGCTCAAGTGTTGAGGGGCCAATGTCACTCGTGGCGTCCAATCCCTCATCGCTCTAGTTTGGAAAATTTTGAAATCTAAACCGCTTCTTGACCCCCTTTTGGAGTCCTCCAAGCCTCGTGCGCGGCAAGCATCATCATGCTTGGTCTTAGGCATGTAGCTTAGTCGTAGTTTCCTTGTGGGAGGATGCGAATTTTCGCCGACTCCAATCCTTTGTTTGCTCACGGGCGCCGTCTACTTGAAGGCGGCACAAAGGCTCCAGTTTAGCAGAGTCCCTCACCCTCTCGTAAGCTCGCACCCTCCAATCTCTTCCCCGAGCCACTTACACCAAAGCAAAGATAGCCGAGCTAGACCTCTCAAGACTTAATCAGTTGGTCCTCGGAACCATGAGCGCTGCTAGCTCGTCAGCAAAGTGGCTGACTGATTGATAATAGGCTCACGTCAGAGCTTCAGGGAAGTTGCGGGCGCAAAGTTGAGTAGCTGCTGGTCAGGGCGAGTGGCTTGATGGTCGCCAGCTTGGGTTTGGGACTTGAAGGGGCCGAGTTGACGAGCCGAATCTCGCCCTTGATTTGCATATCGAGAGCAGACAAAAGTGTGTGTGCGAGTTTGTATTACATAGGCAGTTGAGGGAGGGAGAGTCAAGCAAGCGTAATCTTTGCCATCACTTGATAGTGTCCGTGGTTTTATCTGAAGGCGGAATATTCAACCTCCCGACGTGACCCGAAATAGAGGTCTGTCGTCAGGTCCCATATTCGTCCAGTTGAAGACCTCAACGAAACCAAGCGATTTCGTTGAGGAAGCTAACAGATGGCTCAACATGCGGAAATGAACATTTTTTCGGAAGGCAATCGAAGCTTTGCCTCGATCAGCCTGTCTCGTCCAATCAGCCGCACAAACAAGCCGATCAATATGCCTCCCAGTCCCAATCTGCCGCCCAGTCCAAATGACGCCCAGTCCGTTCTGTTCGAGCTAAGCTCTAGTTGGGGCCGCACCTCTCATCGACCTTATCAGCGATTACCTGCACAAACTTGCTGAATACTCTTTGACAGGTTCGGGCACATTCGAGCAGCTTTCTCGAGATTATCTCGCCGCGCGAGCATCATTGAGACGAGGAATCCCTCGTCTCGGTTACGAGAGCGAGAGTGCGACTCCATAATGGCATATTGATCTGCAATTCGACTCTCTCTCTCTCTGCCTGGTTGAAAACAATACACTGGATTACATCAGAGCCGGAAAAAAACCAGAGCAAGCTCGCGGAAATGGCCGCCTGAAAGCTCAGGGGCTGGATTATCTTGTTGATGAAATTTCCAATTTGCTTCTCTCGTCCAAAATTCAATCCTTGCCAAACCTCCAGGCCACGACCATATGTTGCCTTCAGTTTGTGTCAAACTCGCAAACGACGTTGATCCATCCAGCGCCCAACAACACGCTGGCCAGGTATGTGGGTGAATCGAGAGCAGCTCAAGCTTGCGCGCCTTGAGCGAACGAACCGATGGGCGCTCGGCGAGCAGGATCTCAGGCCTGCTTGTTTGGTTGACTATTGTTTTCGTTCACCCTTTGCTGCTCACAATGTAGCATAATGCTAATAGTATAGACCTACAANCGTGCAATTGTTGTTGTTGTTCTCCTTTTCGATTCGAAGCTAGCATCTGATCGGGAAAGTAGATTGAATCTCGCCTGGACTAGACCGGGAGCGTTCAGGCTTGGAACCCAGAGCTCGGGCTAATATTAGCTACTATTTTCAGCGCCAAACAGATTGCCCACGCTAAACCAACAGGCTAGCTTGTCTCTAGGGCGAATCCGCCCCCACAATCGAAATCAATGGCACTAAAATTTGCCATCTAGCTCTAGCCAATACTTGCCTCATATTACCCTGTTTGCTCTNAAGTAAGCCAAGCCCACAATAGTTAATTGTGATCCCCTCCTCCCGCCCACTCTTTGTTGATATTGTGGAAAAAGTTTCAAGCCAATTTATCTTCCTCCTTGTTGTTGTCAACNATCCTCGCTGCTATTTGTATGGCGTTGACCACTTACGAGAAAGTGAACTGAGCACAATCAATTAGATCGGCCCAGTAAGTTCCATTGAGCATTGAAAGGAAGAGCATTTCCTCTCGTCTACTCCAATTACGTGGATCCATTTCGTTCATTGCTTCTGATAACCGAGAATCGGTGGACGGTAGTGGATCGAATCGGATGAACGTCCTTACAAGGCCCACTGTCCGACAAGTGACCACTAAAGAACCCTGTGGCCTATCGCTTAGTGGCAGGGCGGCCTGGAGCAAGCTTGGGANGCGCAGGCGCCGATCACATAACAAAATTATCTGNGCGCATCCGATTGATGTAAGCTGTCCAAATTTCTATTCTAGATGCCTAAATCCTACTTTCACCCTCAAGCCGAGCAAGCGCTGCTCCACTGATCGATAAGCTCTTGGGATTTGATGGTGTAGAGAATTGATTTTGATCTTAGCGGANNTGGGGAAGGCTGGTGATGTTTATATCCAGTTAGCGTTTGCAAACTTGAGGCTCATCCAACTCGTTTGGAAGAAATGAAACGGTTGTAAATAATTGTAATTGTTCAATCCACTGGCTGGCCAATACTTTCCTTGCCCAACTTTGCTCCTTGCGCCCAATGGTTATCGTTGGAATTGGCCTTTCATTCGCAATGCAACAGCCATCATCCTCATACAAAAGCCTCCAATCAAACAACAATTTTAAGCTTGTGTCCCAAAACAAAACCAAAGTGTTAAAACTCTCTCGATCCAGTCAAATATAACTGACCGCAAAAATCTATATCTTCGCCTTCATTGTGATGTCATTGTCGCAGGATACACGGACGCACGTTGTGGGCGAACTTTACGACACCGAGCGATCTTACGTAGAATCGCTGCAGATTTTGGTAGAGGTAAGTGATCGATCGTAAACGAGTTGGTTCATTGCTTTGTGTAACTCATCCGCGCCAAAAAATTCGCTCACAGCACCTATACTTAGAGTTGCATTTGGCTGATAACATTTGAAACCTCCAAAACATATAGAAATACATGAAACCACTCAAAAGTTTAGAGAGCAGCCGAGCTCTGATAGATTCCAGCTTAGTAGATGAAATTTTCTGTACAATACCTGAAATTCTACAGCACCATGAGACCTTTCTCAGCGCCTTACAAGATAGACTCTCCTCAGATTGGGACACGAGTCAAGTCATTGGGAATGTTTTTATCGAGGCTGTGAGTATCCAAGATCGCTTCTCTTGACTAAGATGGCTGAAACTTACCTTATCCATCCGTTAAAAAACACTTTGCAGTTCACCAACCAACAAATCATTGATACCTATACGGCGTTCATCAACAATTGGAAGAACGCTCGACAAGCAATCAAGATAGCAACTCAAGCAAAACCAGCATTCGAGAGATTCTTAGAGGTTTGTACAGTTCCACCGATACAGTGGCCAAGTTTGGTCTCCAACAAAAATGTAGTACCAAACCAAACCTCCATTCCTTATTAACGATTGGCAATTCCCCATCTAGGCAATGTCGCGCGAGCATAGGAATAAACTGACTCTCGATGCTCTGCTCATTATGCCTGTCCAACGGATTCCACGGTATGAATTGCTCATCAAGGTTAGTATTCGCAAAGCCTCTATGATTATTGCCGGAAATAAACCATCTCCTACCCAGGCAAGTTAGCCAACTAAATCTCAATCATACACCATTAGGAATTGATCAAACACACCCCAGATGATCACCCTGATTATGGCCCATTGATTGAGGCCCAGAAAGAGATCCACGAGCTCGCTCTCAAGATTGATAGAGCTGAAAAGGAGATGATCCACCAAGAGCAATTGAAGGATCTCGAGTCGTTGATCGAGGGACATATCGAATTGCAGCATCCCCAAAGGGACTTTATACGCTACGATTTGGTCTCCGTGTTCGGTACATCAACCTTAACTGCAGCAAAGAAAGAGCGCGTTTTGTTTCTATTCTGTGATCTTTTGATTATCACGTAAGTAATCCAGACCGAAGACAATCGATCAAATCTTTGGATCAATTTCACAGGCCATCAATAGTGGCAAGATTGTAACATATTTAGTACTATGAATCTAATTTTGCTCTGATCCACTGTAATTTCAACACTCACATTCGGACAGGAGCGTGAAAAAGAAAGCAAGTCGAAGATCGAATCTCCAAGCCGCATTTGCGAATTCATCCAATGACCTGAGCTTACTCGAGGGCACCAAATTCAAGCTCCTACTGCGGGTGTCCCTNGATCAAGTTGAAATCCGTCTTGCGAACGATCAAATTCAATTACAACAGCAGCAAGAGCAGCAGCACCAACTTCAGCTCCAAACAAAGCTCATTCAAGATCAGAGGCGCAAAATTGAGGCTGACTTGTACATTCTGCATCAAATTGAATCACTNAGCTTCAAATTGAATTTAGCCGAGAGAACTAAAATCAATGAAATTGTATACGGATTGACCCATAACTTGAGGCAAAACCTATCCGGCTTAGAGCAGGCTGATGCTCAATCGTTGGTACCTGTCAATCGAACGCCACAGCCCTTCCAGGACTTGCGAGATCCTGTTCCAGCGGCAACTACTGCCTCGGTNCCATTAAACAACCCTTATCCGTCACAACAACAACATAGTGCTAGCCCTAATGCACATAACATCGGCCAAACAAGTAGCTCACAAATGCAGCAGCAAGACCAAACTAATACTATAGCTCCATCAAGCATTCCAGCCGCTCCACCGGTTTCAATTCAGCATAGCTCAGAATCTAATATATCTCTTGAGTTCATTATTTGCAACAAGGCAGCGCTGAAAGAAACCACCGGTGCAATTTTGAACTCATCATCTGTAACGAACGAATGGTACTCTGGAGAGCAGGGCTTTGTAGTGTCTAATCAGGCGCAAAACGCGAGCATGGATACGCCGGTGAGCAATCAGCAGTCAGCAAATAGTGAAACTCTGGTGGTTACTTTCGCTTCAATTGATAGGCGGCAAGCTTTTCTCCAGGCGTTCATTGAGGCCAAGCAGCAGCGATGCACCTTGCAATTGCAGCAACAACGCCAAACACAACAACAGAAGATATTCAGCTCATCAATGACGCTGAGATTGGCTCAGCCAATCGCGTCGGAGACACGAANACTCAGCAATGATTCGCGTAGGACCAAGCTCCAGCATCAAGATAATGTGGAGGCCCGCTCAGTGACAAGCTCAGGTTCGAGCTCTTTGCGAAACAGGACACCTACCAAAGCTGCTCTCCCGCCATCGCAGACCATAGATTCAAGTGGCCGGATCTCTTCGGCTCCGATGAGTAACCAGGCCTCATGTGGCAGCTCAATAGTGCACCAAATGTCGGCCCCACAGTCGCTTGCTCTTGCCGCCGTCTCTTTTTCGCAATTTGAACCCAGGGATCGAGACTTTTCGCAGTGTAGCTCCTTTTCGTCAAACCTTGCGCTAGAATCACAGGANCGACCACTCAATCATAGCCATCATCACCATCAACTGATGCACCAACCGGCTAGTCAACCGGCCTCATTAGATACGATTTGCTGCCATGAGCAGCATGATAATTTCGATAAACCTTCGATCACCAGGTCTAATTTCAAAACAGACGGTTTTCTCGAATCTACCGGCATTCCAACCATGGAAAAAGTAGCGCTCGGTTGCAATTCGGAAGAAGTTAACTCAGAGCATGGCCACCGGACGTACAACTCAGTTGTTGCTCTGGGCAGCGATTTTCTAGATGAACAAAAGGCGAACACTTCCGCTAGCCAACAAGCTCTTCTGCTAGGACAAATGAACCAAGCCCTTCTATTTCGATCAGCGCCCAAATTTATCATCTCGATGCCCATGGATTTTCTGACTACTCGCCATCCTGCCTTACAATTAACCTGTTCAACACTTGAATACAGCTNAAAATCAAGACAACAAATAGGATCACAAACCAGTTTGGCGCAGAAATGTCAAAATGTGAGAGATAGTTCTGGAAAGTTATGGCTCTGCATGAGTAATGGGTATGTTAGCCACATTGCCTTGATATCTATGCGAAAACAATGGCTAAGAAAGAGAAACAATCAAGTGTGTAAAAACAGTGATCATCAAGAACCGAATATGAACAGCGAGCGATATTATGATATTGTGCCAATTATCAGATCGGCCGGAGACATTTGCAAGTCACATATCAACTGTGGTACTCAGGTGAAGTGGAAAAAGCCAGGGTCCTCATTGAAATCTCGTGATAGCACGAAACATCAAGCAACAGTTCAAGACGATACAAAAAGCGAAACTGAACCAGCGCCAACAGTAGGGCTCTCTATCAAGTCAGCTAGCCCCCCAGTCGATATTATCAGCCCTAGAGTTACGCCATCTCAAACTGATGAAACTGAAAAATCGCAAATACGCCTTTCCGAATCGGCTCCATCTCATAGCGAGAAGAACGTTCAACGTATGTCCAACTTTGCGAGATCTTCCGCTAGCACCACACGACTTGAGGTACCATCAACTAGGACCGATCGCACAAACAATTCAACGATAACTAAAAGGGAAGTGATCGAGAGAAGCAAGCCATTGCTAAATACTATCTGTCGTCACAGTAAAGTTCAGGAGAACCGATCTAGCTCTTCGGCTTCCTCGAGATCACCACAACTCTTACATCGCAATAGTTCCGAATCGCAACACCAGAATGAANATCATCGCACTAATCGCCACCACCACAATCATAGCCACCAGCACCACTCGCACTATCCTTATGCGGCGAGGCACAACACGATCCCCATCGCCGAACTTCGAAGATCTCTCGAAAGACAACACAAGGTGTGTGATCGTAAGACCGTCGAAAATCAAAACCGAAGTTTTGTACCGCCATCCAACACACCTGATTGTGATGCCTCAGATGCCTTGCTTAATCAGAAACAACTCAGTTCACTAGATCTAGCCAACGACCACCTGGAGAACCTGTCGCCTTGTTTGAGCGGCAAAAAGGTACGTGCAACCACTCCACCCAGTGGCTACATAAGGAACAAAGGATTTCGCCCCGCTCGGATGCTGCGCCACCAAGCGAGCTTGAAAACTAGCTCGATACTGGCAAAGCTGGTCGGAGGAGCTAGCAGGAAGTCATCCTATTTGAGGAAATCAAATCAAACTCAGGACAAACAATCTGATGCTGACGAAAATGATACAGACACCGATCAGCAATATGGACAGAGTACAAATACAAGACAAGATGACACCTTTTCAGTGGACAGCACAATACTAGCTCTAACGACCCCTGGAGCCAGCAAGTGCGTTATGACTGCATCTGAGACCAACAATGCGGTAATATCGCCTCTATCCTCTATGTCCTCGCTAAATTCAACCAACTCTTCGATGACAGTGAACTCTGTTTGCGCCAGCTCGCCAAACCGAAGTAGTTGTGACCTGCTTGCACACTCGTCGTCGGTTAATTGCTGCTTGAAGCAATCAACAGCCGGACAGACACCTTTTGCTAATTCCTGTTTCGAGAGTCGACCATCGCTCGACGAATGTGGAATACGCAGTAGGTCGGCCACAGTGCCTTGCAGAAAAGTTTGTGAGTATACTCTCAATTCCAACGCGGCTTACTATCTGGCAAACAATACAACACTGGATGACAATTCGGGCGATGATCAAGCCAAGAAATCTTACAAAGTGAGCGAAATAATAGAAAATGCGCCTAACCAAGAGCAGAATGTTGACCCTGATTCCANAGAGGCTGAGATCGATGACTGCGTTGAAACCTCACTATGGTTAGGCTGTGAAGACGGCAGTCTTATAATATTTGATTGTTTAAACGATTACCTGGGCGATTCTGGCGAATGCAACTTCTGCGACCTAAGCCAAAGAACTTTGAACTGTGGCAATGTTCATTCTGAGATCAAACTGGGAGCCGCAGTGTGTGATATATAGTGAGTATTTGATTTTTTTGCTATCCCCACATCTTAGAACATTTAGTGACCTAATAATCATCATTAACTAATCATCACCAACAGTGCCTATAAAGATAGCATGGTATTTGTTGCTCTATCGAATGGGCAATTAGTAATATTCTCGCGCGAGGAGGACAGCAATAAAGATAATAACAACCAATATTGGTCATTGACAAACCCAAAGTTATTAACTGTGACCGCAAATGAGTTAAATTCGACCAGTAAGCTGTGCCTAGTGGATGACGAATATCTTTGGTATTCTTATGGGAGAAACATATTCGTTTTGAACATCAAGTCGCTTAAATTGGAGATAACCATCATGGCGCCAACCAACGATCTCTCGCTCCAATTCTCAATGCAATCAATCACCATCGACAATATGGAACTTATGAGCAACCTATCTGGAGTTTGGATTTCGTTTAAGAACAACCACTTGATTCAATTCTATGATGTTAAGAGGTATAAATTATTGATCGAATTGAATCTCTTTGTGCCAGTTAACAAGATGTTATCATTTGGGAATGAAATCATACGACAGCATAAAACTGCATGCCTTAAAGCCACCTCACTATTGAATGTCTACAGCTCTCGCGAGCAATGCAACACTCTATATATCGGTACAAGCGCAGGAATTATTCTATATTTAAACCTAACGAGCGAGCAGTTGGCCCTGAGGGAGCCAATCAATGGTTCAAGTAGTGACTGGATTCCTCAGATCGCTAGTCTACGTCACGGTCACAGTGGTCACGTCAAATTTTTGCATGTTCTTGAGGTCGAGGAGGATAGAGACCAAGAGTCAGAGCAGCTAGTTGATGGAAACAACAATGGCAAGGGTGGTTTGGAAACGGATGCCGAAATTGAAACGTTTCTCATATCAGGTGGAGCAGGAGTTGATGTATATGGGCCCGAAAGCGAGCAATCGGGTGATTTTCAATCCAATGGAGACAACCTCAATTATCTGATGCTCTGGAAAATGTGATATCTAAATTGGAACTTGCTGTTTAATCTCTGAATGTGAGATACTGCTGCACACTGTCGTCAAAGAGACGAGTTCTCAGTCGAAGACAAAAGTGAGATAGATCAAGCGTAAGCGTTTATAAAAACTCTTGACGAATCGATCAGATGGATTAGTGGGGGAGGGAGCTGAATCAGCCACNCTGTCACGACTGCGCGCCAAACCTGTTTNCGCCGGCATGNATTAGTGATGCTATCATCCGGTTACTCTGGAGCACCGTTAATTATGAAATCGCTCATAGGCACATAAGATTACTGGAGAGATAACATCTCGACAGCCATCG
>Ga0058699_1000466_pt1 | contig 12595 bp, 6 predicted proteins | sample AgamicAtPe_FD_55078 | JGI IMG/M metagenome (GOLD analysis project Ga0058699, IMG submission 55078) | Agave microbial communities from Guanajuato, Mexico - At.P.e | ecosystem: Host-associated > Plants > Phyllosphere > Phylloplane/Leaf | place: Guanajuato, Mexico | collected 2012-10-15 | reverse complement strand
AGACGCGGTTTGAAGGTTGACCTCGTGCATCATCCGCGATGTGCCGAGTATTTTTGTGCAGAATATGCCTGCTTATACTGCAGTTCGACACGTTCGAGAATATTCCTGCAGCGAGTGAAACCATTTCTCTTATATCCAAAACGACCCTTGTCCCCCCCAGCCGACCGCTCCTATTTTATCAACTCAGGTACTCAAGGCCTTAGGTAACTCCTGGTTCTACGAGCAGTTTGCGACACCACATGAAATCTGGTTAACAAGTCGCGCGAGAGCGAGTTATTTATTTGTCGAACACCTAATCTATATATTTGTAACACAATTTCTCAAGCGATGCATAGGACATATTAGCACCTTCTGGCGAGGAATATCATCATTCTCTCAGAGATCGGGTCATTTTCTCAGATGAGACTTCGATGACCTCGGCTCAAGTTCAGAAGTTGTAATCAGAGAGCCAGATTCATATGTTGTCAAGAGTCTAGCTTGTTTGATGGACGGTGGAATCTAATGTATTTGAGTCCATAGTTCGTTGGGACCTTGAGCATACCTTGTACATGCATTGGGATCACTTTACCGAAGCTTACAATGACAGATCGCTCGTACCTGAACGATTAGTTTCAGATTGTTGAGATCTCATATATGGGCGATCTCGTTGTATGATCATTGCTCCTAGTCTAACATAGTAATGTCCATGACAGTTTGCCTGAAGCTTCGGATACAAACAAAACGCAACGAATTCTCGATATATCTCAAAGTAAAGAGGCATCAAATTTGAATCGAACCAAGTTTTTTCCCAGAGGCATTTGTGATCACAGATCGATGAGTCATATATCTGCTCTTTGTCTCTCAAGCTGGTTCGCAACGTGAATCGATGCAAGTACCTGAAGACACTCTTCAGCCTGCCGCCCATCATGGAATCAGTGGCAACCGACTACTTTCACGGCAAGCTCGATCGACATTCCGCTGAGGAAAGACTCGCCAAGGTAGGAAAGTGTGGCTCATATCTGCTCCGAGAGAGCGACAGAAAATCGGGTTCATTTGTGCTTTCATACTTNGGAAAGACTGGTATAAACCATTTCCGAATAACGCACGTCTATGGGTCCTATTTCATTGGTGGACGACAGTTTAACTCACTTTCAAACTTGATCGACTATTACACTTTCACCTGCGATCTTCTTACAGAGGAGCGCCTCCAATATCCGATAGCGCCACCAGAGCCGATCACAACTAACGATAGGNTGTTCATTAGTATATTGCCTTACACAAAACTAGCACAATCTGACGAATTGAGTTTTAACAAAGGGGACATATTCATTCTACAGAATGATCTTGGCGATGGCTGGTTGTGGTGCCGTGATGTTAGGACTGGAGAATCCGGAACCGTCTTCTCGCACCTGGTTGAAGAGATCAAAGAAGATGTGGATCCGAATGAAGTCTTTCCCTGGTTTCATGCGAAATTAAGCAAGGCCGATGCAGTCAACAAGCTGGCTAGTGCTGGACCGGGTAGTTTTTTAGTGCGACCAAGCGACAATTCACCTGGTAATTATACGCTATTTTACCACGTTGGATCGACAATACAAAGGTTTCTTATTGTGAGGAGTAGTGAAAATCGGTATACCATGGGAGGAAAGTGCTTTGATAGTCTTGGCCAGATAATTGAATTATACAAGAGAGAGCAGATAATCGAGGGCCATATGCTGCAGTTTCCGGTTATCACTACGATGTCGCGTGCAGAGCAACTGAGTGAAGCCACGCTATCAACTTCGATGCGAGCATTGGNTGTAAAGGAGAAGCCTCAAGATGTCTACAATACTGTCAAAATGAGCCGTGAGGTAGCTAAACGTAGACAGAGCAGTGAACTCAGAGGCTGGCTTCTACTGAAGAAGAGTGATTTACATAAGAAGTGGAAAAGTTACTTCTTTGTTTTGAACTCTCGTGATCGCTATTTATATTATTACGAGAAACCTCAGCAAACAAAACCAAAGGGGCTTATTGAACTAAGCTACTCCTACATATACTATGTTCATGAGAGTTTATTTGACTCTTCGTTATGCTTCCAACTGGTTGAAAAATGCCTTCCTTGTTTCGCAAACCACTTCTATTTCCGCTGCGAAGATGGTCCGGCAAGTTGTGACAGATGGTTCAATGCTATTAAGAAGTTTACATCTCCCAATCAATCTAACAAGAGAAATGTCGAGACACTACTAAACCAGATGCCTGCACCGTCTGCTCGAAGGAAGGAGGCTACACAGTCCAATGGGTGCAATTCGTTTGAAGACAAGAGAGCTTTATATATAACTCTAATCGAGGCTAACTCCCTTAAAACGAATCAGCCTTTCTTTGTGATTGCATTCAATCACGACATTAAGGTCGCAAAATCACGAGTAAAGACATCCTCAGCTGTAACGTTTCATGACGATGGATTGTACTCCTTTGAAAATTTGCCCCCTGAAGTGGAATCAGTAACAATATACATGCACCAGAACAGCAAAAAGTTGAAGCTCTCGGGTGAATCTCCACAAATTAATATCAATCTGAAGAGACTCAAATCAGATCGAGAAAACTTTGATCATTGGCTCGAGTTTCGCTCACTCAATGCACCTGACGTTCTGGGATACCTGAGGATAAAAATCAACTACTCAATCGATATTGTTATGGGGATATCAGAGTATGCCCCCTTAGAGGACCTAATCTGTGATCCAAGCACTGAGATAATATCTCTGCTAGACCAAACTTGTCACCGTGATCATCTATTACTCGCCAGATCCCTATCAAATATATTCAAATGCAAGCGAGCAAACATTATGGTATTGAGGGCCTTGATTGAAAGGGAAGCACTTTCAGAAATGGAGGCTGCTACATTGTTCAGAACTAGCTCTCTCTCAACTGCTTTGCTTGAATCATATATGCGAGTTATGTGCCAGACAGCACTTAGAAGATCTTTGAAAGACTCCATCAAAAGGTTAATTGACGACAAGATCTGCTGTGAGCTCAATCCCTCACGACTGGAGTCTTACAACGTTTCTCAGAAGGCTTGTGAGAATCTCCAAAATCTACTAGATCTCTTGGATGAGCTGATAAGTAGTATATACGACTCGACACCATATTACCCTCTCTCGGTTCGTTACCTGTTCTCCTGCCTGCAGAAAGCAGTTTTAGGAAGATGGCCCAATGAACCATTGATAAGAACGCGAATTGTCAGCGGATTCCTCTTTTTGCGCTTAATATGCCCAACAATACTAAATCCGAGGCAATTCAATCTAGTAAATGAAAACCCAAGTGAAAATGCAATAAGGAACTTAACGCTAGTTGCCAAATGTTTACAAAATCTCGCAAACTTGGTGGACCAACCAAAGGTGAGCTTGAACTTGAACCAGAGATATCTATGAAGTTTCTGATAAACCGCTCTCGATTAACAAGCTTGTAATCAGTCCAACAATGTGCTAGCCCCATCAATTCTATCCACCCTTGACGACTATGCCACCTACCCACTAAATAGATCCCATTCACATAGCCAAGCTGATAACTCTGCTCAAACTAACTCAATACTAGCATTTATACTCTCGCCTCAAATCGTTAGTAATCCCCTAGTCCTGATGTATGCTCATCTATTGCTTTTTTGCAGCTACTAATGATTGCTCTCATCGATCCTAAAACTCTGATTGCTTTGAATTTAATGCGCAGGAATCATGGATGGAGGTGGTTAATCCATTTATACTCAAAAACAAAATCGGAATGGTGAAATTCATCGACGAACTTTGTAATGTCGATTCCGTCGATCTTAACTTGCTCGATTCGTCATTGGATGATTGCAATAATAATTCTGAAACTTTCAAAGATGAAGAGATTGAGGATTCATCACACGATCTAGCGGTAGTTCATGATGTATGTGAAAATCACAGAATTGAAATTGAACAATTTGCCAAGTCTTCTCCCAGTGCCAGGAGGCTTCTAACCATACTCACCATTTTAACTCAGCACAAGCAATATTATACAAACTTGAGAGAGAATGCTCACAGTGGTATCAATACAACTCTTGTATAGACCCAGAACTGCAGATCTCATTAGGAACTTGAAACATCGGCCGTGCTGGTGAACCTCATACAGCTCGTCGTAAATCATTAAATGTCCAAGGAACCAAATCTTATGCTTGTCTATCATTCAAGTTTCATTAGAATGGATGGGAGAAGTTTTCGAGACAATAGTTTGAATCAGAAATTGACGGCAAAATGAGCTGGCACTCATGCTGAGACTGCACTCTATCCGGTTCATTTCAAATAGAGTGGCCTAGAGGCCGCATCTTTGTTCAACATCATTCGTCAGTTTGCACCTGTACACTTCAAAATGAGCCCGACTACTTTTGTAGCCAGGATCGTTGGGTGCTTTACTCTATTCGATGCTCTATCCAGGAAATCGATCTCAATCTTGAGTCGATGATAACCAATACCATTTGCGGCTGGATCCTCGAAGTTCCGCTCGTTTCTAGTCGTGAGCACATACCGATGATATGGGTAGCATTTATCTCTAACTCTATTTTCATCTATAACACGATATTATCATCGCCTAGGAAATTGTGCTCAATGATTATCGGGCAAGATTCACGGGTTTCTATTTGAAAGTAAAGATCAGCGTGAGTGCAACCCTGAGTTCTGATTTTACTCCAGGCGAATTGATGCTGAGAGGGCGGAACTGGTTAAGTGGCTGAAGCCAAAGAAATTGGAGAATGGCTTTCAAGATTCCAAGATGAACTAGGCTCGAACATGACGGGGAAAAGAGGGAATGGTAGCCCGGCGAACGATTGAATGAGACTACACCTAGTGGCTTCATCGTTACGACCCTATTGCTTGTTGAGACTTTTGTTGTCATAATAAGCCGAAATGAGCTATCGGGTTGGGCTAGAGCAAAGGAGATTTTAAACTTAAAGCCCACTCATACACTATCCAATATGCAAAGAGTCTCAAATCGACACCCACACCAAGGAATAAAAACTCAATCACAGGCTAACGTTTCTCCCTCAGTTTTTAATCGCCGGAGACTTGGGGTGGTTGGTTGTGTAGTGTAGTTTGGTATAGTAAGGTATGGCTAGTTTGAGTGGCCGATTTCACCAGGGCAGCATTGGTGCCGCACTTCCTGGATGGCTCTCCGGCGCGATGGTGCGAGGACGACTGGACGTGGGTCTATCTCGCCCTCCACCTCTCTCTCTCTCTCTCTCCTCCAATATCTGGGCTAGACGGCGTAGGGTGGGGGCCGTGAGTTGTGCACATAACTGGGTGAGGTTGGCGACCAGCCCTCGTCGGCGGCCGTCGGCGCAGATGGCACAGCGGCAGCAGAGGAGGAGGGTTTATGCGACAGGTGGCTGTGGTGACCTAGGTGGTAGGCGAGCGCGATCTCCTCGTTGTCGTCTTCAAAGCTGATCTCATCCTCTTGGTCAGTGTAGCTGTAACTGTGGCCGCCGCTCGAACTTGGACTACCCCTAGCCAGCCTGTAGAGTCCCTTAAGGGCGTATGCAAGGAAAGTTGCAGGTAAAATGAGTATGAGTGAAGCACTGACGCTCAGCCAGTATCCGTTGAAGGGGAGTATGATGTCATCACAGAGGTTTGAGGTGGTTGAGTTGAGAGCGCGACTAACTGGCTCACATTGGCCGATTACGTTCTCAACTTGGTTTCTCACATGCGTGGCATATTGATCAATGAGCGTGTTCAACTCGTCGACAAATTCATTAGCTGCGATCTTGATTAGAGTGCGTCCATCTAGCCTGAGCTGTTTTTCAGCACTCCGAACCTTGGCTATAAGTTCGCTTATGACAGTTCCAAAACTGTTNCTACCATGAAACATTCTCAGCTTCAAATGGCGAACTCCTTCCTTCAAATTGAGAAGTGAGCTAGTAATGTTTGGGAGGAGCTGATCATTAAAACTTGAGGCTAAAATTGTGGCTAAAGTGAGATCAGATTCGATATCAGGTGTGTTAGTTAGAAGTGCCTTCTGTGCTTGAAAATCTTTGATTAACTGTTCGATGTCAATGGGCGATATTGTAACACCATTTTCGTAAAGACGTGCAAAGGATGACTCAATATCATCGAATTCCAGGCCCATAGAATTCTTGAGCACTTCCTCCGCTTGAGGCGACAACAATACAACCCTAGATGTATCAAGATCAATCAGCTTGATAAGCTCNTTCAGTTTGGTGTCAATGTTGTTGATGTGCTTGAACTCAGGCGTAGAGTTCAGATTGAAGCTCTTATCCAAGCCTATCGAGACTCTTCGGCCGCGCCCGTCGTCCACCAGATAGACTTTGTCATACTGATCTAGTTTGAGAACCTTATAAATACTTTGGTTCTGATGGCATCGGGTGATAAGATCGGCATAGTTTGGTCGGTAAATCTTATAATCTTTCGATTCTATGCGTTCAATTGTTACTTTGTCCTCCTCGGGTGAGCTTATCGAGAGGTTAGTTCCGAGAAATTTGTTTTGTAGCATTGCGTACACTTGCTTCGATTGCTTTTGTTCAGGGTGCTTGGCTACTCGACAAACTATTTTGTCGCCGATTGAACCCGTGAGGAACAGAACTATGGCAGCGAGTATCAGCGGTAGAAATAATAGAAAAACAGTGATAATACCACACGAAAATGGGAAGGAGGCTGATGCTGACGTTTTGACGCGAGTTTTGTATGTCCTAGCAGTTGGTTGTGGACGACACGACCCATAGAGCCACCCAAGGGTGTAGCACAATAAGACGAACAGGACAAAAGAGGCGCCGGCGAGACATGCGTATCTACGGTATTGTTCATATTCTGCATATTGATCCAACTTTTTGGTGGTCGACCTGGTTTGATTGAAAAAATAATCTGACCAACGGATCGATTGGCTTACTTCGCTAGCAAGATTCGATAGTTTCCTTCCAACAATAGATAGCTGAACTTTGAGGTCTGGCGTGGTTCCGTTCACTTCTCGTTGAATGTATGTAGCAAATTTATCAAAATCATCCTTGCCACGCTGTACTTGAGCAACTATTCCACTTTCTATGAGTTGATTGACCTTCTTTATGAGATGCTTAACATCAGGCAATTTTTCGTACTGGGGTAGTATACGGAAACTTTCCAAATTTTGATACTTTTTCCTAAGGATTGTACATTGGTCTGGGGGACAATTTTCAATCTTGGACCTGAAGTCGACTAGACCTCTTTTGGCAGTGTTCAATCTTGACTTGAGGATCGAGAGTTCACGGTCAAGTCTCTCGAGTCTGAACTTGGTATCATTGAATTCTAATACAATATCAGTTAGATTGGCGAGCGATATGGCCTCTGAAGCAATAGCAAGTTTGTGCTTGATTATAATACCGCTGGTGTCAAGCCGCTGATTGATTTCACTCTCTAACTGGTTGTAATTAACTCTAAACANATTGTCTACCTCGTAATCAGTGTTGTTCAGATATACTTGCAGCTCGTCCATAGTCTGATTTAGAGCCTTGGGTAGCTGCTTGACACCATTGTTCACATATTCATTCGTTACAAAGGCGCAAACTGCAAAAAACGATATCAGTAGTAGGATAATAAATAAATTGGATGAGAAGAAAGTTCTCATGCATGGATGACAAGTCGATTCGTACTTGAGCGAGGGAGGCACAGATCTCGAGCGATAACCTGAGCTGGTTAAGCCGCTGCCGGATCTACCTCGTCCCCGGCCATGCCGACGACGTCGATCCAATTCCCTGTGATGCCGAGATCCGCCGCCACGGTTGTAATGCGCGTTTCTATCATAGTGCGATGAATCCCGGCCAGCTAAGGCCAACCAGTCGGCATCTGACGACTCACGATGATGATTGCGAGATCTTGATGAGGGACGAGGGGCAGACCTACCACTAGCATGGCCATTAGCGGGTCTCTTTGAGGCAGAGCCCTTGGTGCCACTGCTGCACCAGCAACATGCAATCATGAACCCGAATAGAGGTATACTGATACCAATACATAAGCAAGTGCAAGCAGCTATCAGTAGCTTGTGAAAGTGGGTGATTAGTTCATTTCTGTGTTCCATCAGGACCGAAAGTGGATCGTTAAAGAGAGTTTGGTTCATGAGCTCTTGAGGTAAATCATTCTCTAGGAGATAATCTAGCATAAGATTTGTTATAAAATATAGGTGGTCCATAAAGTTGACCGCCTCGGGTGAGGCCCAACGAATATTGGCAGATGATGTTGAGGCTACGCTGACGCTCCTAAAGTGGACTGGTCGTGTGAGTGATTGTCTCGATAGAGACGCTTGGCGGCCAACACTAAGGCCATAGTCATGGTAGCTATTAGTTGAGTAATTATGGATTCTAAAATTTGAGGCCGCAACTGGAAAACCAGTGCTGCCGCCACCGTAATGGTGGTTAGCAGGCGAAATGCCCTGCCAGACCATGTTAGATTGTGGATTTGTTTGGGCGAATTGATGTAAATATTATTATGATTCTTAAAAGGTTACACTCGGAATTGATACCTATTGGAGTACATTGAGCTTGATAGCGTTTGTTGCTGTTGCCACTATTTGCGAGGCTTGACCACGGCGCACTTGAATGATGAATTGGATTACTCTTCGCCTTTTCGCGTTTTGTTCGCTAAACTCTGAGATAAAAATATTTGTTTGTATATAAGTTACGATCTAAAACCTTGCTTAGCTGTTGCCTCAGTCTATTATGCTACCTATGCAATGAGAATTCATTGAAAATGATTGATGTGTAAGCCACAGTAACTAGGTGGTCTAGGGCTGCAGCGAGACGCCTGTACGCGTTTCGGGAACGAGAATGTTGTAATTTTGCCTGGCTGGTTTGCTTCTGGAGGAACACTTGCAACTAAATAGAGGCTGCTAACTAATGGCTCGCTGCTCATGGACTAAGATTTTAGACTAGGAAATTTAAATCCACCGAGGCAAACCCATTTGAGCCTCCCTCTCTCTCCCTCTCTCGCACGATAGGACGATGAGTGATTGGCAGCCTTGCGGCGAGACTAACAGTTCGCGACTGGTCTTCTACACAATATATTGCAATACTAATAATTGTTCAATGTGCAAACTAACCAGCCTCCAACGTTAGAGTTCCTGGATCTGGTTGGATCCGCAAGTGCTGCTTGTAATTACTTCAACACTGCCTCTGCTGCTCGCGCTCGCCCGTCTCTCTCTCTTTGTCGCAGGCTCACAATAATTGTTCATTGGGTCTAGTTTTTGGCTGGCGCAGGCTGCGAGAGCTGCCTGCTGCTTCCACTGGCTGTGATTGTTGGCCGATGTTGTTGCTGGCGCTGCTGCAGCCGAGCGACGAGTGAGCGCTCCCCTCGGCTCGTTGTGTGCGTGTGTGTGAGCGTTTGCGAGTGTTTGTGTGCTGGCGCCGCCGCTGCTGCTGCTGNAGCAGACTAGCGGGCGCGTCGAGTTTGGCCTGGTTGCTGTGCGGACTCGCGGAGACTTTGGCAACTCGGACTTGGACTCGAGAGCTGCAGCCTCTCGCAGTCCACCGAAGCCGCGATTTTCGGCCAGAGCTTCCAGGTCCACTTCTTCAGCTCGCCGCAGTGCCGCGATGGATCTCAAAATGACTCGGAGCGCACAACTCCCATCCAAGTGGACGGGCGAGCAGAACCATTATTGCGCCCGACGGGCCAGCTAGCGAGCAAGTCGGCCGTCCAAAGTCGTTTGCATGCATGCGACCCCCTCGCCTCTTTTTCTCTCGGCCGCCGCTGCCCTCGACTGGCGCTGGCAAGACTGCCAGGCCAGACCAAAGCAGCGGCAGCCGCCGCCGAGATCGCCGATCCATGCGAGCTCGGCGCGGCTCGGACCCGACGCGGCGGATTGGGTGTCGGCCGGTCGGCCTGATGGCGGCGGCGACAGCAAAACAATGACGGATTCTGCTGGCCAGCAAGATGGAAGCCGACAAGCGAGCGAAACGGAGCCAGCATTTGCAGCAGGAGCAGCAGCAGCAGCAGCAGCCGCCGCCGCCGCTGTCTTGCCAGTCGGCGGGCTTAGCGGAGGGGAAGGAAGTGGCTTTCTGGCGGCCTGACTCGCACACAAAGCCACTCGGCCGGCGCTCAGACATCCGCCGCCCGATCCATCTCTCTTGCCGCCGCCGTCCAGCTGCCAGCGCGGCGCCTCGCTCGTCCAGCTCAATTCGTTNGGAGCCATGCAGACTGGCAGCCCAATGAGCGCAGCGCTGGAAATGGAGAGAACCTGTTTTGGGGCTTCCCCGGGGACTTCCAATTGGGCTGCCAGGCTGCCCCATTGGCCTAGAAATCTAGCCCGCAAACATCATCCGGCCTAGCGCAAAGAGCTGCAAGCTTTCCAGTGCCAATTATTATCCGCCTGCAAGGCGGCGCCTCCATTCAAGTGTCCGATGATTGTACAGGCGGCTAACCCCGAACTTTGCTAACAAATTGCCCCTTAACTCGGCTGCGAGCTCGCTTCAAAGGCTGCTAAATCTGGCGCACAAGTTCCATTGTTCTGTGTCGCGGCCTCACCGCTGAGCTTGGCTAACAGGTGCCCGTTTCATCGGCAGCAAGCGGCCAGCGGATGTTGAGCTGGGAGAGCGGCGTCGAGTGTTTTGCGTGTTGGTGTCACTTGTTGGCGGTGGCGACAGGCCGAGTGTGCTTTCTTTTGCTAGGTTTGCCGAGCCGGCTGACCGGCGCCTCATCACAAAGCTCGCCCACGACTTCTTCGCTTCGTGTAAACACGAGCGTTGACGAGTGACCAAAACCAAAACCGGCGAGTCAAGACGGCTTTTGGCACCCACAGCTAGAAATGGCGCTCGCAACTGGAGTGCGCGAGGTGCTAGCGCTGAGCGAGTCTCCTCTACTTGAAGCACCTTTCGCCGGCATGGATGCAGCCTGGATTCTAGGGAACGGCGAGCCAGTCGGCTGGGCAGTCAGCCAGGAGTGGCCTCATTCATCCATTTGCTTGCGCAGAGGTTAGAGGCTGCAGGCGTCCATCTCGTCAGTCAGTTCCACTAGACTCGAATGTTGAGTCAAACAGTTTGCGGCTAAAACTGAGTGGCGAGGATGGATTGGCCGCTTGAGGGGCAAGTTTGACTCTACGGCGAGCGGCAGTTGCGTTGGCGAGAGTCTTGAGATCACCAATGAGTTTGGTTCCTAGCAGAGTTGGCGGCCCCAACTGAGAAGAGAGGCGAGCATCGGCCGAGCAAACTCTCCCCTGAGGTGACTTCGAAGGGTGAGGCCACTCTCATGGCGGCGCCCAGCTGTCTCGCTCGTTCGCTCGCGCGCAAACTGACTCGCGTTTGAGCCAAGATGGAGAGCCAGCCAATGGCCGCCGGCAAAACTCTTACCGGCTCACCCATCTTGCGAGCTCAATTTGGCTCTTCGGCCCGCCAAATGGACAGGCAAGATTCGTGCGCTTCCAAGGGGGGCGAGAGTGTGTGTGTGTTTGAGTGGGGAGGAACTGGCACTGGGAGATCCCTTCCGCCGTCGGCATATTGATTGTGGGCCAGCCTTTGGGCTGACTTGCAAATGGCCAGCTCGGCGGCGAGTCGTCCCTTCCGATGTCGAGCGTTGTAAAGTGTTGAGCAACAAATGCGCTTGGATCTGATTCTCGCCTGAGCGCGCAGCCGGCGGCCATTGTGCCAACTCCGGGCGTCCCCAAGGAGGAGGAGGAGGAGGAGGCGCACAAAGAGCGCCGGATGCCGGCCATTGTGGCCCAAGTGCGGCGATGGCCACCACCGCCGACACTCAAGCTTGAGCTCGGCCGTGGCAACCGAACCAANACGCCCACATCGCGAAGGCCGCCGCCCTGAAGGACGTCCTTGGGCCAAGCGGCGCCTTGTGCGGCCATCAGCGGGGGACGTTTGTCTTCCTCGCTGGATGGATCCGGCCGCTTGCGCAACAGGCAACAACATCCAGCTCTCTACCAGCGACACACTCGGCTTTAAAGGAATCAAGTTACCACCAAATGGAGCGGCCAACAGGGATCAGCTGTCGCATGCTAGCTTTGGCTTGTGTTCTCGTTTGCTCATGTTCACGACAGCCAGCCTCTTCCTCGAACCCTTGNNATGTGCTCTCGAGCTGAAACAGGTGCCCTCTGAAAGCGGCGACGGAGAGCCACTCAAGCTTCAATCGAGCAACAATGGCGCTCGATTTGCTTGACTCTAAGCTGGCCTGGCGATTAGTCAGAGGTCGCTAAGGAAAATATTGAGCCCTCCAAGGGTTGTTGTTTGGGCTCGCAAAGTTTTGGCTGGNAACAAGGAGGGAGACTCCGCACTAACCATTGAGCCAGCCTTCAACTGAAAGCCCACGCGCGAGTTCCTTATGAGTTACATTGCATTTCGTTACATGACATCAAGTGCCCCTCTCTNAGTCTGTCTGTGGGAAGGAGTCTTGATTGAATTGTCTGCCCAAAGCGCGGCCGGTGGGAGGGCTCTACTCAGCTGGCCGCGAGCGAGTTTGCTCGCCTGTTGGCGGCCAAACGGCTTGAACTTGAGCCCACATGATTGGCAGCCATAACCGCAAGTGGAACCGCAAAAGCAATGGCAACTGCAACTGCAACTGCAACTGCAACTGCAACTGCAACTGCAACTGCAACTGCAACTGTCTCTCATAGATGCAGACACTGGAGTCCCAAAACTGCTTTGACCTGAAGGATC
>Ga0058699_1000462_pt1 | contig 12645 bp, 11 predicted proteins | sample AgamicAtPe_FD_55078 | JGI IMG/M metagenome (GOLD analysis project Ga0058699, IMG submission 55078) | Agave microbial communities from Guanajuato, Mexico - At.P.e | ecosystem: Host-associated > Plants > Phyllosphere > Phylloplane/Leaf | place: Guanajuato, Mexico | collected 2012-10-15 | reverse complement strand
AAACATCTTGTTTTTCCGGGACTCGGACCAGAAAAATGTAACAAGCACTGTAGACAAGGTCTCACAATAGTGTTTATTTCTGTAACTAGTGTTTATTTCTGTAACGGGCTGCGTTTATTTTATTTACAAGCACAGCTTAGCGATGACACACGCAACTTGGAACCCGGTCCGAGAAGCCAAGAACAGATACATCCTCATGAGGAGCTGAATCAGATTTTTAGACGGCAAAGTTCCAACATTCAGAGTAGGAATACGAGATGGGACCTGATTATCATATTGTGAAACGAAGCTACTACAGCTGAAGCCATCCCACTCTTGGTACAGCCGGTGCCAAAAGTTCTGATGTCTCCGATCAGCTAGGCTGCAGGCAGGATAATTCGGGCCACGAATTTTTCGGTAAAACGCCAAGATAGGCGTCGGTCGGGCTCCTTCGTTCGGGTACAAATAAAATGGGCCAAAAATAAAGAGGGTTGAGATGCTGTCCCGCGGATACTAAATTTTTCGCAAGATCCTGCCAACTGATAACCACATCGAAACTTTTGGCACCGGCTGTACCATAGGCGGCAGCGCCAGCAGCGGCAGCAGGAGCGGCGGGCAGCCCGAACGGCAGATGCTCGCTCTGCCTTCAAATTTGGCCGCGATCGCGTAAGCAGCCTGCCCTTCGGAGGCCAACCATCGGGCCAGGTAAGCTGCTTTCAAGCGCTTCCANCAGAATGATGATAATTAATAATGGAGCCGCGCGCAGCCACTTTCGGTACATACAATTAGTTACTTTTTTGTGGTAAGTGCATACTGTTCTTGAAACCATTTTTCGACCACAGACTTCCCCAACGCTCTGACTAGACAGGTGTTCGAGCATGGACTGATATGGTCGTAGCGCCAGTCTCAACAGACAAACCTTGCGAGTTTGGAATGAACAAGAGCGTCGTTTGTATGAGTGTCCACTTCGCTCAGGGATCTGACTGATAGAGTTGAGTAAGTGTCAGCTCAAAACGGAGAAAGAACAGAGGATAGACTAGTGCGAGCCGGACTGGACCAATCCAAGTCCGATGAGCCAAGAACATTTACATGCAATGACAGAGTATTCTATTGAATTTTTTTGTCGATCAAGTTGGATGCGCAAGACAGGTGAGGAGCTAACTCATCTTCCAAACCGAAGACGAGCGCCAAGCACGATTGCTTCTAGCTTTCGCCTTGGACGCCAGTTTGGCCCATCTTGCTGTTCAATATGTTCGAGTGGCTAAGGGAGCTAGGCGCCACAGTTGAGCACAATGGGCGCGCGGAGTGTAGAGTCCGCCATCGACCTTTATCTCTCGGCCCCAGATGTTAGTTTGCTGAGTGGAAACGGACCCAAAGCTCGATACAGACGAGCATTACGTGGCCGCCCACCAGTCAGTCTCCAAAGCATTTCCGTGCGTCTGTTTGGACGTGAGGGTCACTGTCCTTTCTAATACCGTTTTGAGATGGTCCTCGTTCTCGCTCTCGTCCTTCTCCTCTAGTCTCGCGTCCGCCCCGCTCAATCCACCTTCCATCACGGCTTCATACACGAGGATCAGTCTAAGGTCCCTCAGCTCCAGACAGAGCGACCGCCGCAACCAGCAGCATGTCGAGAACTACAAACACTCAAAACTTCATCTAGCTCCAGTAATTTCATTTTAATTCACCGACTTGTGTGCGAGCAATTGACACTTTGGGTGATGAAATCAGAGAGACTCCAGTTCAAATCTGTGGTGCAGTCGGTCGCTTATGTATGTTAGCGACTGAAGCGCACATTGACCGCCACCTGATGTTGGAGCCCCCTGATCCCACCTGCACGAGCATTAGTCGGAAACTCGCGCAAAAGCCCTCCACTGTAACAAGCAATCGGGTTTGATACTGGTGGTTGCCGCTCAACTAGGCATTCGTATAATCTCAGCCTCATGCCCTGTCCATTGTCTGTACAATTGCATCCGATTTTCTCGGCCCAAATGGAGCGATACATGTAAACGAACAAGACAGAAGCTGTTTGGCGGAATTTGGGCAGCCATCTTTTTAGATGACCAAAACTTATCCGGCGAGAATGTTTTGGTGCCGCTTAAACTGCAACTTTATTCCCATCAAGACTGTCTAAATCTGCTCGCAGGCTGATGAACGGTTGTAAGTGTTCCACCAACTAATCACGTCAGTATAAGACTTTCTTCGCTGCGAAGCTGAAATCGAATGTAGGAGGGCACAAACTCGACACATAAACTTGGTGTCGATGAACTTTCCCACAAACTTCCAGCGGAAATAGGACAGGTAAGCGGTGTCGTCTGAACTGAGTGAGTTTAAATAATTGGCGAGATCTTTTGGTGATTTGAAATCATCAACGTGGATGAAGGATGCTGGCGGCGCGAACTTTTCGTAATCCTCCCTTGAGGGTCCCATCACAATCGGCACCACCAAGTAATCCAGGTTGTTGTAACCGTTGGCGTTTCTGTAGAGTTTCTCTGTTATGTAGTGGCGACAATTCGAGTTTTCGAAAGACAAATAGAACTTGTAATGCTCGTTGACCAAACTAGAGCAGCCTGTTTGGTTCCACTTGGCGCAAGTTAAGTTACCGCATCTTGAAGAGAATGAGAGAGGTTGGATGGGATGGGAGTCAGTGGAGTTTGTCCCGCTGGTTGTTGTCGCTCCAGTCTAGTCTTTCCACGCACTCACCTTCCATACACGTCCACCTGAATGTAATTTGAGAGCTCGCGAACAAAATCAAGCCTCCTGTTGGGCGTGTTGCAATTTGAGGCAAACCAGGCAACTTTGCCACCTTTCTTACTGATTAATCCCCTTCTCAAGTCATCCAGTCCATCCAATGGACGATCAAATCTGAGTTCCTTTGTCCTGGCGTAGCGAGCCAATTCTTGGTACTCTCTTATTTGGTCTGAGTAGGGCACAAACTTTGAATACGGGGTCACAATATCGGAATCAGCTCGATAGGATGCAGTTAGGTTGAATTCATGACGGCCTCTATCCNTGCGAGCATACCTCCGATCAAAGGTATGAACGGGACTCTCGAGGAAGTAAGCAATCCAAATTTGATCCTTCCGTCTCGATTGTGGCACTTCAATCCGCACATCTGAGTTCTGAAAAATTAAAGCATCAGCTTGGCTACTGTCGTAGGTAAGCTCGCACCTGTTAACTGGACAATCTTGTTCGAAAAAGATCCCTCTTCCGGCGGCAAACGAATAGTCTGGAGGCAGAATTTTGAACAGTTTTTTCGCTTGTTTGTAGAGCTTAAGTTGATCAACAACTCTATCATCATCCAGTGAATCACAATCCTCGGGCCAAATGCAACTTGAACCTCGTCTGCGGCTACCCTCTCCACTGAATTGACGATCAATTGTCCAATCACCGAGTTCCTCAGACCAGACAAAGTTTTCTCTTGAACTGTCTATCCTCTTACTCTCTAGCTCAAATTCACTGTCTATGTTGAACAATTTTCTCACCTCAAAAGTGGTCAAGTAATTTCCCGTAAATAAAATTAGCGGACAGAGAACGAGCAAAAACCAAGCGCGATGCGGTGACGAGATTTCCTTGAGTATCCTTGACCTTGAATTCGACTTTAGATTCATTATTTCGGCTCATGGCGAAAACTCAACTAGCTCACCTGGCACCTTTCTCGGACGACAAACAATCTTCGATCGTTGGAACAGGGAGGAGGCGCATGCGCCCTATGCCTGGACACTCGGCGCCACAAATGGATTCAAAATGAAGACGGATGACTTAGGAGAATAAATCATAAAAATTTCAAGACAATACAGAATCAACCAGTTTTATAGCAGCAGATTGTTGCCGGCCATTATTCATCGCGCTCCCCCTTGAGTGCTACTGGAACTTCCCGTCTCAATGGGAAAGATGAATGGCGTCCTCCTAAGTGCACCTCAATCCAAACCAAAACCTCAANAAGGTTTGCTCCTGGCCGGAACATTAACCAACATTTAAGGCCGGAAATGAGCGGAGTCCGGCATTGGAACAATTGAGCGCCACAGGTACTAAGCGGCGATCAAGAGACAGGAGGGGAGGGGGGGTTCAGTTTCATTGTTAGTGTAGCGCTGCTAGCAAAATGCTGAGGTGTCTTAGTTCAGAAGAAATGGCGCTGGTCAGTGAATCTTGGCTGGTCCGTTTTGTTGCATTAACAACTGCGCGATTTGCACCTTGGCGCTGGAACAGTTTCCTCGGCCGGCCGCTTGAAAGCCAAACGCAGGAAGTTGGATGGCTAGCGAGCGAGCGCCACCGGCAAGCGAGTTACATTAGGCAAGGCGAGCAAACAACATCGGACAGAGCTAATGATAGCGAACGAAATACACCTGGGAGAAGGAGGGAAACTCAATTACACGCAGTCCACCGACTTCTCAGCGCTCCAGCTCCAGCCTGTGCAAGGCAAGATTGCCATTACCTGGATGGAAACTATGAAGCGGCCTGATAACAAGGTCATTGCCTAGCAGGCAACCGTGACTTGAGAATGGCGCTGAAAAGGGAAATTAGGAGTCAGCTAATTTTCTCTCTCTCTCTCCTTCTCTGCNNCTCTGTTTTTCAGCAAACTTTGGCAGCCAAGCTGGTTCCCCCCATCTTGGTTTTGCGCCGGCAGTGGAGCAGAAGTTGGTGCTCGAGGTTGGTCTGCGGCTGCGGGCCATGCAAGCAGAGGGCTTGCCGGCCGGCCGGCCAGCAAGCACTGACAGCCCGACGATGATTGATTTCTTACTCGGACACGAATTTTTGCCGGCCAATCGGAGATACGAGCGACGATAACCTGCGCCGAGCATGAAACAAGTGGCCTCGCTAACAAGTGTGTCCGAAACACTTGTTCAATATTCACGCCAACTCTTGAGGGTGCAGCGAGTGTTTCAATGTAGATCAGATATAATCTTCCTTCAGCCAGTCCGAAACTGGCAATTTGGGCGCCGATTCTCCGCTTCCACCCTCGTCTTTGTGCTCGGCCATCGGATTGGGGGCGAGTTTTTTCGCACCTGTCGGGTTGGATGTCCGCCGATGGTGGAGTCTCCATCAACTCTTTGCGTGCTTTGTCCGGATTTTGGCGGGCTGTTGGTTTTGTATTGGTTTTTAGCATTCTCGCCGGCAGCAATCACCTCTGCTGGGCCAACTTTCGGCCGATTGGAAGTTGTCAGTGCGATTGGAATTTTTGAATGGGAATCAATTCTTACGGCATCAACCTTAAAGATTGAGTCATGGAACTCAGCCCGATTGGCCTTAAGAGGCTCACAAAATCGAGCAACCAAATAAGCTGATGTAAATTTGGCCTTGCCGCCGAGACAAGGGCAGCTCTTCGTTGGAAATCCAAGGCAAAAGATTCGCGGTCTTGGCGAGAACGCGAGAGGAGTCGTGAATTAATCCAATCAGCTTTGCTTCGGCGGCAGAAGGCCAAGGATGGAGGAGAGTGGACGGCTAGTAGCAAAAGCTAGTGTTCGAATGGATCGCGCAATACGATATAACAGGCTATCAATCGGCTGGTTGCATGCAACCATGCCACTCCAATATCAACTCGGCAACGGATTGATCTCGCTCGTCCGTTTGTTACATTGTATGCAGCGGAAGAGAGTTTAGATAAGCTATTCCAGTTAGAGCGGCAATGTCAAGTGTAGCATCCAAGCCAGCACCATTGGAGGCCAACATTAGAGCAGAAATCCGCCTTCACTTGTCGTTGGGCCGAGCAAATCCTGACAGTCGCTCCTTTTGCGCGCAGAGCGGGTTAGTCGTTATCAGGATTGAGGTTTCCTCGTTAGGAAAACGGTTGCACAATCGAAATGAGACACCAACATTTGTCGTCGTTTGGTTTGGCTTCAGTTTGAACAATCGAACCGCTCTATCCAGCGATATGAGGTGATGTTTGAGACACACAATGGGGAGCCACACGCATGTATCCATCTAGNGCTCGCTAAGAGCTGGCTTCTAGCACGTAAGGGAAATAGGCAGCCTTCGATGGGTTGCTCTTGTGAAGCATTGGCCAAAGGGCTGCGCACACGGGCCGCGCTGACACTCGCGGTTACTGGCTGTAAGNTCGAAGGCAGGGTGCGCGCGGGAGAGAGAGGCTGAGAGATTGGGACACGTTGTGGCATTGTTTCCACATTTATCATTGTTGATGTTGCTTATTTTATCTCAAATCCATGCACAATTACACCTCCCCAACACCGACCCTTGTTGACAAGCCCAATTAGAGCGGAGGAATCAATTAATCCATCATCTTCGAAGGCCGAATATTAGTGGTGCTATAATTCGTTCTAGGCACAAAATGAACGCGACAAGACATTATCTTAGGGCCGCGGCAAAATCGGCGCTTGACTCCTTTCAAAGCCGCCAACTAACGACCTCTGTTGCCCTCCAGCAACACAAAATTCCCGATCATCTCGAATATGTGCCTACTTCNGAGGACCCATCTTTCTTTCACATGGTAGAGTATTTTTACCACAAAGGTTGGCAGGTAGTTGAGGACAAGCTTGTTGAAGAGTTCAAGGGCCGTTTAACTGCCGAGGAGAAGAGAAAGCGCGTTAACGGATACTTGAAAATCATTGGCCCCTGCCACTCAATATTAGAAGTATCCTTCCCCTTGCGTAGAGATAATGGAGAGTACGTTGTTATCAACGGTTGGCGGGCCCAACACAGTCACCACAGGCTACCGTGCAAAGGAGGTGAGTGGTGGCGCTTGCAGTGGTTCTCTCGGTGGAACCCCCATTGTGACCGTGCAGCCTCAGCAGGTGACAAAATAACTAACCATCTCCCGCNCCTCTATGCGCCCTNATCTAGGTATTCGCTATAGCATGGACGTTAGCGCCGACGAGGTTAAGGCTCTATCGGCGCTCATGACCTTCAAGTGTGCTGTTGTCGATGTGCCATTCGGTGGCGGCAAGGCCGGACTCAAGATCAATCCTCGCGACTACACAGACTTTGAACTGGAAAAAATAACACGTAATTTTGCGCTTAATTTATGCAAAAAAGGCTTCTTGGGCCCTGGTGTCGATGTGCCAGCCCCAGATATGGGGACNGGCGAGCGCGAGATGAGCTGGATTGCGGACACCTATGCTCAGACAATCGGACATACAGACATGAACTCGCACGCCTGCGTAACCGGTAAACCCATCAACCAAGGCGGCATACATGGCCGCATATCCGCCACCGGTAGAGGAGTGTTTCATGGAATCGATAACTTTATAAATGAGGCAAACTACATGAGTCTCATCGGAACAACTCCCGGCTGGGGAGGCAAGACTGCGATTATTCAGGGATTCGGAAACGTGGGCTTGCATTCGATGAGATATTTGCATAGAGCGGGCGCCAAGATCATTGGTATCACTGAACGAGATGGATCCATTTACAACCCAAATGGGATCGATCCAAGAGAGCTGGAGGAGTGGAAATCCGAAAATGGAACAATTGTTGGATTTCCAGGAGCTGAAGCATATCAGGGGGATAACATGCTCTATGAGCCTTGCGATATTCTCGTCCCAGCTGCTATTGAGAAAGTAATACGACAGGACAATGCACACAAGTTGCAATGCAAGATTATCGCTGAAGCTGCAAATGGACCTATCACGCCAGCTGCTGATCGAATACTCATTGATAGGAACATACTGATCATACCTGACCTTTATATTAACGCTGGTGGTGTAACTGTTTCATATTTTGAGTGGCTAAAGAACTTGAATCATGTTAGTTATGGACGACTGTTATTTAAATACGAGCGAGACTCCAATTATCATCTATTAGAGAGCGTGCAAGAGTCATTAGAACGTCGCTTTGGTCGCGCTGGTGGACGGATCCCGATTGTACCAAGTGAAACCTTCCAGAAGAAGATTTCAGGTGCTTCTGAGAAGGATATTGTGCACTCTGGTTTGGATTATACAATGGAGAGATCTGCACGTCAAATAATGAAGACAGCAACGAAGTATAGCCTAGGACTAGACCTACGCACTGCTGCCTATGTTAATGCAATAGAGAAAATTTACAACACTTACAAAGAGGCCGGATTGACTTTCACTTAAGTAAAGCGCTGACACTCTCTTGTTTTACTGTTTAATATGTATTGAAGAACCACACCCCAAAGTTGAAAAATGTTGGCCCAATGGTAGTAAAACCGCTGTAGGTTAATGAAACTTTTGGCCGGTTAGAGCCCACGACCTTAGACGGTTGAACGGAAATAATGAAGCAATTGAAATATTCACGGTGGAGCACATCAATCTCTTCTAATCAAAACAAATTAACCCAGTTTGTTCTAGGGAAACCGAAAATGTATCGAACTCGGCAAGGAAGACCAATTTTGAGACCTTAAGTTCTTGATAAGGAACCAGAAAAGCCGAGGGGAGGTGTAGAGTGCAATTGTATAATACCATCAGAACTGTTGTTAGACTTGTTCATGAACGATAGCTCAATTGACTGACTTTTCATCACGTGTCATGCATTAGTTAACAAGACAAACTAAACAAACTAGTCAACTTGAAATCAAGCAGACAAAATCAGCGATCTATAAACATTGGTTCAGTCTTTTCTTTCGATCNAGATGATCAATNGGTGAATNNGACTTCAGTTGGTCGGTGGAATTGCGATGAATTCGAGTGAGTTTGTATACAGAACTGCGCTACCACAAGATTGGTTGGCTCGGAGCGATGATTGATCGTTGCACCTATTTGACCTGTGTGCCTGGTATAGTTGAGACTCTCGTTTCGATTATATCCACCAAATCATAACGGGTGGCAGTGTGAGACCGTTAATAGCGCGAGAAATCAGTCCCATCCCACAACCACCAAGTCGAAGGGGGGATTCACACCATTATGTTCGTGTCCGATTTCATCGCGATAAAGTTGATTGCCTCCCTCCAACAAAGACCACCGAGAGCTTTCAGGCGAGCGCACCTCCAGTCCCAGTTCCAGTTGAAGCCCTAGATCTCGCCAGCTCGCCCAAAGACTGGACCCAACACTCCTCCGCTCTGGCCTGCCCAACTCTCTTCGGCGCGACCACTCGCAAGAGCAAGCGTGCGAAAGCAAGACCGACGAGCTGCTGCCCTTCGCGCGCTAGGCGAGCCCAACTTGAGGAGAGAGGCGCGCGCGGCTGGCACAAGGATGAGGCTTGAGCAAGAGATGGCGGTGAGGGCGAACCGGACTGGAATGGAGTGGACTCGACTCGACTCGACTCGACTNGACTGGACTGGACTGGACTGAGCTAGAGGAGGAGGNGGAGGAGAGGGAAGGGGAGCATGAGAGGTGGGGCGAAGGGTGAGAGGGGGCATCCGAGGGGGAAAGAGAGGCAGGGAGAGGGAGATGGAGCGGCAGGGGCAGCGGCGGCGGAGGTGAAGGTGGAAGTGGAAGCGAAAGCGAAAGTGGAGGTGGAGGCGGCCGCCAGTCAGGCGGCTCAGTGTTGCAGCATGGGCCAAGGCGAGGGTGATAAGCGCCGACCAGTTACCTTCTACCTGTTGGGCCGGAGCTGGAGCTGGAGCTGGAGTCCGAACTTGAGCTTGAGCTTGAAACTGACTCGCGCCGCTCACGCTCGTCCCATCCTGCCGGCCGGACTCTATCTCACCCATCCCATCTCAACCGTCTCACCCCATCCCATCCCATCCCATCCCATCCCATCTCATCTCATCTCATCTCATCAATATGGATTAGCGTGCGCTGAAGAGAGCGGCCGCAAGGCTAACCGAGTGCGACGCTCGCTCGCTTGCCAGCGGAGCAGCCGAGCCGCCGATTGGGCTTTGCTCGNCCCTCCACCTGCTCGCTTGCTTGTCCGNCTGTCCGACTAACTGTCCGACTGACTGTCCGACTGAGTGGTCCGCTTGCTGGCTTGCAGGCTGGCGGGCCGAGCGCTGCGTGCACGCCAGCCGGGCTGCTGTCAATGGCTGCCGGCAAGGCGCACAAGGACTGGCGGCCGAGAGCCAAGGGAAGCGAGCGGGCGGGCGAGGAACGGAAGGAAGGAGGGAGGCGAGAGGAGGGGGGAGGGGAAGGGAGAGAGGTAGAGCCGGAGGAGCGCGGCGGCGGTGGCAGTGTCCGCGCTGAGTGGCCCGCTTCCGACACTGTGGCGCTAGCGCTGGCCTGTCGGCGAGCTCGACTGGCCGGCGGTCAGCCGTCGCCAGCTGAGCAGACTAATAAACGGATGCAATTACCTGTCCGAACCGCAGGCTGCGTAGCTGGCGGCTTGACTTAGCCTCAGCCTTGAAGCTGATGGCTAATGGCGCGCAAACAGCGCATTGGTTGCGCAACCTGACCGCCAGTCCACCCGTCCCTGCTGATATTTTACAGCCAGCCATCGGGCGAANGAGAGAGGGAGGGAGAGAGAGAGAGATGGCCAGCTAGAGGCCCTTTTGGCGGCCTAAGATGTCCTCAGTGCCCTCGGGGTTCACTCTCCTCTCGGCCGCGATCGTTCGCTCTCGCCGTTGATTAAGTTTCTCGCTCACCTGCAATCTGCTAAGCTCGCGACTCATTGTTAACAGGTAACCATTCAATGGTTGGGCTCGAAATCTCAGGCTTGGAATCGTGCAGACGAAACTGAGTTGCTCACTATTCTAAGCTTAATCTTTGTGTCTAATCGAACATCATATTGAACATGCCAAGATTTGTGCGGACGCTAGTCGGAATGGTTTTTTTTAAAAACGTTTTAGCTTTATAATTATTCGTGCTGAGTCACGAAGGTAAGATAAATATAAAATTATCAATAAATAACATTCGTTCGTCTCGAGAATGCGAATCTAACAATTTCTATCTGGGCTTTGTTTTCGCGTTGACAGGTGGAGGGGGTTGGCGTAAGTGGGACAAGGTGAGTGAGGGTGAGGTTTTAGGGTTGAGACGGGAGTAACAATTTCATGAGATGGAGACATCAAATGAGCCCCCTAAAAGTGGCAGCCATCCTTCCTTGTCGGCTCTCTCGATCGGCTGGCGGGAGGCCCTTGGGCCAGCTTGAACAGAGCGCCTCTATCGTCAAACACGAAGCCCAATGCGTGTCCTGCCCTCGGATCTCCATTCTCGACTAATCTTGTCCGTTCTCGGTTCTGTAGTTAACTAGGTTCTGTGCATCCTGTTGCACACTCTCTTCTTCTTCCTCCTCCTCCTCCGCCTCTACTTCTTCTTCATCTTCTTCTTCGTCTCCGTCTTCAATTAGTGGACCGTAAGTATTTATATAAATATATTTCTTAAATTGCTACTGCTTACAGCGGCCGTCCCCGCTCGGCGCTCTAGTATCCGCCCGAGGATCCTCCCGATGATCCGCCCCCGTAGGAGCTGCCGCCCGAGGAGCCTCCGTAGGATGAGCCGCCCGAGGAGCCTCCGTAGGAACCTCCGCCGCCGTATGACATGGATCCGCCGCCGTACGATGGTTGCTCATATGAGGAGGAGGATTGCATTGACTTCATTGGGAGCGGAATTGGAATTGGAATGATGATCTTCTTCTTCTTCATCAGCGCCAAGAGCGGCAAGATTTCCTTCAACTTCTTGAGCATCTTCTTCTTGCTCATTGCCTGCGTCTCCTGCACCTGGCTAACCAAAATCAGGTTCAGCACCACGATGGCCAGGATAAGCAAGCATTTCGTGCTTCTGCTTCTTGTGAAAGTGGACATTTTGTGGCTTTGTGAGTGAGTGAGTGAGTGAGTTGCGCTGGAGCTTTTGCAGGGAGGCCGCTGGGGCTGGTTTGCGGGCTGGTCGGCAGGCTGGCTGGCTGGCTGGCTGGTTTTGTTTGGCGAGCGTTGCACTTGCTTGCTTGGTCTGGACACTTGTGGCCTCTCGGCGGAGGTGCGCGCTCCTTTTATACCGCGCGTCTGGCAGCGCGCGCCGAGCGCACACGCACAAGCACACGCACACAGCTGGCCGGCTGCTCGGCCGGCCGGCCGGCCGCCTCCACTGCCAAGGTAACCGGATCGAGCATCCGCCTTGGCCGGCCCGTTGAGCGCGCGCAGGAAGCGGCGCCCGTCGCAAGCTAGCTCGCCTCCAACTCAAACTCCAGCTCTCGCTCTCGCNCTCCGCTGGCCGGCCAGGTTGGCGGCGCAGGCGCATCGCCCGCGAGCCTCCACTCTCACTCTCACTCTCACTTTCACTCCTTTCCTCTCCTCTCCTCTCTCTCTCTCCACTCCGCCGGCCAGCTGGCTGAGCCTCATTTCAAGGCAGCAGAGTGAGCGAGAGTTTTACCATTCCAACCTTATCACTCCAAACGATGGAACTGGCGCGAGTCAACAGGTGCTTAAATTATGAGCAAAGTGCGAGCGAACGCCAATTCGCCTGGCCGGCAAGTGTTTCAGGCTTCTCGCATGATGAGCAGGATGCGGATGGCGGAATTCTTGACATGATATCGTGTGCGCGCTCGTATTATGTTATGCAAGTGGCCGCTGAAGGCCAGGCTGATTGGAGTCAGTTTAATGCTAACTGAATGTCTGTCCATCATGCATTAGTTGCTTGCCGTCTCTTGAAACCGCAATCGCACAATCTCCTCTTCCTCCTTCGATTAAACGTTCACTCTACTCCTTGATTCATCACCTGGCTGTCAGAAAGTGCGCAACTCCTGGCCGCCTCTGGTCGTCGTCAGTGTCCAGCGGCGGCGGCGGCGGCGGCGGCGAGCTTGCTGGCGGCTGGCGGCTGGCTGCTGGCCCATTAATTGCGGCCGCCGGCTCGCTTGTCACGGGATTGTTAGCGGATCCATGCACAT
>Ga0058699_1000461_pt1 | contig 12656 bp, 9 predicted proteins | sample AgamicAtPe_FD_55078 | JGI IMG/M metagenome (GOLD analysis project Ga0058699, IMG submission 55078) | Agave microbial communities from Guanajuato, Mexico - At.P.e | ecosystem: Host-associated > Plants > Phyllosphere > Phylloplane/Leaf | place: Guanajuato, Mexico | collected 2012-10-15 | reverse complement strand
CACACACACACACACACAATTGTCCCTCGCACCAGGATATTTGCTTCAACCTCTACGAGTCGCCTTTTCACGCTACAAGCGGCTAATCATGCTCTCGGTGATGTTACTCTTGACACCTGTTTGCTGTCCACTTGCTTTCTTGTGTGCAATAGCTGCAGGTCGCCCGAATTATCGCTGAATTCTCCTGCTAAACTCCCAAACTTTCAGCCACTATCTCTCTCTCTCTCGCTTGAGTTTGTCAATGCGACTCAGCAACTTGAAACTCAGCACTCTTCACAGCACAACTTCTGGGATTCAATCTTTCAAATGGCAACCCGAGGACAAACCTCCAGTTTCTCCCCCTTGCAAGCGCTCGTTTGCCCAATGCCGCTACCTGAGCCAGTTACTCGAGCTGGAGTCAGAGCCAAGAGCAAAGCGAGCGTCTCTTAGAATAACGATGGGTCGCCAGCTAATTGAACTAAGCGTTGCGCCAAACAAACGCGATCGGCCAGAGAGACAAACTACTTCAACTGTCTCGCCGCGCCGGTCAAACATCGGCCAGTTGTGTTTCAATTCGGCCACTCTCAGTGGCTAAGCTATACACAAACAAACTGTGTATTGCACGAAAGAAGACAATATTTCTACCTTTCAACTTTTGCCACCAAACTCAAGCTCGAACACTATCCATCCATTCTATTCCACTCCTTTGTGTTGTGCTTGTGTCCGGTTTGTAAACAAAACTAACTGTTCCCTTGGGACCAGCGAGCAGTTGCATTTCGCAACCAGCTCGCCAGTGCAGTTTTGGTCGCTTCTCAGGGGAGAGTTGTATGGGACTTTCGAGGGAGAAAGAGAGGGGAGAATTGAACTCTGCTTGTCGGTTTTCATAACGGACGACGATTACGCCGAGCCTCAGACTAATGTCAGGTTAATGCATCCATGGAGTGAGCGCTGAGATGGACACAAATCAAGCCAACTCGAAGCCATTTCCTCTCACCCTGAGCCTAAAAATCGCGCATGGTTCGCGCGATTCCAAACCAACTGGAGCTAAGACGGCCGCTCGCCTCAGTGCAACGGCTTCCAATTGATTAAAATCTTGCTGATGATCTGTATTGTGAGGCAATCGCCTTTGAGACCAACCACCTCAAACCTCAAGCTGAACGCAACAGGTCACTTTCTCGTAAGCTCCATTATTTTGATCGAAATATGGCTCCCGTTCAGCGAGCCGGCTCTCCACGCTGACCAATGAGCTTTCACTCGTCTAACCACAAATCAGAGCTCGNGGGCCATTTTGGCCGATGCAACGATGCTATCAATAGAACTCTATTTATGTCATTCTGTGGTGGAAGAAGCAATAACCGTTCAAAATGGGTAAACTCGAAGGACAGACTGTTTGGCTTTGTGAATGTGGAATTAAGTGCATTTTATTGTGCTTAGTTAATAAAACATGCTGACCGATGATGCTATTGCCATTGCAATCGATACTCCACTTGACCCGCCGAAATTGTCAGTGAAGATGCAAAGCGATCTGAGATTTGCTCGAACTCGAATGCATTGCATCTTGACGACTCGTCGTCTCGAGTTTCTGTCCGGCCGCCAGAAATCGAGAGACTGTCATGCGACATCCAAGTGGCCAGCGTAACGTTGAGAGTACTTTCAACAATATCGCTCATTACATTTGCGCCCCTTCAATTCAGGTGGGAATCTGGGAATTGTGCGAATATCCTCGCCCAATATTTGACCTGAACACCATTTAATTTGCTAGTGAGTTTCTCGATTCTGATGTCCATCTGCGGCTGACATGAGGATGGCTCGGGATCAAATTGACGGTTGTTGGCATGGACATGCTAGTTGCATCCAGTGGGAGCGAATTGCTCGCGCCAGGATGAAGCTGAACAGATCCTGCCGACGCTGGTCAGCTCATTAATTATCCCATTCGCATCCAATATCGACCGCTGACACTCAAATCGGGTTGGAAGATTGCCGCCATGAAGACTGCTAGCTATTTGTTTGCGCGGCAACCTAATGTAATGGTGCAAAATGCACGAGTTGAGACTCTCATGATAAACATCATTCTCCTCTAGACGTCTCGGCGATAAATAACAAACCAACAAGAAGCACTCAAGTGAGAAATATTTACAACCCGAAGGGATGAAGCGTCTTGGGTCTTGAATATGGGAGTCTGGTTGTATTTTGAGGTTCTTGTCATCTCTTCGGAGTCTTTGGTTGTCGCTTAAGTCTTGGACTCGAGGCCGGGCTCCATGTTGGCGCTGAAATACTGTCCACCCGAATTGCCCAGATCCTGGCTAACCTAACATGAAGCGCAGGTAAGCGAGCGTGCAGGTGCCCGAAACGGCACACCCTACGAGAACGTTGAGACTAAGCCTAGAGGTAAGTTTTCGCGCCTATCGAACACTATTTCACAGACTCAACAGCACATGACATCACTGGTGGCTCCCTCGCGTTGCCGCTAGTGGTGCCATTTGATTGGTCGCAAGTTCAGGATCCCATGATGCGCTGAAATGCAAAGAGGAGAGAGGAAGAGAGAGCCAAACGTGTCAGAGCCCCTCTGTTCCAATCAACGGCTGCTTGGTCTCTGTTTGAGGAGGTCTCCTTGTGAAACTGCTTCGACCGCTCGATTCGCAAATAAGTAATGGACTCGGATAGGCGCCATAAACTCCATCTTCCTCAGCTTCACAGGCATCTGTTTTTGGTTGCCGACAACGAGGGATGTGCGACAATTATGCACTGCAAGAACAAACTCGTTCCAACTTTAACGATCCGCTTAATTGTGATTAATTGAAGCCGATTGCTGCCGAAATGGTCGGCTCAAGCGCGAGCCTGAAATTGGGTATTCGCCGGCCAAGTTTGGGGGCTCAATCCAGAAGAGGAATGGGCGAGCTTCAGAGTGTCGAGCGCAAACACTAATGGCATCTGGTGCCATCTCGCCAGGAGCAACGTTTTATTGTTTTGAAGATCGCGACCATAGGAGCGCTCGTGGAGGCTGCATCGTGTTGTATTGTGTCCCCGTTGTCCTCTCAAAATCTGCACCCTCTGCGCTAGGCAGCGTGCACCTCGCGCGCCTCCACCGCCGTCACATCACCTCTACTGCCCTCCTGCCACAAAGGCCGCTGCCTCCCCTGTTAGGCTCGCCGCCTGGCTCACTCTAACGCTCAATCCGAGAGCAAGTATCTGCTTGATTCGGTCCAATTCACTGGCGGCTCTCGTGGGCGAGCTCACACTTGCTCGGCTAAGTAAGTTCGCGTTAGTTGGGCGAAAGATTGAAGTGTTAGCGGCCCGCAAACGCTGAGCCCGCAAAACCTGTCCCAGTAGCTCTGCCTGGATAGCTCGGCGCCCAATGATCGGCTCAGATCGGACGGCCGAGAAAGCCAGTGAATGCATCGAGATAAGTGGCGCCAGTTTGGCTAATCAGGGACAAAGCTTTGCATCTAGGGGACACCATGAGTGGGCAGACGATGGAAGTCATGCGGAGTGCCCCCTCAGCTAGCGGCCTGAGCCAACACGCTAGAGCGGCCGGCCGACTCAGCGGTTTGGAGGCGAGAGAGCGGAAGTATCGCGCTTCTGCAACATAAAGTTGGGGGCCCCGTTCGAGTTTGGCCGCATCGAGGCGAGCGCGGATCAGTCTGAGCAGGCGGAGCGCCTTCCTTGCTCCAACCGCCGACTTTGCGCAAACTCGTCGCCTTCGTCCGTCGGAGCGGCCTGCTTGGACGTGAGGGCCGGCCGAGTTTAGTGCCGAGTCCAAGACACGGACTCAGAGAGGGGAGCCACTCTGCACCCGCCGCCAAGCTCAACCTGAAATCAATTAGATTTCGTCGGCGTTCGGAGCCGCAAATTTGGCCTCCCAAGGGCAAACAAGCCCCAGGCTAGCGGGCCGAGTGGCGCAAACCTCGAGCCGAGCCACCTGCCTCGGCCGTCCTCGCGCGTCAGATGCAAGCTGGCCGACGCTATCCCATGACCGCCGAGGCCAACCTCAAAGGGGCTGGTTTTCTTTCGTCCGCCCCTTGCTCGGCCCTTGGGGGCGCAAAAGTAGGCAGCTGGCCAGCCTCGTCTGGCGCCGCAAATCGGCCACAGCTAGACTGTGCAGCCCAGCCAGAGGGTTGGGTTCGAGTGAGTTAAGTAAACAGGAGACGCTGCTTTGGGCGCCTGGCTGCCGCGAACAATCAATTAACGGGATGGAACTTGAAAGGGGCCCGCTCGAGCTTTAATGGTGCTCGTCTCCAAATTGGAAGTTAAAACTCTCGTCCGCTATGTCGATGGTTCGTTGCGCAAAGAGTTGGCGCCGCCTCCCTGCCGCCGACGCCTCGTTCCAGGTGGCGCACAGGTGGCCGGCCTGTCCGTCTGTCCGGCTAGATTGGTTTCCGTCGACGTCAAACAGCGCCGCCGGCGCCCCTCTGGCCTCGAGGCTGGAGTCGCGGCCGAGCTCGTTGCTTCCGCCGCCGAGCGGCAGTTGGCCGCCGTCGAGCAGGTAAGGATCGAGATGGCGAAAGTGCGAACTTGGATCCGCCCGCTCGGCGGCGGCCCCCTTGTCTAGGCGGCTGAGCTGGTGGTTCAGAAGGAGTTGTTGTTGCTGTTGCTGTTGCGCGAGCATTGAGAGCATCGCTTGCAGTAGGAGCGGATCACAGTCTTGGCCGGCCTGCATCGGCGCCCCCGCGCCAGTTGCCTCTGCTGGCTCGGATTGCGAGAGAAGCGAGGATTGTTGGCGCCTTAACTGTTTACTCTGGAGCTTGTTGCTTCCGTTCAAAGTTTTTGACATTGGTTTTGTTGATCTCTTACAGGCGAGCGCGAACTTCAAATCGCGCATCATCTCCTCGCACATCCTGTCCCTGCTCGAGCCGCTCCTCTTTGCTCGCCACATGAACTCTGCAATGGCAACCAGGAACGAGATGCCCAAGCCGCCCAGGAGGACGACGAAAACGCCGCCCACATTTGCCAGACTCAACTCGGTCACGCCGCCGCCCTTTCCGTCGTCAGTGCAAGTGCCGCCGCCGCGTCGCTCCTTCCACCAGCGATTCTTGAGGATGTGCAACATGCCCGTCTCCTGGAGATGGAGGATGCCCTCGCTTAGGAGTGTGCGATATGGCCGCTTCAAACGCGAGCGCTTGCTTGTTGCAAGGCCGTAGCCTTTGCTGTCAAGGAGGCCACCAATTTGGGTTAGNTTGCAATTCCTCTCGACAATGTACTCAATGGAGGCTGATTCCATGAAGAAGGCAAACTTTCCCTCCTCGACCCGTTTTTGGCCCTCGTCGTTGGATCTAACGTAGGTTTTGAACCTCCTCATTGTCTCGTTGATTCTCTTGTAAGTGTCTATTTGTGAATCATGAAAGAAGGTGCACGTTGAACCGGATTCAACGCAACCGTATTTGATTTCGTTCTGATTGCTCAAGTCTCTCACATTTTCAATTGGATAAACAACCTTTTCAACGGTCAGAAAGGCGGCCAAGTTTGCGGTATAGGAGGAGATCATGATTAGGGTGAAAAAGTACCAAATTCCGGCAATGGTTCTGGTCGACATTGATCTGGGCGTTAAATCGCTGCCCTGTTGCATAAGCGATCCAATTGTGAACCAGAAGGAGTTTAAGAGNGAAAATTGGTTCTTGAGAACAGTCTCGTCGTCGTCCATCATATGCTTGCANGGGTGCGGATTTGCCCACTCGTAGGGAGACAGGTGGCCAACGAGGAAGAGGATGGCGCTGATGCCGCAGTAAGCGGCTAAAACGTAGGCCCAAACGTCGGACGAGAACGGAGATAGGAAACTGAACAGTGTAGTTACCTTTGTTGTTGGTTTCTTGAACAGAATCGATATTCCAGTGCTCATGAATGGAAGAGTAAAATCAACTGCCTCCTCTCGCTGGGCTGTAATGGTTAGATCAACGATGGCCAAATCGGCCTGCCCGCGCACGATCTCCCCGATCATCCCATTCCAAACCATCGTTCCGTTCGGAAGCACCTCCTTGCTTCCGTACTTTTTGTCCGCAACCTCGCGCCACCTGTACCTGAAGTTGACCAGCTTCGAGAGCTCGTGTATCAGATCGACGGCAAAGCCCTCGTATTGGTCGTTGCCTTCGAGCTTGTTTGGTGTTTCCTTGAGCATGAAGTAAGGTTGCGAGAGTTTCGTTGTCACTATGAGCGTGTCAACCTGGTCGGCTTGTTCCTTGTACAAGCGCTCAAAGAGGATCCCATTCACCCTGAGGCCAGCTGCTTGGTTCTCAGAGTTCATTCTCTTTGTGTAAGGCACTGAAACTCGTTCGCCCAATGAAAGCATCCTGTTGTATCTCTTGAGTTCCAAATCGTAAAATTCAGACAACTCATCGTAGGATCGTCCCTGTATGAACTCGTTCGACTCGTCTGGTTGCTCGTTTTCGCGCAACTGTTGCCATTTGTTTCCACCACCAACTTCTAGGCCAGCCTGTCCACTGTGCCACTCGCCAACCTTGACCATGCCAACATCTGGCGCCATTCCCATAACGTCGAGTTTAAAATCTGTACGCAAACCTTGCTGATCGAACGATACTGGCCCAGTCAGTCCTGTAAAGGTTGAACGGCGCATGTAATTCACCAGGGAGCTTCCGTGGAGCCAGGGACTCGAGTCGGGCGAGCAAGCGATCGACTGCTGTTGGCCGAGAAAGTTTCCCTTTGGATCCAGTTCGTTGAGTCCGAGCAGGTAGAGGAGGAGAGAGTCGTGCAGGATTGCGCTCGAGGTTGACATTCTGACGCGCGATAGGTCGCGCTCCTGTTGGTTTATCAAAAATTCAAACAACCTTTGCTCGTTGTCGCGGTCGACGCTTGGCAACAGGCTCATGCTTGCGGGCGAGGAGGCCAACATTTCGCGCCTTGACCAATCGCGATAAACCTCATTTGGCGGGTCCATGAAATTGCCCGTCCGATCGAGCACAACTGAAGGCGAGAGCTCGTACTTTATTGGCCTCTGATTGTTGCCTGAGCTTGCATGTTGGCGGTGAGCATGATTTGTTCTACCTCCTNCAGATTGCTTAAGCTGTTCCTCGCTTGCTTGTATCACATGAATGCCCAGCCTCTCGACATACTTTTCGTCCAAAGGAGCCTCGTCCAAATGGAGCCTCTGTTTATCCTTCAAAGGCTTTGTATCATTGCCCTGCCCATCGGAAGTCTTTGCCTTGCTTGACCTTGACACTTGAATCATACTCAAGGCCGTTATTCGCGTTCGGCTGTATTTAAAGTCCTCGAGATCGATGGTGTGCAAGTCGAGCGAGGTGACCAGATAGCTGAACCTTTCGGTCATGCAACCGACTTGCTGCGCCTGTTTTAGGGCCTCTGAGAGACGTTTTGTGTCAACGTCGAGCAGGATATTCTGCTCGCCGCTGAGTTTAATTTTCCAAAAAATGTCCCTAAAAGTATGCGAGCCGCCTCTGGACTTGGCTGAACCTTGCTTTGCCTGCCAAGTGTCTGTTTGTTTGCCAGTTCCACTTGAGTTTCTGGCCACAATTTGTTCGGCCAATTTTGAATTGTTCCCACCAGACTGGTTACTTTGCTCGGCACTAGATGGCGCTTGGGCAGCGTGCAAAGGGGAACCACCCGCTCTGCTCGCGCCTAAGTCCGTTTGCGACTCCATCTCTGGCGGCCGAAATTGGAACAGCTTGATCTGCCACTTGCTGGTCCAACTGCCCGAAGATTCCCTGAACAAGTCCTGCAGTTTAATCATCGAGCTACTCTGCTCGTAAACAATGGCAAACGAGCTCCAATTCCAGGAGTAAATTAGATCAATGTAGGCACTATTGAGCAGGTGCGCGGGTGGAAACAGGTTGAGCGTCAGGTCTTCGAGTTTGTTGCCAGGAGAGTGGCTCTGTTCAGCGTAAGGCTCTCGCCAGTCCTGCTGGCCGCGACTGTCCTCGANTGCCGAGCCGCGGCGCAGCTCGCTGGCGGCCGCGGCTGGATGGCTCTGGTTGCGCTCGGCCCGCTTAAAGCCCAGCGAGGCGCTCGGTGGCGGAGGTGGAGGTGGAGGTGGAGGTGGAGGTGGAGCACTTGGTGTTGAGGGGAAGGGCGACCAGGCCGGGGGGGTTGCGGGCGAGCCGAGGAAGGGGCGGAGCTCGAAGTAGGGAATCTCCATGTTATCACAAATAGATTGGACGTGCTGGATGCTCGCGCCCTCAGTCGGGCCAACAATTGCATGAACGCCGGACTCGATGAGCTGGCAAACCTTTGCGTCAGCCTCGAGCGAACTCTGCTTGTCTGCCAAGAACTCAATCATTGGCTCGAGCCTGAGAGGCGCCGCCTCCACCTGGCCGGCCGCCGCCGCCCCCCCAAACTGGGCCCGCTTGGCCCCGGCCGCCGAGTGGCCGGATAGGTTCAACAGCTTCCTGATTGTCTCGTCCCCCCGCTCATTAATCATCTTGATTGTTCGTATGAACATGTTTGCCTCCTCATGATCGGACTCGCCCAAAATGGCGCCTGAGACGAGAAGTTCGAGTTCGGGTTTTAGTTCGAGTTCGAGTTCGAGTTTTAGTTTTAGTTCGAGTGTGAGTTTTGCAAGGCGAGGGTTGAGGCTGGTTGGTCGGCTGGGCTTGCAATCGAGCCGGCCGCTCGATAGATGATGCGCAAGCGGCGGCCCCAAGGCCTAGCGGCGGGAGGAGCGACAGCGGATCAGTCTGTTTGCTGGCTCGCCCGCCTCAAACCCGCGTCGTTTGGCCGGCGCCTTAGCCATCAATTTGAACGCAAAGTGGCGAATTGGTCGCCTCTCGCCGCTCAAAGCTTTGGCCACGGAGCGAACGATTGAACGAGCAAACAAACGAACCGAGTTCGTCCGGAATTCGATTACCTTTTTGCCGACAGGCTGAAACTAAACTTACCTATTCTCACTGGGACGAGATGTTCGCTTTGCCCTTCCGTTTGGTGCTCGCGGCCAACGAGAGTGGCGCCGCTCGGCTCCAGGTTCAGCGCCAAGTGGAGCAGCAGCAGCAACTTGGCTGCCGCAGAGGCGAGCTGGCGGTTGAATTTTTGATTGCAACTTGAGACTTTTGCGCAGACACTTCGCCGCCCGGCCAGCTTGTTTGCGGCCGAGTTCAACTCGCTTCGAGCGCCCCATTTGCCACTAGGGCCGCGCTCAGCTCGCTCACCCATCTCCACGCACCTGGTTGGCGGAAGCGCCTCAGCCACTCGGCTCGCCCATCCGGCCCAAGGACGGCCAACCGATTGTTCCAGTTGCAGTCCAAACTCTCGGCCCAAACAATTGGCGCGCCCACTAGCAAACTCGCCGGCGCAACTCACTCTGCTTGCTGGAGCTCGGAGGCGGACGAGCTGGCGGCCCAGCCGAGTTTTGGGGCCACTCGGCCGGCCATGCTCAAGGCGGCTGCGCTTGGATTTCAGTTCGCGATGTTGGTTCTCGCCTCTCGTTTTGCTTGCATCATTAGAGCGAGCTGAGGTGGCCTGCAACTTGCGACTTCCGGCCCAATCAAGCTCGCCCGCTGTTGTATGTGCGCGCTTTGTCTTGTTTGTGGTGGCACTTTGGTGGAGCTGGCTCACTTTTCGCCCCCGTTTGAGTCCCGCAAATGGCGATTGATGGGCCACAGAAGCGCCCAACTGGAGCTGACGGGGCGGCTCGCTTGGGCTCCGCTCGGTGCGCTTGCGCGCGGCCGCAGGGGGGCGCTGCCGTCGCGGTTGAAAGTTGCGCGCTCGCGGCGAGTTGGCCGCACAAAGGAAGCGGCACACGCGAGTCGCAAACGCCGCTAGGCGCACAAGCCGGACGCCAATTTTTGGTCCGTTTGGCGTGTTAATTTCGCTTTATCAATCACTTGCCGCCAGGGCTGCCAGCAGGACGGGCGAGCGAATCGGGCTCAACCTGGCCGCTTGTTTGTTGCNCCCCGCTCGCATCCAAATTGATGCTCGAACTCTCCAACCAACTCGAGCAAACAAGCTCGACCTGTTCGTGCGAGCGGCCGATTATCTTGGCAGAGAAGACTTTTTGGAGGCAACAAGCGACATGGAGGCTCAAATGGGCCCCAATGGAGCCGGTTGNCAACTTCGGCCACCTTAAAAGCTTGGGATTTCGAAAACAAGCCGCCCTGATGCGGCCGCCTATGACAACTGTCAAAGCAAGCGGCCGGCCTTATCCATTAGCGGCGCCATGTAATCCGCCCGGAGAGCGCTGAAAAGCTTTGGCCTGATTGACTGGGCGGCGGGCGGGCCAAAGGGGGAGCTCGAGCGGCGCATTACAGCAGAGGCTCCATTGTTGTCCGGACAGCGAATTGCGGCCGCTCGCTTGCTTGGCAATCGCAGGCTGGAGGAGAAACACGACTGGCGCCACTCGCCTCGTTGCCGCTCGTTCAGTCGCGTCCGACTTTCCTCCACTCAACTCAACTCCGCTCTCCTATCTCTTGTCCAGTTCGAGTGTCTCATGAGATGCAACCCGAGCGGCGAGCGAGTGGCGACTTTGGCGCGAGATTCTGGCCGCCAGCTCGGCGGCTCAGCCGAGAGCGGCAACCAAGCGCCTGCTTATCCCTCTAATGGGCCCAAATCGATGTGCCGGCCAATCCTGGGGCGGTCAGTTTGCAAGTGATTTGCGCCCAGCGTGAGCCGGCTCCAACCAAAATTACAAATTACCCAAATTACACAAGCAGCAACAACGGCGGCGGCGGCGGCGGCGGCGGCCCCAGACTCGAGCCTCTGGGCGGCCGCGCGCTTCCGAGCGCCGCCCACTCGCTCGCCCCACGGGCGGACGGACTGTGCGGCGGGCCACGCCCACCACCAACCGAGCGGAGCCGCAATTTGTCGCCCGTCCGCCTCCTCAGAGTTGCGGCCGCGAGCGCGCAAAGCCGGCCGCCATGGGGGGAAGCGAGGCGCGAAGAGGGGGGCCCGAGCTGGCCGAGCTCGCCCGCCCCTCTGCGGGCGCCTCAGACGGGCGCTGGAGCGCGAAGAGCCTCCCGCCAACCCCTCGGCGAGGCCCCATCTTTCTGTTCGCCCCGCTAGCCCTTGTTTACCTGTCGGCCCCTCCAAAGCCGCGAGCACTGCCACCTGGGCCGCTCGAGCCGGCCGCCGGAAGTGGGCGACCTCTGGGCGCGGCGCTGGCGGCAAGCGGCGCTAATGTCCCGCGTCGAGCGAGCTAATTGCGCGTGGAGGCGGCCGGCCGGCTTGCTGGTCGCTGCAGCTGGCCGGCCGAGCAGCGAGCGGCGAGCGGCGAGCGGCGAGCAGCCCGGCCAAATGGGGCCCTCAAGGGGGCCGAGCGGAGCAAGTGGGTCGTTACAGCAATTGGCGTTTTTTCCACAATTGGGGCCCAGCGGCGGGCTAAGCGCAGCGAGCGGCCGCATGATTTATCGAGCGCGGTTGAATTTTAAAGCAGCGGCGCCCACTCGATATATCATGGCCGCCTGCTTGGCCGGCCGACTTCTGGCCCCGCAGGCGAGCAGCCAGGCGGCCGCGCTCGCAGCCCCGCGGACGCCCGCTGATGCAAACATCTGTTGAGAATTTAATTTTGATTCATTGGCGGCCAGAGTTGGCTGGCTGGCTGGCTGGCTGGCTGGCTGGCTGGCCGCCTAGACCGCCAATTGTTGGAGTGGCGGGAATTGTAAACTCGGCTCGGCTCGGCTCGGCCCGGCAGCCCAACGTGCGAGGCCTACGCGATGGAGCCCCCGCGACGTGACCAGCCTACGCGCGCCCGCCGGCTACTTGCAGCAGCCGCCGCCGCCGCCGCCGCCGGTTGGGGTCTCTCGCTGGTGGCGCAGCCGGTGGCCGAGAAATCACACTCGGCTGCGGCGGCCGGAAGTGGCGGTGCGAGTGCAGCCGCGCAAGCCGAGAGTCGCGGCTCCACTCTGCGAAAGCTGCCGCCCAGCTCGGCTAAACTCGGCGCCAAAATCCAAGAGCGGCCGCCAGTGACAAGTGGCAGTGCGAGTGGCTCGCCAGCTACAAGCCGCCAATCTTAGCCACTCGGGCCGCCCCACTGCCCGCCAGTCGGCTGGCCGCCGCAAATTGAGAGGTCCAATTTATGTTGGGCCCAACTCGTTGTTGTCTTTGGAGTGGGTCGGCCGACAAACGATGATTAAATGGCGGCCAGCCGAACGGCGGGCGCCCCTTGCGCCCGCAACTGCAGCCCAAGTGCGTGGCAGCCAGATTCAAGGCTGGCTGTGGTCGGCGCCGCCTGGCCCTCATTGGCAACATGGCCGCCCATAACAACAACTGCCGCTCTCGCAGGTATGCGCCGAGCACCGCCAAAGCTCCAACTTATGCACAAACGAGGCTCCTCGGGCCTCGCAAGCACTACTTTGCGCCCGAAGCCCATTTGCGGCGCGCCGCTGGCTCCATTTGCGTGTTGCGGTCGCTCTGGCGAGCTGCCGCTTGAGCCAGTGCATGGGAAGGTTGCGGGGGCCAATCAGCGCGCGCTCGCGCCGCCTGCCAATCTTGCGGGCGTCCCATTGGCGGATCCGCGAGAGTTGGCCCACTGTTTGTCGCCACCAGCGAGCAGAGCGCCAACCACAACCGGCAGCCCTCCTCTCTGAGCCATCTGGCTGGCTTGCTGCGCGACAAGCCACTTGCGGCGGCGACGACTCTCGAGCGCAAACACTCGCGCGAGGGCGCCGGAAGTGGGCGCCAGCCAGTGCGAGTTGTAAGCGAGCCAAGTGGGCAAATTTGAATATCTTGCGGCAAAGCGGCTCGGCCAAATATTTATCTCGCCAAACTGCGCACTTGTCGCGAGC
>Ga0058699_1000460_pt1 | contig 12667 bp, 14 predicted proteins | sample AgamicAtPe_FD_55078 | JGI IMG/M metagenome (GOLD analysis project Ga0058699, IMG submission 55078) | Agave microbial communities from Guanajuato, Mexico - At.P.e | ecosystem: Host-associated > Plants > Phyllosphere > Phylloplane/Leaf | place: Guanajuato, Mexico | collected 2012-10-15 | reverse complement strand
CGAGAGTTGGGGGAGGAAGAAGAAGAGGAAGAGGAGGAGGAGAAAGAGGAAGATAAGGAAGAGGAGGAAGAGGAAGAGGCAAGGAGGAAGAGGAAGGCAGAAGAGCCGGGCGGCGCGAGATGCATTACATAAAACTGGTCGTCCTGGGCGACTCTCAAGTGGGTAAGTTGGTCCGTCGCCACCTTGCGAGCGACTTATCTTGGCTCCAAGATCTGCTTATCAATTTGCTCGCCCACAATGGGCTCGATTTGTTTGTTTGCCTGGCTGCCTAGTTGCCTCACCGTTTGCTTTTGCCCGACTTTCGAGCGGAACCGAGCGGCACAACACAATGATGGCGCACTTGTCCCCGCGGCCGCGCCACCGTCCTCGCCAAAAGCAAACTCCCACTTTTGCCGGCTCCTCGATCGCCATCCCCACTGAAGCTCTCCGCCTGGCTGCCTGGCCGCCCGGAGGCCGCCGCCGCCGCCAGCGCGGAGCTCCAATATGGGATTGAGTTTCCCGGCGGCCGCGCCAAGTTTCTTGAGATGGGCCCAAAATGGGAGCGGATTTGGGGGCGCTCGCTCGCTCTGGCGGCCAAAGAGAGCAGGTGGCAGGTGGACAAACAGGGGCGAGGAATGTTTTAAAGTAAATTACAGAGCTCGCGCGCTGTTTGCGCCAAAGCTGCAGACAAGCGGCCGCCGCCTCCCATCAGTTGGGTGGCGAGCTGGCCGCGTTTTGAGGGCCAGCGGCGGGTTGGCCAGCTCGGAGTGGCACATCAATGGGCTCGCTTTAAATGGGTTGCGCTCGCTCGCCGGCCATTCGGTGTCCAATGTCGTCGCAGGTGCGCCCGAGGAACCTGCAACGATCAAATGAATCACTGCACGGAGATCTGCTCGCCTTGGACGTGCGACGCGCTCGCTTTGCTCTCCACTCGGCCAACAAACCGCCGCTCCTCTTAGGGGGCAGCCAGCGGCGGCCCTTCCGGCCGAGCGCGTTTCGGCTCGGGCCAGGGCTTTGCGGCGCGCTCAGTAGTCGCAAGCTGAATCCGCAAACTAGCAATCCGAAAGCCTCTCGCTAGCTCGCTCGCTCGCTCATAAGAAACATTTAGCACAATTTAGTCCCCATTTTAAGCGAGCTAATTACGCCCAATTCAATCCCACTAATTGCGCCCGGTGGTGGCGCTTTTGGCGAGCAAGGCCGGCGAGCAAGAGGAAGCGGAAGCGGTTGGCTGAGAGGCGCGATAATCGAGATTGGTTTCCACTATCGACTTGCGCTTGCTCTGGGCCCAAATCGATTGCTATCACTGTTATTGGTCTTGGCGAGCCCATTCGAGGCTCCAGGCGCGCTGCCCGCCAACTCGCGTGTCGCCCCGAATCCAGCCTCCGTCCGGCCAGCCCTCTGTCGGCTCCCCATTAGAGCGCGCCGCTAATAAGCGCCCACTATTCAGGAGCCGCAAGGTGAGCGGACGGCCGCTCGCTCGCTCGCTCGGTAGAAAACGGAAGCGGAAACGGAAGCGAGCCGCAAGCGGCCCTCGGCTGGGCTTCGCAAATCGAGCTTCCGCTTGTTGGGCACATGCTAATGGCATTTTAATGACTGCCACAAGCCTGCTCGCTCGCTCGCTCGCGCCCCCTGGGCGCCAGTCGATCGCTCCTGCTGGTCAGCCGGCCGGTTGGCTTGAATTTGGCGCGAGCGGCGCCCCTCACCTTTGCTCGCTAACAAATTAGATCGGCGGCAGCGGCGGCGGCGGCGGCGGCCAAGACGACCGCCGATAATGATTATTATTGCAGGCCGCCTTTGTCGCGCGGGCAACAACTGGCCGGCCCATTACCTGTCGGGCCCCATTGGCGCAGCTCGTAAATTTAGCTCGCTTAAGCTGGCCCCTCCTCCTCCTCCTCCTCCTCCTCCTCCTCCTCGTCGAGCCTAACTTGTTACCCTTTCGCCAGTCAAACTCAGCTCCACTCCACTGTATTCTGCTCCAAAGCTGCCAAGCCAATCAGATCCACTGCGCCGCCCGATGAGAATGACTTTTGCCTCGCTCGCGCTGAGCTGGCGACCATGTTTCCATCCGAACGTCTAGGCCGCCGCTGTCCTGGAGCCGCTGATTGATTGGCCAGCAGTCGCTCGCCCAAAATCCGCCCCAACTCGACGCCACTCGAGTCCATTTCACCTGGGCCAAGCGCCGAGTTTGGATGATAAAAATCATGCGGCCCAAGCAAGCGAGCGGCCAGCGAGAGTGGCTCGCGCAACCCAGTGCAGCGGCGGCGGCGGCGGCGGCGACGCCTGAAGCGAGCCCTGGACACAGGCGAGCAACGCTGATCCCAACGCTGTTCCTCCTCAGCCTGCTCGCCTACGCGGCCATCGAGCTCCTACTGCTCCTCATGGGCCTCTGAGGCTTGCAACGGAGGTGGCGCTCGCCGCGGGGAGCAAGCCGGCGGGCGGTGTCCATGGAAACTGGATGCGGTTGCAGTGCAGCGCGAGCGAGGAGCCCCCTCGAGCCAGATGCTGGCCGCACTGCACCCAGATGGCCGACCCCTTCGAGGACTTTGAGGAAATCTTGGCCCAAGGTAGACAGGTTAATTTAGCGAGCTCTGTCCGGCCCAAAACCGCAACAAGCAAGCCGAGCGCAAGATTTAAGCTTCAAGCTGCAAGCAGGCAAAATATTGGCTCCAAGTTGGCTTGGCCGCCAAATGGAGCCGGCGAGGAGGCGAGCAATCAAGGCGCTGGCACCGCGGGCGATTCAAGCTCGAGCTCGGCAAATGGGGCCGGCCAAAGTGGCTTGGCGGGCGCCTTTGAGGAGATGGAGGCCGCTCGCTCGGGCAGGCCGGGCGGCGCCGGACTCCAGGAGCAGAGGGAGCTGGAGACGCTGAGCGAGGTTAGCGAGGAGCTAAGCGTCAACTGGCGCGACCAGTCCATTGGGCAGCTTAGTGGCCAGGATGTGGGCCGCGTGGATGCGAATGGGGACGCGGATGGAGGTGGAGGTGGAGTTGGAGGCGCAAATGCAAATGGAGGGCCGATGGGCTCGCCGGCCGAGTCTTGCTGGTCGCCGGTCGGCGTGAACTTGGTCAGCGAGCTCGAGTGCTCGTCTGCGGCCGACTCGCCGTTGGCCGGCCGCACACCTAATGCGTCCAGTCTGGCAGACCGGCCGGCCAGCCCCCAAAGCGGCACACCTGGNCAGGGCGGCGGGCAGGTTTCTTTGGCGGCGGCCGCCGCGACGGCGACAGAGGCGGAGCGGGAGGCCGGCGGGCGGGCCACTTTGGCCGCGCTGGACCAAATTGGCGATAATGTGATTAGGAAGTTAGACAAAAGCTTTGCTGACATGATGAATTCGATTTCGCTCCAGCTGAGCGGCCTCCAGGAGCAGCAAGTGGGCCGAGCCGAGGTGTTTGGCGCGCAGAGGCCGGAAGCGGCGGCGGCGAGCGGCGGCGGCGGCGGTGGCGCTGAATCAACACAAGCCATGGACACGGACGAATTGGAGCGGATAGTTTATGGCGCAATATTGAAAGCTCTGCCGCCCGAGCCGGCGGGCCAGCCTGCGCAAGCTAAGGAGCCGCCCGCTTCCGGCGGCGCCGAGCTCGAGGTTGGCCGGTTGCTCGATTATTACGAGAGGAGATTGTGCCAATTTAATAGGAGTATTTTAATTAATTCGATGGACCCACCAGGCCGGTGGCTGGCTGGCGGCGCTGGTTGCGGCCGGCGGCTCGCCCGCCACGACGGCGGCGCCGGCTTCACCGAGCGCGAGCCGGCGGCGGCTGAGGGTCTTGGGCGTGGCGGCTCTGGGCAGGGGGGCGGCGCCGGCGAGTCCGCCGCTGTGCTAACGCCCGCCTCGGCTTGCGAGCGAGCGGTGAGGTTTAAAGTGCGCGGCCGCTCGCTGGAGCGCGCGCTCCGCCTGGCGGCAGCAAGACTCGAGCGGAGCCGCGAGCGCGCGGCAAGACTCGCGCCCGCCGCCTGGCCCAATATTGATTGGCTTCTCCGGCCGCCGTCCGCCGGAAGGGGCTGGCAGTGCCGCCGCCGCCGCTTCAGCGACAACCGGCCGCCCGATGGGGCCCAACGCGAGGCTTCCCACTAATTACGTTCCGCCGCTCGTCCCGCTCTGGCCGCTCGGGCGCGGAGCCAATCGGGCGCGTATCATGGCCGCCTGTTTGCACAGTCTGAGCCGCAACCGAGTGTGAAAATTCTCATTAGCAAACTAAAAATTTGCCCACCAACCTCGCCGACTTCCGCCTCCACTCTCTCGCTCTCACTTTCGCCGCCCGAGTGCATCGAGCGGCCGCTTTAATTAACACGGCCGTCTGGCCGCCAGATGGCAGGTGGCCGCGCGGCTCGAGACAGGCGATGCTCGGCGCCGACTTGACGGCCGCGCGTCCATTAGTCGCACTGCGTTCGGCCGAGCAGCCGAATCTATTTCCGGGCGCCCCTTTTTCTCTCCGGCCAAAGTTGACTTTTGAGCGCCTCTCAGCCAAGAGCGGAGCCGAGAGGCTTCCGGCCGCCAGCTTGGGGCGCAAATTAATTGATCGCAAATTAGGCAGCCAGCTCGGCTCAGCCTCTTGCCCAGCGAGGCCGAGTTCGCGGCCAAGCCAACGGCGCGCCCCCTCGGCCGGCCTGTCGCGCGCCCGTTTGGCGCCCCGCCGCTGCCGCCGCCGCCGCTCACGAGCGCGCCCGTCGCCTTCAATGATAGATGATGATGATGATGGACGTGAATGGCGCCCAATGTAAACACGTTGGCCCCGAACGCGCGCGCGCTCTTGCCCGGCCAATCTCGGCCTAGCGAGCGCCATCGAGCCGCTTGATTAATGCCATAAATATCGGCCGCCACCTGCGCGGCTGGCCTGTGCCACTAAGCGGCGCGCCCGGAGCCAACGAGCCAGCGGCCGAGGCCAAAGCTAAAGCCAGGCCACTTGTTCGGGCGAGCGGGCCCGCTTGTCGCTCTGGCCGACAAGCAGGCTGACACTCGCGCTGCCGGGGCCGCCGAGAAACCGCCGCCTGACAAGCGGAGCGAATCGAGGCGGAAGAATTGCACTTTCATAATCATTCATCTATCTCGATCGTCCTCGTCGCCGTTCGAGTTCGAGTCTGAGTTAGAGTTTGAGTCTGAGTGGTCGCCGTCGTGGTCGCCGGCTCCAGATGCGCTCTCCGCCGAGATGGCGCCCAAAAAGCCACTTGGCCGGCTACAAAACGCGCCCATTGAAAGCCTTATCTCTGCTCCTCGCCCCTCTCTTTGCCCGGCCGACTAATCGGCATTAACATATTCATCCTGGCCGAGGCTTGCGGCCGCATCAAGCCGCCGCTGACCCCAGCTCGTCTCGCGCGCTCAAGCTTGCTGGCGGCGAGCTAAGCGCAGCCACTGCACTGGCCCATCACTCACTTGGGCGGCCCCGCTGCTAGCCAGGCGCGCGCGCTCGCCCAACGCTGAGCGGCCAGCCGATGAACTTGAGGCCGCAATCCAGGTGGCGACAGTTGGCTGCGCTCGCAGTCCATGCGTCTGTCTGGCGGTGCGCAAACTGATTGGCCGGCGCCAGTGCAGAGCTTTCACTTGGGGCCGAGCGAGCGCTCCAACTTGAACGCAGAGGCTCCAAACAAGCAGCCTGGCCCATTGTTGGCGCGACAAGCAGTCGGGCCAGCCGGAAGTGGGCGCCCATCGAGTTGGTGGTGGCGCCGCTCGAATGGCGCGGCCACTCGAACTCAAGCCACTCCGCTAATGAGCCCTCAATGGGCTCCCGCCGTCTTGTGGCTTTGGCTCGCTCCTGGGCAGACTTTTGAGCGTTTAAGTTGGCTTTGCGAGATGAGAGGGGCACGTTTGTTGCCGCGCAGCGAGCGGCCCAAGCTGAAAATCCCGCGCAAAGGGATGGAGAGATTTGCGCCCCCTCCAGCCGCCACTTTTGCCAGAAACTCGAGCCAACCGACCGCATCCAACGCGTTCACCTGTCGTCCGCTCGCTCGCTTGGATTAAGTCGCGCGCTCGCTAGGCTCAGCGCAAACTGATTAAGTTTTCATTGCGCCGCTCGACCTGGCCCACTGTCGCGCCCATCCAGCTTTGGCCGCCGGCAGTCGGAGTGGCAGTCGCAGTTATGGTCGCCTCGGCATTGGCATTAGCATTGGCAGTTGCAGTTGCAGCCAGCCAGTGAGACGGGCGGCCAAGCGAGAGCCGGATCAAGTTGCGCCGCAAATTGGGCAACAATTTGCGCTTTTCAATGGATCGAGCGCCACCATTATGGCCGCCCACTGACAAAGGGCTCACTTGGCGGCCCAGAGTCGCTCGCTTCCGGCCAAGCGACTGGCCTCCAGGCGAGCGGTCTAATTTGCATTCGGGGTTGCGCGCGGGCGCTGAGCTTATGTTGCGCGCAGACAGAGACGTCCTCCAATCAGCGCCCAGTCTTGCCGGCCGCTCTTTTGACTCTGCGCAGCCTCCTTGAGCGAGTAGCCTGATTTGAGTCGGCCACTGTCACCTAGCGCCGTTCGCGACTCGCGCGCCAGAGTCCGTCTCCGCGGCGGCGGCGGCGGCCAAGGCAGCGGCAAGCGCAGCGGCCCAGCCACTGGAGGAGCTCCCACTGCGGGCGCCAGACGCGCGCGCCTTGCAAGCGAGCGAGCGCGCGAGATTGAGATTGAGATGGAGCCTCGAGCGGCGATGCTGCTGCAAACACAAATGGGACATGTAAATGCCCCAAGCCGAATTGACTCTGATTGTGTATATGTGCGTGCGTGTGTTTGCGTTTGCGTTGCTCTCGATCGGCGGCGGATGATAAATTTGCATGATCTTCGGCCAAAGCCACTGCAGTGCCCGCTATCTCCACTGCCTATCGGCCGCCCCTTCCGGCCTCGGCGGTTTGCGCCGCCTTGTCCCGGGTTGAGTCGCATTGCTCGCCCGCTCGGCCAGTCGCAAAGCAAAGGATTGGAAAACAAGCCTAACACGTCGCCCAACTTCGCCCAACGAGCAGGTAAGACGAGCCTCATCCGCCAGCTCGTCGGCGAGGAGCTCAAGTTCGAGCCCGAGCTGAGGGTTGCGGCCGAGCTCGAGTCGAGGCGGCAACAGATCGAGGCTGGCTGGCTCGCGAGCCTCTGCAAGCACGAGCGCCTGCTTGAGGCCGGCATCGAGAGCAAGCGGCTGGCCTCGCTGCTCTCGAGCCAGATTGACCTGCAGCAGTTGCTGCTCCGCCAGCAGCGCAGCAGAGGGAGGCGGCTGGCCGAGGAGGGGAAGTCGCCGCAGCCGCAGCCGCCGCCGCTCGTTGAGGGCGGCGAGCGGAGTTCGAAGGCGGAAGNCATCAGCGAGGAGCCTGGCAAGGCGAGCAGGAGTTGCGCCACCGAGGCTCACGAGCCACAGCAACAGCAGCAGCAGAGACCCACAATCTTGATATCGACCATCGGAAGTGGCTCGCCGCTCGCGAGTCACGATGGCCGCCAGGAAGGTCAAGTGAAAAATAAGCAAAACTTTGCCGATTTAGCGCGAACGTGCCAGCCGCTCAATGGGAGGCAAAGCGGGCAGAACTTATCGCAGGCCAAATCGTCCGGCGCCGGCAACAGTCGGGCCCAAACAGCCGAGCCAAGGGCGGCCGCCCTGCCCACTTCCGTCTCGGATGGCCGGCCGGCGGAGGAGTCGTCCAGCGTTGGCGCGCAAAATGCCACTCACGTGCCTGGCGCCGAAAACAAGGAGCCCCAATTACTGCAGGCCNAGAGGCCCATTGGCGCCGAGGAGCTGGCGGCTTGCGGGTGTGGGCGGGGCAGGAGCGGCAAGGGCGGGCCGGTGAACTCGGCGCTTAAGCAGAGGTCGCTCGAGGTTGGCGTCCGGCTGAGTGGCGCTGCGGCCGAGCTCTGCGGCGAGGCGAGCTGCTCTGCGGCTGCAGCGGCAACGGCAACGGCGGCAGCGGCCAAAGCGCCGCACAGGCACTCCTACTGCGCACCTGGCCAGCAGGTGGCCAGGCTGGCGGCCGGAAGCAACAAGAGCCCCCCGGCGGCGCAAAGCGGCGAGCTTAGCACGCAGGCCAAGATAATCAACATCCTCTTCACCCGCAACGAGCAGCCGGCCCAAAAGGGCGCCAGGCAAGCGCTGATGCCGTCCCTGTTGCGCCAGTACCAGCGCAGGCTGAGCAACTTCCACCAGTCGTCGTCGGCGGCTTCCTGCGCTGGCCCGCCGGCGGGCGGCGGAGGGCGGCCGGCGCCGCACGAGGAGCGGGCCGAGCGCGCCGGTGGCGCCGCCGCCGCCGCCGCCTGCGAGCTGGCCGCCGCCGAGGAGCGCGAGGCGGCGCGCGCGGCCGCCTCGCTGGCCAGGGCGGCAGCCTCGGCCGCGCAGGCACTGCTGGCCGCGCGCAAACCAGCAAGCCGCCAAGTGGAACTGTCCAGCGAGCGCGAGCTCGAAGCCAGCCCAGCGCCCCTAGGCGCCGCAGGCCGCGCCAACAGCCAGATCGGCCTCTACTCGCTCGCCCGCGACTACCGGCGCCGGCTTGGCTTGCTTGCGGCGCCAACCGACTCTGGGGCGGCCAACTGCGAGCCGCCCCACTGCCAGCGGGAGTCGGCGCGCCGGAACATCAAGCACTTTTGCGTAAACTACATCAACAAGACAAGCTTGTACGAGATCAATATAGTTGATATGCCGAGCATTGAGCCGCTCGCCTTTCCAACGAGCTCGCTGGTCGAGTGGGCACAATTCAAGGGTCAGTCGCATCTGCTGACGGCCGACGCCTATTTGCTTGTCTTCGATTTAACCCGTCCATCAAGCATCCAGTACATTAAGACGCTTAGAGACAAGATTTTTGAGTCACGCGAAATGTCAAATGTGCCCGTTTATGTGATAGCAAACAAGGCCGACTTGTGTCCAACNNTGCAGCCGTCGTTGCGCGCCAGACACATGCGCGAGGTCGCGAACAGGCGCAACCAGGCGAGCGCCCTGCTTAGCGGCGGCGGCGGCGCCCCCTGCAACCGGCGGCCACAACGCGCAAAGCGCCGCCACTGGAAACGGGCCGAGCGCGCACCAGGGCCGGCAAGCCTCCGCCGGCCGCAGACAGAGCCAGGCGAGCGGCGAGCGAGCCGGCCGCTGGGTTCCGGCGGCGGCCGCCCACCAGCTGCTGGCCGCCTACAAGGCGCANAGGATGCACCTGGGCGCCGCCGGCCCCATCGTGTCGCTGCGGCGCTGGGCAAAGCTGAGGCGCGCAATCGTGCAGCCGGACGAGGCTGCCCTTCGGGGGCCCGCAGGTCAGTGGATGCAGTTCGAGCGCGAGCGCGCCCATTGCAGCCTCATGGTTGGAGCCGCGGCGAGGGGCGACTCGCTTGGAAACAAGTGCGGCTCGAGTCTTGGCCGAGTCTACAGGCGGCTTAAGAGTTGTATCGGCCTTCGCTTCAGGCGGCTCGGCGCGCCGGCCAGACGGACGAGGCAGGACAGGCAGTTTGCGCGCAGAAGAAAGTCGCAGGCCCAGCTCGATGGCGGCGGCGGCGCCCGCGCTGGCTGCCGGCGCCGGCGACGCCGTCCACCGCGCCGCCAGTCGTTGGCCCGCGCCGACTCGGCCGGCCGGCAGGAGCGCAACAAGGGACGCCGGCGCAGGTCAAAGGCGGCGCAAGGCGACCACCAAGCCGGCGGCCACCAGCTAGCGAGCGCGACCGAGTCCGCCGACAGTGGCGCTGGAAGTGGCTCCCTCGGCGCCGCCATCAATGGGGCGCTCGCCAGGCTGCTCTGGCGCCAAGGCGGGCGGCCGGCGCCGGGTGGCTCGGCGGCAAGGCGGAATTGGGGCCCGAGTCGAGGGGCGGCCGCGGAGGCCTCCTCTACGCTCGTGGGCCATCTAGTGGCCACCACGCTCAAGGTCTCCGGCCAGCGGCTCCGCCTGAAGCGCAAACGAACCGAGCAGAGCGACTCGGGCGGCTCAAAGTCTGGCTCGCTGACGAGCCAGCCGGGCGCGAAGAGAAAGCAGCAGCCACAGCTGAGAGCAACTTTCGCCAATACTCTAAGCTGCTCACCTCGGTCGCAAACACAACCAGCTCGCAGTGCGAGCGCGAACAAGGCGGCTGCCAGAACAGGAGCGGCCAGCAGGCTTGCGAGCTGACCGCCGCCGCCAGCCAGACGGGCGGCGCGAGCGCGCAAACAGGAGCGGAGCTGCCGCATCAGGTGGGCGGCGGGCGCAAATCGGAGCCCCTTTGCGGGTCGATGGGCGCGCCGGCGAGCAGGCAAACCTTCCAAGAGCTATTCAACAGACTCCTCCAGAGCTCGTCCGCGCTGGCCGCCAGGAGGCAGCTCAGGCTGAGCGGCGTCTGCGGCGCCGAGCACGAGCAACCGGCGGCAGAGGAGCCCGCGGCTGGCCTGGCGAGCGAGCCAGTGGCTGGCCACAAGTCGGCGGCGCCCCTGGTGCAGGTGAACTCGAGCGAGTTTAGCGGAGGGAAGGAGAAGGAGCGGCGGAAGAGCAGCTCGACTGGCGCCGCTCTCTGGCAGACTCTCTCCTCGTACGCGCTCTCCAGGTCCTCGCAGCAGGCGAGTCCGCTGCCGCCGCAGCCCTCCGCGTTGGCCCAGACGGCCAGACTTGAGCGCGAGCAACAGAGCAGGCGGAGCGGCCAGGCTGCGCTGGCCAGCGAGGGCCTCTTGCTGGGCGCTGATCAATACTTGAGCGCCGACATGTTGCGCAAGCTGTCGCTGATTTCGTCGCACTCGCAGGTGAGCGCCATCTCGGAGGCTGCGCAGGCGAGCGATTGCGAGGAGCGCGAGAGGGGGAAGGAGCGAGAGCGGGAGGGGGGCGCGCTCAGGTCGATCGTTAGGCGAGCCTCGAAGTTCAGGCAGCGTCTTGGCTCTGCCTCGAGCGCCGGCGAGCCCCTGCCAGCAAACCCGAGCGAGGCGGCGGCTGCGGCGGCGGCTGAGGCGGCGGCGAGCGAGCAGCCGAGGGCCAGCACGAGCACGCCGAGCGCCAGGCGCCAGGGAATCAGGCGCATCTGGTATCGCGGAATGGTGAAGAGGATTTTGTTTTACAATTCGGGCAAGCCAAGTTTGAAGAACGTCGTTACGGCGCTCGAGCTGCAGAGGCGGGCCGACGCGCTCGCTGATCCATCAGCGCCAAGCTCGGCCAACTCTGAGGAGGCGCGCCAACAAACAACTGTCTGCGGTCTCCCCGAGGAGCGCAAACCATTAGCGGCAGGTAGAGGTGGCAGGCGGCGGCGGCGGCGGCGCGAGGACAGGAAGTTTATCTGTCGCCCCCTCGATCCGCATTATAAGCTCCGGCTCGTCATTATCGCTCGCCGCCTCCAAGGGGCGCGAGGAGCAGGCCGAGGAGCGCGCGCCAGATCGCGCAACCCCCAAGCCAGCTGCGAACAATCAAGCCGGACAGGTGTTGCCCGCAGAGGCGGACGCGCGAGCAGAGCCGAGAGCAGAGCGGGCCGACAGGTGCGAGTCGCTGTCGTCGCTCTCCTCGCTGACCAACTCGGTTTCGCTCAGTCTGCTCGAGGGGCCGAGNTGCGTGGCTGCGGCCGGCGCAGACAAGCTCTCGTCGCGCGAGTCGAGCTCGGCGCCGGCCGAGGAGAGCGAGCGCGAGGAGGAGGAGGAAGCGGAAGTTGAGGTGGAGGAGGAGGAGGAGCCGGTGCTTGGCTTTGGCCAGCTGATGCAGCCGCAGTTGGCCGGCCAGCTGAGGAAACTCTCGGCCGACGACTGTCTCATTCTGAACAGGCAGCGGCGCCAGAGTCTTGCGCTGGCCGGCAAGCAGCAACACGAGGACAGCTGGCTGCTCGTTGGCCGCGAGCAGAGCCAATCCGCCTGCGCCGGTTACGCGCGAGCCGCCGCCGCCGCCGCCTCCCATCGCCAGAAGAGGGCCGCCGAGGGCCGAGCCACTGTTGCGAGCGGCGGCGCCCAGCAGGAGGCGGCTGAAGAGGAGGAGGAGGAGGAGCTTGACGAGCGACGGCGACAGAGCATCAAAACCTCCATTGAGACCGCAATCCACCTGCTCGTTCCAAGGGCAAAGGGCATTCGCAGCGCCTCCATAACCTTGGGCGCCGCCGACTGCGAGCAAAGGTCGCGCTCGCAACTCGGCAACTCAATCATGAACGCGGTCAATGTGCACAAAACTTGGCGCGACTGGCGCCAGTTGCTCGGCAAGAGGAAGCCGCCGAGCAAGGTGCTCGGGGCGGCCCACTTGGTTGGCCCGGCCGCTTGCAACAGGCAGCNGGCAATTCGGTGCGAGACTCCGCCGGCAAGCTCGCCAATAGTCGGCTTCCTAAGCTCCCATTCGGCCTTCACGCGACTGAGCGCGAGGCCGCCATCAACTTCGACCAGCTGATGCGCATCAACCAGATCACCCTGTCGGCGGCCAACGCGGTGATGCTGGCGCCGAGCCAGCAGCAACAGCAGCAACAGGATCAGGCAAACCAGGCCAGTGCAGATGAGCGACAGGCCCTCGGGCTGCGCGACCCATCGGCGGCGGCCGGCGCAGAGTTTGGCGCCGAGGCCAACAGGCGACAGGCGGGCGCGTTTGGTCGCGCGCAGCAGCCGCTCATCGGGCGCCTCCAGTCCAGCGGCAGCCTACTGCTCAAGCGGCCCAGCTCGAGGCGCCGGCGCCAGAATGAGCGCGACTGGAGCCAGCCAAAGGGCAGCATTGAGCCCGAAGGCGAGCTTAGCGGCGCAAGCTTAGTTGCGCGCCCACAGAGGAGAGAGACGCCAGACGGAAGCCTCGGGCCAAAGGGGTTGGCCGGCCGCAATGTAAGCCAGCAAAGCGCTAGCTCGCAGCCTCCTGAGGCG
>Ga0058699_1000459_pt1 | contig 12680 bp, 8 predicted proteins | sample AgamicAtPe_FD_55078 | JGI IMG/M metagenome (GOLD analysis project Ga0058699, IMG submission 55078) | Agave microbial communities from Guanajuato, Mexico - At.P.e | ecosystem: Host-associated > Plants > Phyllosphere > Phylloplane/Leaf | place: Guanajuato, Mexico | collected 2012-10-15 | reverse complement strand
AAGCTGCAGAACGGCCGGCGCTCTAATTGGAGCCGAGCGGAGCCGCTCGCGCAAGTGGCGCCGGCAGGGGCGGCGCATGCGCCCCTCGCTAGGCGCCCGCCCAGACGGCGCAGCTCGCTCGCAGCCAGCTTGGCCCAGTTTGCTGCAGGCCGGCCGGCCGGCCGCCTCCAGTGCGAGCGAGTTGCGCGCGAGCCTCCCTCGCCGGCCGCGCCGCCTGCCTGGCTGGCTGGGGCTCGGCTCGGCTCGGCTGGCCGCTCGGCCGGCGATCCGAGCTGATCTACGATCTGTAATTAGAGTCCAAATTGGCGCGAGTTGGACCGAAGCCGGCCGGTCGGCCCCGTGGCTTTGGCTCCGCTCGGAGGGCCAAGGCGCTCAGTGGGCCGTGGCCGCCTTGGCCCTCCAACCAACCACCTTGGCCACTCAAGCCGCCGCCTGACGATGGATATTTTGTTGCCGCTCGAGACGCTGCGAGCCCCTCGGCCAGCCGTCCACTTGCAGTAGCAGTTGCAGTAGCAGTCGCGTTTGCAGCCGCAGTGGCAAATAAAAACAGTTCTAGCCGGCGCTCACGCTCGCGGCTCCCGCAACTCGCAACCTCCTCTGCGCGCAACAGCGCCGACTGCCGCTCAAGCAGCGGCGGCCGAACGAGGGAGGCGCCAAGACAGGGCAAACGCAACAGCCTCTCCCGCGCAACCAATCGCAAGCTCAATTGCGCGTTTCCTCCCGCTCGACCTAAGGCGCCCGCTTCCGGATTCGCCGCNCGCTCCCATCGAGCGGCGCTTCCGTCGCCTCCGGGCGGCGCGAGAGTTGTGCGCGCGCCTATATGGCGCCGCAACTCTCACCTCAGCCGAGCGCTTTAAGGAGAGGCTCTCAGGAAGGGCAAGCAATTCGGGAGTTGGCCGGCAGAGTGAGAGGGTGAAAGTTGGCCTTTATTTGGAGGGAAGCCTGGCGCTGGCTCGAGCTTGAACAGTGGAGAGGAGGCTACAGAAGCCTAAGCGCTGCGGACGGAATCCTTGCCGCCAGCGCTGGCCGCAAGGGCCGCCTTTGGACTAGAGTCGGACTTTTCCACCTTTGGGCCGCCCAGCTTGGCGGACAAGTGCGCGAGCTCGGCCTCCTTGGCTTGCGGTGGCGGCCGCGGCTGCTGCTGCTGCTGCTGCGGCGACGGCGGCTTGTTGTCGCAGGCAGGCGCTTGGAGTGAGCGCTGGCGCTCGGAGGCCAAGGATCTCGGCTCGAAATGGGCCCGCTGGCCGCGCGCGCCAGCCAGCCTGTTGCCGCCCCTGAGCCGGCTTCTCTCGCCCTCGAGAGCCCTCAGCTGGCCGCGCATCAGCCGGCCAAACTCCTCCTGCTCCTCCTGCTCGCCGACGCCCTCCAACGGGGCCAACTTCAACTCCTCGAGCGCAGCCTGTCCAAGCTCCTCCTCCTCCTCCTCCCCGTTGGCCAGCACCGCCGGCTCCTCGAAGTGGCCTTGGTCGCCGAGCAAGCGCAGCCTGCTTGCCGCGCGCGGCCCCCAAGCTTCGGGCGGCGAGTGGCGCTTCAGTTGGCCGTCCAGTCTTGCGTAGGCCTGGCGCATGGGTGCCATGGCGCTCGAGCCCAGCAGCATTGACTCGGGCCCAAAGTGGTGCTGGCGCGGGCCACTAGCAAGCTGGTGCTTGAGCAGCGGCGCCAACAGCCGCTGGCCCTCGTGGAAGGTCGCCCGGAAGGGGCTCATGTGGCGCAGGATGCTCGGCCGGGCTGGCTGGCCCAAGCCGGGAAACATGGCGGCCACCATGGGCGAGGCCTGGTAGGCGAGCGCGTGGTGGCTCTGGAAGCCGANGGGCTTGTAGAGGCTCATCTCGCGCACTCGCACCGGCGGCCCGCCCACCCCGCTCACCGTTGTCGTCACCAGGGGGCCGCGCTGGTTTGCGTCGCCGCCGGCCCCGCTTGCGCCAACCAAGCCGGGTCGCGTTGGGTACTCGCTAAGCGTTATTTGGGCGTATGGGTTCGGGTTGACCATTATGCTTGGGCCAGGGAGGTGCTGCTGCTGGAAGTGTTGGGCCTGGCGCTGGAGTCTGAACTCGTCGGCGGGAAACTGCAGGTTGTTGCTCACTGGAAACACTGGCCGGCCGCCGCTCAAATGGTCGCTCGGCGCACCATTTGCGTTGCGCTGGCCCGAGTTCAGCGCCAAGCTCATCCCCTCGGCCAGCTGGTTGCCCTTTCTCGCAGCCTCCTCGGCCGCCTTCTGCTCGAACCCAAACTGGCCCGCCTGCTGCTGCTGCTGGCCAGCCTCTTGTTGTTGTTGCTGTTGCTGCTGCTGCTGTTGCTGCTTTGGCCGCTCGTCCGTCAGCTCGCTTGAGCTCGACTCTGTCAGCAGGTGAGTGGGCGGCTTGAGCAGCTCGTGGCCGTTGGGCCCGTGGAAGGCGCCCATCGGGTTCATCTGGTGCTCGTGCAGGAGGGCGGCCATTGCGTTTGCGTGGGCTGGACTCGGAGCAGGAGGTCCTCTGAAGGCGCCTGGCTCGACTGCTCCCCTTGGCGGCGGCCCCATGAGTGGGCCCGCANAGGGCGACGCTCGCGGCGATGCAGCCGCCCCGAATGTGTTGGGCGAGTAAGACTGAATGATCCTCTGAATCTGGTTCAGTTGGTTTGGTTGCTGCTGGTGCTGGTGCTGGTGCTGGTGCTGGTGCTGGTGCTGCTGCTGCTGCTGCTGTTGATGATGATGGAGCTGCTCAGGTGTCAGTCTCGGCGCCATGGGAGGGTATGGCAAACCTCTGGGCGCAAACTGGTTTCGCTGCATCATCTGTCGCTTCTGTCCAATTGCGTGCTCGCCCGCTTCCACTTGCGCTGTGGGCACCAACTCGCCAAGCTCGTCCTCCTTTATTATTGCAATCGGAAGACCTATGATGCGTTGGTTTGGCTCCATCTCCTCGAGTTCATCCTCGTTCGCCTGCGAGTTGGCAAACATAAGGGCCAACTTGTTCATATAAAACTCATGATCCGTGAGATCCTTGCCAATTCCGATGTTGTTGTTGTTGTCGTCGTTTGGCTGCGACGAGTTGATCGGCATCCTGAGTCGACCCTTCATCAGGTGCGCGGGCGAGGGGGGCAGGTGGGCATGATTGGCCGGCGGATGGACGGGCGTCCAACCAGGAGTTGCGGGTCCCTGGGCTTGCTCGTCCGGCCGCTCAGACGCTGGCTGGCCACTCTTGTCGCCGCCCTGGGCCGCCGCTTTGCCGCTCTCTTGTCCAGCAGGTGGGTTGATCAAGTTAGCTTGAGTTGGATTAGTTTGTTGTTGTCTCTGTTGCACCTGGTTGCTCTGTTGCTTCTCTAGGGAGCTCTTGTCTGCATTTGACTGCATAAGCTGTTGCATGAGCAAATTAACGCTCTCCTGCGAGCTTTTCAGCTCTTTCTTGCTCTTTTCGTGCTTGCTCAGCAGCTCGCGCAAATACTCAAGACTCATTGAATCTGTCGGGCTTCCACCAGAGCTGGCGCCGGCTCCATTCAAGATCTTGGCCAAACTCTCGGCCTCCTGACCGTTGACTAGCTGATTCTCGGACACTGGACGCCTCAGCCAGGAGGGATGGGTGCTGTTGTTGGCGCTCTGCTGGCCCAATTGGAGTCGTAGTCTCTCTGCCAGCGCCTCCAAACTCTTGTCCATCTCCTCGGGCGAGCGACCGCCATTGTTGGCCCCATTTGCGCCAGTCCTGCCAGCGTCACTCGGCGAGGGTCTTGCTGTAGTGCTGCTGGTTGTTGTGGTTGTCGATGTGGAGGTGGAGCTCGTGGCGGAGGGGGCGACGGTTGGGCCGAGGAGCTCGTTGATGCTGGTGCCNACCTTGAACAGTTTTGATATACCCTCGGCCGAGTGGTCAGCCTCGCTAGATGGCGCACTCGAGCCGCTAGACTCGCCCGCCTTTCGGTGATTGTGAACCTCGGGCCTCTTGTGGTCCAGTTGCTGTTCGAAATTGATCGCACTTGTGACCTGGCGAAGGATTTCATCCTGAGAATGGTAGACATTTTGTTCAAAACTTCCACCCTCCTCGCTAGATCCCATCGCGTTCGAATGGCTCGAGTTGACNACTTGGCTGACCTCGTTGCCAAGTGAGCTGAGCATGCTAAAACCCTGGCCAAGCGAGAGGGAGGTGTTGCTGGCGCCATCTTGGGTGCTGACCGAAATTGTGCTCGCTTGCGCTGTCGGATACTTGATCCCATGGATCAATTGAGCCTGTTGCTGCTTCAATTGTTGCTGGAAGGGGTGTTGCAACTTTGACTGCTGCCTGGTAGTGAGCACATGCGCTTGCTCACCTGGCCGGCCGCCTTGCCTTGAGCTTGTCTCGCTCCTCGTACTTGTTTGCATCTGTTCGCCCTTCACCCCTTGATTGGTTGCAAACTGCAACCTTGGTCGCTGGCCCAATCTCGACTGTTGTCTTGCACGAATCTCGTTCAGAGCCTCGACTATGNGAACAGTATCAGAGCCATTGTTCCGTCCATTTGGGGCCAACCTGTAAGCAGGTAAAGAGTTTGCAGACGAGACGCTACTCTCATTCTTCGGCTGGCCGCTTGCCGCCACACTTGCAAATCTATGATCTTGGTTCGTGGTAGCCTCTCGGTTCTGCAGAGAGGCTGGTGTTATTGTTGTTGTTGTTGTTGTCGAGATTGGTTGAGTCGACCTGAGTGTGGTTGCTATGTTTTCGTTGGCACTCGTGGAGGTTTTAAACGAAGGAGTTGTTGTCTCCTGGAATTGGATCCTGTTGAGCCACCTTTCAAAGTTCAGACTGTCCGTCTTGTTCTTGTTCAAGCCTACTGGCCTGCTATCATCCTCACGCTCAACATTATCTAAACTCCCCTCCGAGTATCTAGACAGAGCCTGTGTTTCGTTGCCCGAATGTGGGCCCATAAGATTTGACATCAAATCATTCATGTTCGGCGAAAGTGTACCTACATCCTTGCTCAGTGAGCCAGTTATCAGTTGCACTGGTTGCTGGTCCGGTCTCAAGCTAAGCGATGAGGCCAGAGGCTGGCTCGTGTTTCCAAGAGACCAGGATGATTCTGGGGATTCAAGCTGGCTCGAGCCACTGTGCGTTAGCTGACCACTTGAGCCGCTAGTCAACATAAACTCGGCTTGACTTGCGTCTTGTCTCGGCGGCCGAGAGTATTTGGCCACCAACCTCTCGTCGTGCTTCTCAATTGAGGCCTCGACTGTAGGTGAGCTTGTTGGTGACACCTTGATTGAGCTTTCGGACGAGTTTTGTCTCGCCGAGACATCGTTTGTGATTGCCGCCAATTCAATTGGCTTAACACCATCCACCCCCTTCGTGCTCTCTCCAACATTAGAATCCTCATCCTCAAATGTCTCATCGTAGTCTGATTCGCTTGCTGCTGAGCCAGGCAAAAACATGGACCAAATGTTGCTAAGTCTCCTGTTCGAGCGAGTCCTTTTCATCTTCCGCTTGACTGATGAGCTCGAATCATTAGTGCGAGAGTTTGGCGCGACTGTTAGTGTTGGAAATTTGTCGTCAATGGTTATGTTTGTCGCAGGTCTGTCATCTAGATCAAAATTATTAGTTTTAAGCGATATTCTTGCATGAACTTTGGTCACATTTTGAGGATTTGCACTCTCAACCTGCTGGCTTGCTGCAACCATTGCCGCCGTTATGTAGACCAAAACGGCCAACAACATTTTGACATCCATCTTTACTCTCCAACTAATAACGATTGATTCCCAAACTCACCCTAACCCTCTCACCTCTGCTCACTCCCAGCACTGATTAAGTTTTGTGCCTCGAATTCGAAACATACCTGTGGCTAGAGTTCCGAGAGACAAAACATGGGAGTCGTCCGGTGGTTTAGATCCAGTTGGAGTGGCAACAAAATTGAACTAGACGAACGTTGGTCCTGAGGAGAGAGGACAAGTTTGCGATTCGGTTGAACTAAAATTGAGTTCAGCTAACCTGGCGTAGATTTACATTGCAAGGATCCAGATGATAGATGCNCAGACATTGGGCGTCAACTCCGTTAAATCGACTAAACTCTGGAAAGATGGAGAAGGAGAAATTCCGCTTTCATTTTCAAAAGGCCTCGCTTGTTACTGGTCAAACTTATCTGTCTCAAAACTCATAACACGCCCAAGGCTTCTAGCACGATTGTTCGAGAGTTGAGAGGCTAGTGCCTCATAAATGGAGCCAACAACAGGAGGTTTGACTATTGGTCAACAGTTGAGCTCGTGGACTCAACTGTTGGCACACACTTGCAGATACAAACATATCAGGAAGATCCCAAGAGTTGGCCGAGAGAGCAAGAGAGATCGGACTAACTTTTGCTTGGATGGGAGATTCACGGCGGACAATTGTTGGAATACGCTGTCACACATAAAGTGTCTTGCCACACATTACACAATAGGAGGCTNGTGGGATATACTTTCACTGTGGCAAGACCGACTGACTGAAATGGTCAACGAAGGATGGCGCCGAAACGGTTCGGAGTTAAACTTTATTCATTACAACGGNAGCATTAGACTGTGAAACTCGCTCAGTTGTATGTCTGACAATCTTTAGTTTTCGACTCTCCTACTTGAAGCGAGTTGTCGCCTATTTGCCTCAATGATACCAATAACAGGTGAAATGGCCACCACCAGCTAGCTTTGGGTAGATCTGGTGCTGGATCACAATGGAAGCTTATTTCTAAATAGACGTGAGTTTTAGCTGGCTCGATGGTCTTGATGATGGTGCTGATTGTACATTCGTAGCGATATGGTAGAAAATTATAGACTAACACAATCATCAACATAAAGTCGCACTGATAACATGAACAATAATCTAGATGCAGCAACAGTACTATTATTATTATTATTATTGCCGCGCTACAATAACAATAATAACGCGCCTACGTAGTTACCAATGGTTGGTGAAAAGGGTGTTAGCGGAAAGACTTTAGCCCAAGCGCCTCAGGAGGACTTGGTTAGTTTACGCTTCTTGTTTGATTGTTTGGTTGAGATTATGACGATAGTGGAGATTAAAACGGTGGTGGTAGTGATGTGTTGCCTAATTGAGAGGATGCAACATTACAAATCCGTCGCAAGTTTCGTCGTCCGATTCGATCCAAGAGGTCGATCCGTCGGAGATGCTTTGATTGTCTGAACATCTCGCCGAGCTTGGCCTTCGGGTGTTGTCCCCTTGGATAGCAGGCTTCTCATGCTGATCCTCCCCACTTGTTGGCACTTGTTCCGTTAGGTCGTCGGCTCCCTGGGAAGCAACTGACGATAAATCTGGCCTCACTGGCAGAGACGTGGATGCTAGTGATTGCTGTTGGCCTGGCACCAAACCGTATCGTCTAAGGTGCTCAAATAACGACGAGAGTGGCGAGCAATTCGCTTGACTCTCCTCTTTGGGTTGTCCATCCAAGAGACTTTGATAATGTCTTCGAAGATAATCCTGCGCAACATTTGGCANTAAGTATAAGTAAATTCCGGGAGCTAAAACAAGGGTAGCAATGGCGCAGCACAACAGGCCTAGATCGCTCACTCTGCTGCCAAGGTAAGCTGTGCAAGTGAAAAAGGAGCAGACACCCAAACAGAAGGCGCCCGGTTGTTGGCGTCGCATTTGCAACAATTTTGGTAGACAGAGTTGGGTAGTTGTGGTTGTGAGATTTCTGAGCAATTGTTGGAGTTCCTTGAGGGTCATGAGTTGTGGATGGAGAAGGGTCCATCTGTCGACGTCGATTCGCGCCTCCTCCTCTTGCTCTCGCGAGGGCGGAACTCTAATTTCGGGCCAGATGTGTTTGAACCAAACTTTGGTTAGGTTGTAACAGAAGATTGCAATCATTATGGTCGTGTAGAATCTGGGAGCGAAGTAGGTGAGCAAGCTGTTTGCGTGTTTGTTGTTGTTTGAGTTTGGANATGGGAGAAGTGGGAAGGGAGGAGTCCGTGTTAGTTGCGCGAAGCCTGAGCGGCTCGTTACTGCTGTTGATGAAAAATTACTTACAGGAATGACGAAAGGAGGCCACCGATGGCGCAGAGAGAAATCAGAGGCTCATGCCAGAGGATCACAATTTGAAACCAGGAGAAGAGGGACTCTAGCCAGTTGTGGACTAAGTACTCTGTGGAGGTTGTTATTGTTGTTGTAGTAATTTGCGTTCTTGGTGCTATTTCGCTCGTTGCCTCTTGGCCATCGTTTTGTAGGGCGCTCAAAAGGAATTGTTTTCCAGCATAAAATAGATTCAAGCTCACTCGTCTGGTTGTGTCCAAGTTAACCATGTCTTTAGCTAAGACTGCAGCTAGTTTTAGGTCCAGCAGACTGATCAGCATGGATTGTCGCGTTAAAATTAGCTCTCAAACTTGCTCTAAATCCTCAACCTCAACTGCTCTTAAACACTCGAGAATATTCGCAACCTTTGCTCGCCCTGAATGCTCGCTTAGTTAGTGTTGAATTTTCGCCGCCAATCAGTGATCTTGTGGTCTCTCCTTCACCGAGACGGCTCAGATATTTCATGCCTCCTCCAAAGCCCAGTGTTTTGCGAGGAACGAGTTTGGTGTTTTGGTCTTGGCTGTTGTTGTCGCAGAATGAGCTCTCTCTCTCTCTCTTTCTCTCCCTCTCGCTAGTCACACACACAAACAAAGATCTGTGCGCTCGGCCGCACAGACCAGGGCGTGCAGAGTGCGCCCTGCCTGACCCAGGGCCCAGCCAGCTCCAACTCCAGAGCTTGTTCATGGCGCCGCCTTTGGCCAGCGCGCGCAGCGCAACTCCCCGTCCGCCCTCCAACCCCGCGCACTCTATCGTGAGAAAACACGCGCTCGCGGCTGGCCGCCAACGGCGCACTTTTGCACCAAACTGTAGACACAGCCGTCGCGGCGAGGCTGCCAGCTCTCTGGGCTGGCGGCCGATCTGGGCAGCTCGGCGCCAGCACCAGCGCCAACCCGGCACTTGTTTGAGCGGGGAGCCTGCGCGTGCGGCCACAGTGAGCCGGCCGCATAGGCACGCTTGTAACTGGAGAAGCGAGCAGTCCCACTCCAGTTGGTGACGACTACCATCAAGAACGAGGCAACCGTCAATGGGCATGAGCCAATCGACGGGCGAAGTTTGTCGAGAGCGAGAGATGGCTAGAGCGAAAGGAACTTGGAGCCAGTCAGTCTGAGTTGAGACGGCAACGAGGTTGGCAAGATCTTAGCCGAGTTAGTCTAAGTAACTTATTCATGTTCCTCTAGTTGCCGCTAACGAACCTCAACCAACTCACCACTCTCCTATCCTCCTCCCTCACCCCCGCCACTCTCATCCCTCTCCGCTCCATCCAGCCTAAACCTCGACTCAAAACCATCTATACAACCCAAAGAAGTCGGCCAAACCAAAAATATCGCGCCACCATCAACAAAACCACCGAAGGAAAAGTACTCACTGATCGCAAAGTAGCGCCCCAAGACTCCGCAAGCATTTCCCCTCGATCGCCTNCGCCGCCGCCACCACCACTACCGCCGCCGCCGCCGTCACAACCACCGCCACCTGTTTGATCATGGATTCATCGCACATCTACCACTTCAAAATTCTGGTCCCCGCAGCTGCCGCCGGACGAATCATTGGCAAGGGAGGAATAACAATAGCTCAACTCCAAAAGGACGCCGGTGCACGTATTAAAATGTCCAAAGCCTCTGAGTTCTACCCAGGAACAACGGAACGCGTCTGCCTCATCTCTGGCCCAATCGAGGGAATCCTAAAGATCAACGACTTTTTTATGGAAAACTTTTCATCTACATCCATCAAAATTCTAGTCCCAAACAGCACAGCCGGAATGATTATCGGCAAGGGAGGAAGTTACATCAAGCAAATCAAGGAGGAGTCCGGTGCCTATGTTCAGATATCGCAAAAATGTACAGACCTGTCGCTACCTGAGAGGTGTGTGACTATCGTNGGAGACATAGAGAACATTCGCAAAGCTTGCGCAATGATATTGAGCAAGATCGTCGAAGATGTGGGCAGCGCCTACAGAGATATTAGAACGTCGTCAATCAAGACATCAGTGCTTTCACAATTATCCTCTTCGCCGAACCACCACCAGCACAGCATTGTCAAATCGCTAACTCCAGATCACCTCAACTGCTCGGCTAGCCTCAGTCCAAGTTGCACCCAAACCGCACTTTCAGCGGCCCCATCTCCAAGCGGCACCATGGCGGCTAGTGTTTCCTCAGACATGAACTCGGCGCAGATAATTGAAAGCATCAGGATCGTCCTTAGGGTGAGCGGTTATGGCGAGGACGCTGTGTCAGAGATTACATCTGCAATGTCAACACTGGCTAGTTATGGTGTTCTTGGGGTCGGGCTGGGTCTACTATGATCTAATTGGAACATAATTAACGAATATGTCAAAATACAATTAACTCAACCAATCAACTCATACTATCTTCACCCATACCTGGCTCACCACCTTGTTGTTATTTTTGGTTCCTGTTTAAACGAATAGCAATAAATATATATGCATATATATTTAAGATAAAAACGTACAAATACGCTCGTGTAATGAATGCATTCAATCATCGATGGGTGGGAGAATTTTTTAAAACGAATGTATGACTATGGTGACTCTCCTAATATTGTTCTGACTCTCCGAGTTGTCCAGTTCCTATCTCTTGGGGACTTGTTGCCCTGATTGATTGACTCATCCTACATTAGTCATCTTCATCAGAGTCGATTAAAATTACCTCGTCAATCTTGTCATTCGGCTCTACAACTCCTAGCATCTGTAAATCATCATCACCATTAGGCCGCTTCATCTTTGGGTTCAACTTGCAACGTTTTTGAGATTTTTCACCAGNGGCTGGTCGTGTGGGAGGAGGTTTGCTCTTGTTTGTCTCGTGCGATTCTTCGACAGGTCCATCCTCATCAAATGAATCGAATAGTTTGTCGAGATCACTGGCGACTTGCTTGTAGCTTGGCAGCTGGTACATTTCTTGACTGGGCGCTTCTTCTTCTGTTGCAACTGTACCATTTTCTTGGGGGTGAGTTGATTGGTCTAGTCTAGAACCATTTAACTCTGCACTGTTATCGGCATCNGAGTCTCCAGCATCGTGATAATCTGATATATCACTGTCATTCCCATTTGTATTATTGTAATTCTCAGCGTCACTATCTTCCTCCTCTATTAAATTGTTCTGTCTCAATTTGCTCTCTTGGATTCGCTCGGCTATATCTTCGTTGACCATCAGCTCGTCGCTAGAGTCGACATCATTGTCATAATCGTCGCGGGGTTCTTCTTTTATGCGTGCATATTTTGTGCAATTTTCGTTGATTGAAACCAAAATATCGTCATCACTCTCTTGCCCATCTTCTATTAGGTCGGCCGCGTTTTCTTCATCAGCACCTGGCCTCTTGAGAAACTCTTCCATAAATTCGTCGAGTCTTCTCTTTGATCGTATCTCAGATTGCTCCAATCTAGCCTTGACATCCTCGGGGACGTCATCTGGACTCTCCAGAATGATCCCTTCTTTCGGTCTGAGGTATTTGTTTTTCAACAAACTCTCGAAATATTCCTCTCGCCTTTCGTTTTCGCGATCGCGATGAAAATCTTTGTANGCGTCAAGTGCATCTTTTTGTATATCGAGCAGCTCTTGCTTGGTGAACTTCGACGTATCTATGTTGAGCTTCTCGATCATCTCAGCGATAATGGACTTGTCAAAATAGATTGCCCTCCTCTTGTGCTTGTGTTCGGTCAAGAACTGAGTTATCTGTTCCTCTAGATGCTTCAACTTGGACTCTCCTAGGCGCTCCAGTACAGATCCACGTCTCACTTTAAGCTCAAATTTTAGACCCTCATCGAGTTTCTCACCTTCCATTACGGCTATTGCAACAACAACATCCTTCATCTCCAGCTTAAGTCGGTCAATCTCGCTAATGGTTTTCATGTAATAACTTGAGGCATCGTCGTCCTCTCCAATGTCATCGTTAGTGAACTCGATCGCCTCCAACCTTTCAATCCTCTCGCGCAGGTAGAGATGTCTCTTCTTGAGCTCCTCTCTTTCTTTGGCACGCTCTCGTTCTTTTTGAAAATCTACGTCGCCGGCTGGCTGCGATTTGGCTAGCTCATCAAGAACTAGAAGGAAATGNCTATGAGTATCGTTGAACTTGATCTTTCCCGCAGTTGAGTCGGTCTCGCAAGATAGCAATGTGGAGGCTGCTTGGTTGACAAGCGTCGGTAGTTTTTCTTCATAAAAGTTTGGAGCCTTCTTGCGCAACTTGAGAATCCTGGCCTCGGCATACATTTTTAGTCGCCGCATCTCCTCCACTGGTCCCTGGAATCTCTTCTCATAGGTGCTCAGGTATCTATTTGTTGCGCCCTCGATGGTCTTGGGCAACCTCTGCAGCTCATGGCTTGGACCTGCCATGACGCGAGTTGTCAAGTTGTAAAATCTCCTATTGTCTCGAACTGTTCAATGTTCTGAACCAGCCGATGCTCGAAGTGGCAGGTATTGATCAGGGATGCATTCCGTCGGCGTTTATGTGGGTCAGTTGTTGGAAGGTAAAATGTTTTGATTACAGTATGTAACGCCCTCACCTACTGTATTTTCATCTGAAATTCTTGTGTTCACTGAACGCATTTTCTGAGCGAGAGCGCGCGGGCAGAGCGAGAGCGCGCGGGCAGAGCGAGGCTCGCCCGGTGTGTTGCTTTCTTTCCTTGTAAAATTGCTTTTATTTATTTTTGCACATCTACCTGTACGCTCTCGCAAGGATTAA
>Ga0058699_1000457_pt1 | contig 12709 bp, 7 predicted proteins | sample AgamicAtPe_FD_55078 | JGI IMG/M metagenome (GOLD analysis project Ga0058699, IMG submission 55078) | Agave microbial communities from Guanajuato, Mexico - At.P.e | ecosystem: Host-associated > Plants > Phyllosphere > Phylloplane/Leaf | place: Guanajuato, Mexico | collected 2012-10-15 | reverse complement strand
CTCTGTCAAGGCGGCCAAGGATGTGCATAGAGGGCTGATTGGCGTCCACCCGTTGTTTCGCGTGATATCGACGAGCTCAAGCGGCGAGGTTAGTGATGAGAGAGCAGAGGAAGAGCTAGATATGTTAGGTAGGATAAAGTCTTATAAACCGCAAGCAACCATCTTCGAGGTTAGTCACATCAAGGGTGTAAGGAAGACAGAGGCCTTTGAAGTCATGCAGAAGAAGCGTCATTCGGTTTCAAGGATAGCCTTAAAAAGAAGGAGGATCGATGCTGCCGCCAAGTCTGGATCTGACGTCTCAGATTGTGAGGGTGACAAGAGTTCGAAACCAGTCACTAACAAAGATTTCGAGGATAGCAGATTCTATCTAAAATACCAACCCGATAACTACGCGAGAGAGAGAGGTTTGGAACTCGATAAAGCAACTACCTTCAACAGTGATTTGAAACGAGCAACACTTGATCTTGTCGCAGACGATGAGAACCAACTCAAACGCCAGAAACATCAAATTGTTTGGGATCGTAAGAAGAAGAAATATGTACGAGCGGATCAACTGTTCTCCGAAGAAAACAAGACGAAAAAGATAAAAACCGAGAGTGGTGCTTATATCTCCGCTTCATATCAAAAGGGGCTGTTCGAAAAATGGAAAAGTCAGTCCAAATATGACCAGAGAATAAGTGATGACGATAATAGTGGGCCTGAAGCGAGCGAGAACAACTCGAAAGAGCGCAACGGACTTGACAAGCTGAGAGCTCGATTGAAACCCCCTAAGAGGCGTCGCGAGCTCAAGAACCCTGAGGAAATTTTGAAGGAGCGAGGNATCAAAGAGAAAAGAGAGGCCATTCTGCGACTTAAGACTCAAGCTAGAGCGGCAAGAAATTCCCAGCGTAGTGGAAAAAGAGCCACCTCTGACAGTGGTAAAGCGGGTTCCAAGGGAGCAAAGGGTTCCAAACCAGGTAGTAGGAAGAAGGGANATAATCAGAAGAGAGGCAACCAGTCATCCAAGGGAAAGANGGGCCATCAAACAGTGCAAAAGCTTAAGGGCTACAAGCCACCAAGAGTTGATGGTGGTCGTGGCAGAAGGAGGTAGTGTCATTGCTCGAGTCAATAAAATCCCTAAATCCCTCTCTATGTAAAGGTGCCATGTTGCGTGGTTGTTCTTTTAAATTTATGTACAAGCCCCCTACATCTAGGGACACAGCTACCGCAGCCAGTGTCTCGTCGCGCCGTCGTCCGGTCAATCCAATGATCCGGTCAGTCAGCTCGGCTCGCCGTCTCTGCTTGCTTTTTGAGATACATTGTCCTGGCTCTCGCTATCAGGGCCTCCTTCCTCTCGTTGAACAACTTCATACGCTCTCTTGCATCAGGAATTCCGTCGGACGACCTCGTCGACGCACTGCGCTGACTTCTAGTCGTAGAACTCTTCCTATAGCGGTATATGGAATACGCGAGAATCAGGATTGGAAACAAGAAGTAAAATATCACACTGATGTTGTGCAGGTCCATTCTGGTCCGGTCTCCTTGCTTGGACTCTATTGTCGGCCCTCCAGATTTGTGGTGGAGGCACAAGGCTCTGCTAGTTCAATACGCAGTTGAGAGCTGGCACCGCACCGTCGGTCAATGTTGGGCTTGCTTACTTGAGGTGCGCCCGTCGATGCCAATCAAGAGTTCTCGTGGTCTTGCATTGTTGTTCAATGAGCGAGGTCGAGTGGGCAGAGTTGGCGCTGAGTGGCCGGCATAGCTGAGCGCCAGTTGCTGGCGCTTATGGCTGGTCGGTGGATGGGGTTGGTTGGTTTGTTTCAGTTGAGGATGGTTTTGGGGGGAGAATGGTGAGATAGTAATAGGGTGTTTGTGGTGATCGGTTGAGGGATTTGGCGGACAGCAGGTCGTGAGCGTAGACTCGGCGAGCGAAAATGCTCGCGCTGTGTGTCTGTGCTGGTGGCGCGCGAAATCAACTTGGGACCCCCAGACACAGGGCAACCTTTCGAGTGAGTGATTGTATCTTACTTTATTTTCCACTTTNGACTATCACAATATATGAAATACAAATCACTGTTTCAGGTAGGATGTTCATCTCCCACACTAAGGATCGCTAAATCTAGTGAATATAATTAGGAAAATAGACTCTGGTTGCGATCATCTAGCCAAAGTTTCCTTCGCCACCGGGCCGCCAAGATTGCCGTCCGTAGGCGATCGCTAAACGAGCCATTTTATACCATCAGTTGAATTAAGTTGACGTGTCGACCAGATCATGTCATTCTCAGCCCGAGGTTTGTCTGTCGCAAGTTACGCTCTGATTCCGCCTTCGGTCGCACAACACTTCCTGTCTCCAGATGTTATCTTTGCTTTCCGTTCCATGTAGACCTCCTAATAGCTCGCCAAATTCAATGGATGGCACACCGAATTACCAACATTTGCTGCCTCAATTATGGAGTGACTGCTTCACATCCTCGTATGCTCTCAAATATTATATCCAGTAGAGATTTCCCTACACTAGCCGACAAATAAAATTGCCGGCCAGTGTAACGAGTCACTCGTACATCTCTCACATTCATCTCATCCGCTGAAGGAACAATGAAATGAGTCTTTGCCAATCAGCGAATCGTATAGACAAATCTGCCATGCAGACCCTCAATCTACGAACAGCAGTAAACTAACTTCTGTGTATCCACGAGAGAGCGACTAATTTTATTATGACACACCTAGAACAATCGCGACACTAGACATCGCAGCCATCATTGGCCTCTCGAACCTTCCTCCTCGGCCATCACATCCAAGAGCCAGCTAAATCAGACAGACTGCCACCTCTCCGACATGCAACAACTCAGAGGCGGCCTCTCGAGCAGGAGAAGAGCGAGCGGAGGATCGGCGCTGCAGCGACTTGCAATCTAACATCTGGGCCCAACAGATTGAATCGAGATCCAAACTAGCTGAGGTCAAGCTAGCCAGTCAGCCAGTTAACGAGCTGGGTTAGCCTAATCGAAGAAGCTGTCCCCAGCCGGCGCGTTACCTTGCGCTGCTCGTGCTGCCAGCAGCTCGAAACACAGCAGACTGGTCGCTAGATCTACACCTAGATAGGCTGGTGGGCGAGCAGGTCGGTTAGAGTGGTGGCCACTGCGATAGAGGCAAGTGCAAACCTGTCTCGGGTGCACTACTTACCGCTTGAAGCTGTCCTGCGTCTGGACAAACAGTCGTCGGTGAGCGTGCTCATTAGGACCTCGTGTCGTCGGTTGAGGTCGTCGTCAGAGAGGGTTGAGCCTGGGGTGGGAAGCTCACGCTCGGTCATGGTTGAGGGTGGCGCTGATGACCGTTTTCCAAAGATACTTCCGTTGAATGGGGGCTTCTTCGGAAGTGGTGCTAGTGGCTTACCTGCAGTGTCAGCGACAAAAATAACGCTACTGATAAGAAGAAGAATTGAGACTGTGACGGTAAAATCGAGTGTCTGCCTTGGTAAATATTGCTGCATCTTGTCGCCTATGGTGGATTTTCAGCTTCAGAGTGGCACTCAACTACTCTTGTCTTATGAATTGTAGAGCCATCAATCTCTACTATTGTTGCTCATATATCTTCGCCTCTATTCTACTAAAGACAAGACACTATCGAACTGATTGGCCAGAAGGGTCTGACCGGTCTATGGATCCAATCCACACTGGCTGTACGTGTCTATCTGTTGTATCAGTTAGCAATCAATTTGGAACTCTTTGTCGGCGAGACAAAGTGCGCTAGGCGTCTGTTGTTTGATTCTGAGGAGGCTGTGCGGTCTTATTAACTTATTTTCCTCTCAGTCATAAGAGAATTGGCTCCCCACGAAGCAATGATTGTTGGTGGTCATATTGTGAGCAGTCTAGGCGTATGTTTGCCGAAACTGATCTACTCCACCAACGACCTTCCCTTCGATAGTGGAGCCTCTGAGCGAAGGTCAGTTCCGGTTTCGGAACATCGCTCTTGCGTCATGAATTTATGATGCAAAGCGAGAACATTACACAGGCTTCGGCAAGGTTGTTTTGCAAGCTGTTGTGCTGTGATAACCTTGGAAATGATCGACCGTTGACGTCCTAGAGTCAATATTTATCATTAGCTGAGTTGGTTTTCCACAGGATATAACGTTCTCTTGGCCTGAGTGACCTTGTAGAGATGCCACAACTGTTTTACGGCGACTATAGTCTCTGTTGCAGAAATTTTGTTAGAAGTGCGTTCCTATCACTTTACAGATAGCGAAACTTTTTCTTACTCACAAGTTTAAGAAATCTACATCCGATCCCTCAACCCGCTGAGTTGGCAGTCTAGATTTAAGATGGCTCACTGTTGAGGCCATAATGATGCTCTAGCAATTGGAACTGGATTGGAAATGTGTTGCCGATTTAATGGCATTAGGTTCGACTTTCTCATGCAGACCCCGCAACCAACCTCGGCGATCAAAGCAAAATCTTGAATCTGTGGTTGTTTTTCAAAACTGAGACTGAGATCTGCAGTTGAGTTTGATCAGGTGGAAGGTGTCTGTCGACTGAGCTGTGGTCCGACTGGTGTAGTAAACCTAACAACTACCACGTCGCTTGAGGCTCTCTGCATCCCGGAGGATGGCTACCTGAGAATGTTCGAGAGGAATAAAATACAACTTGCTTGTCGTTTCCCATCTCGATGTGGCNTCAGAAGTTTAGAACTTCCGCCACCAAACATGAGTCGATAGTATTAGTTCTATGAATGTTTCCATAGGAGATCGCCGGATCGAAGCCAGAATTATCCTTAGTATTTAGATTTTCGAACACTGCAAAGATTTGTTCTAGGGATTCTCTAAACGATCACCTCGAGGTTACATACGACCGTTTAGGGCAATAAAACATCTGATCAGATCATACAGTCGCCTTGATCTCGGTAGGTGAAATCAAGCCAGACCCGCCCATATAGCTCGACAACCACGCCCAAGCAACCCGCTAGCCCGTGCGGAGTCACGCTGTGCAGGGGGAAACTGCAAGCGATTTNACAACGAACACATGGCAAAGAGCCCGCTTGAAACGAGTCATTGCCTTGAATATTGGGCCCTAAGCTTGCTCGAGAACTCCTGTTTGGGANTATGTAAAATTGATAAACATACAGAATCATTCTCTATTGCTAGTCTTTATATGCAGACTCATACCATTACCAGTAACTGTTATTTCCTCACTGATATTGATCTAACCCATCAGCCCAATCGAGAATGGACACCGACGAAATTCAGACCAAGAAAGCGCCAAAGAAGCCGGGGGGCACATTCGCCAGCATGGGCCTCTCAAGACCGATACTAAAGGCCGTCGAGCGAAAAGGTTATAGGCTGGCAACACCGATACAGCGGAAATGTATTCCTCCAATAATGAGTGGTCGTGATGTAGTTGCGATGGCTCGAACTGGCAGCGGAAAATCGGCAGCTTTTCTGCTACCTCTAATCGATAGGCTCAAAATCCGTCAGCCAAGGTCAGACATTCGCGCCCTCATTCTATCGCCTACGAGAGAGTTGGCGTCTCAGACCTTCAAATTTGTGCGCGAGTTCACCAAGTATACCAATCTCNTATCCAAACTCATACTCGGTGGCGAATCCATCAACAAAGACTTCGAAACCATCACGGGCTCGCCTGACATTCTGGTCGCCACTCCTGGTCGGCTAGCGCACGTTTTGGTGGAGATGAAACAGCAGCTAACCAACCTAGAGATCGTGGTCTTCGACGAGGCAGACCGTTTATTTGAGCCTGGTTTCAAGGAAATGGAGCAGGTCAACGAGATATGCCAGCGACTCCCTGATTCGAAGCAGACGCTGCTTTTCTCTGCCACCATGCCACAGCGACTGGCTGACTTCGCAAAGGTTGGACTGAAGAGTCCCCTCTTTGTTAGATTGGATGTTGAGAACAATCTTAGTGACACCCTCAAATCGATCCACTTGCACTGCAACCAACAAGACAAATCCGCAGTTCTGGTACACTTGTTGAAGAGACTTGTTGGCAAAGATCAGATGACAGTGGTATTCATGCCTACGAAACACCACATCGAGTATACCAAAATGTTGCTCGATAACTCGCGAATTGAATGCAGTTACGTTTACAGCAGTATGGATTTTGAGGCGAGGAAAATCAACGTCGACAAGTTCTCAAAAAAGCATTGCCATGTCATGCTAGTGACAGATATAGCGGCCCGTGGAATAGACATACCCATGTTAGACATAGTTATTAACTTTAATTTCCCTTTCAAGCCTAAGCTATTTGTACACAGAGTCGGTAGAGTGGCCCGAGCTGGCCGTTTCGGCTGTGCAATATCGCTTGTATCCCACGATGAGACACCTTACCTCCACGCACTGCACACGTTCCTTGGTCTGCCAATAACTCTGGCCTCTCAAATAAACACCGACCAGCCACTCAATCTGGAGAATCTACCCGACAAAGTTCTGGGCTCAGTACCACAAAGTGTGCTTGACGACGAGAATGACATTCTAAAGCGCTGGCACGAGCACGATGACGACCTAAGCGCAATGGTGAGGGTTTGTGAGAATGCAATGAAGCCCTACATGAAGACGAGAGAGGCGCTGGCCCCGTTCTCTGTCAAGGCGGCCAAGGATGTGCATAGAGGGCTGATTGGCGTCCACCCGTTGTTTCGCGTGATATCGACAAGGATTGGTGATGAGAGAGCAGAGGGTGAGATCGATATGCTGGATAGTGTTGAAGATTCTTGCGACGCAAAGTTGCACGACACTGGTAGAATCAAGAGTGCGCAATAACGTAAAGAAGTCTTACTCGAACAACAGACAGTCACCTTGTGCAAAACAATTTTATAAGTGTTACGAAATCGGATGTGCAATCAGCGAGAGTCTTGGGTCCGTTGATCTTAGAGTACCTTGTCGGATAAGGCAATATCATCGCAAGAAAAAGAGCCTGCAGCCGGAAGCTCTATACAGAACCACCGATAATGGTCCGCGTATCTTTGGGGTAGAATCTCTTTAGTTTCGTTTACTATCAATAATGCGATGTCAACAGGTGAATTATCATTCAAAAATTGTTTTCCTAAGCCCAGCAAGGTGAGCCAAGCTAGTCGGGTTTGTACACTCATATGATCATTGGATTACATATGAAGAGCAGATACATCGAGCTTATCTTACAAAGCGTATCTCCTTAATTTCTTGGCAAATAAATTACACTGATTAGTTTAAATCTCACATTTTTCTTGCTAAATAGTTCACTTGAGAGCGCCGATGCTCCATGCAGACCGGCCAACCTAAACATGTTTCTATGGGCCTCCAATGTTATGGCGGCCGACTGTCTTGCCGGAACATGTTTGCAGCAGCTGCTTTATCACTGATGAGAGTCCGTTCATCCAAACGGGCATCTGCTTGGTCATTTGTGTATGAGTTCTTTCGAGGACTTGATAGGACAAGATCACAATCTGAAAGTGTCCAGTTCAAAGTGGTGGAGGATTATACTGTGTGACGATTTGATGAGAATTGAACCAGCTCAGAATGGGACTGAACTTGAATATAATGCGCGACAAAATAATTCAAATTCGATGAGATGGTTCAAGTTGAAGTAATATGAAAGATGACAAGTGACTCTTCGCCGTAAATATGAACGATCGTTCAAAGTCTCACTATTGAGTCGCCCCCTTGGAGTGCTGAGAGATGTAATTGCCGATAGATCAGCATGAGTATTGTTGTTGCAGGTGCTAAGAGTTGAGTTAACCAAAGGTTGATCAGTTCCTGTCGGTAACCTGAGATTGCTGAGGATTTTTGTTTCTCTTTTGAGGCTAACGTGTTGTCTACAATGGAAATTTTGCTTAGATTTGGATCACTGGCCGATGTATAGATTGATTGGCCGCCGCTGCTTCTATAGTCTTTTGAAAGTTTTAGGTCAATTTGGTTGGCATCAAATTCGTTGTTTTGAGCGCCGTTAGCTTGTGAGAGATCGTGCGCCGCCACTGGCGGCTTGGTCGGTTGCGAGCCAACCAACTTCCCATCGTCTTGCTGGCCAACTTGCGGCCTCCACGTGCTAGTATCACCTGTCTGAGTTCGAGGGTCGTCTTTGCTGCCACCACTTGTAATGGGTTGCTCGGCGCCACNTGGAGCTTGGGGTCTGAGCGAGGTGTCGGGCATGTTTGTTGTTTGGCCGCCGCTAGTTGGCGACACAACATCAAAGTCGGCCTTCGTAGTCTGGCCGCCGCTGTTCACCCGAACGCCGGTGTCCAGCTGCGGCTGAGTGGAGCTGGAAGTTGAAGTTGAAGTGGAGCTTGAGGTTGAGGTGCTGATTGTGGTCTTGAAGGTGGTCACATAGGCTGATGTGCTGGTCACTGGCGGCGGTGGCGACCAAGACGAGGCCGGATGCTTGCTTTCGGGTGCTGGAGGCGGCGGCGGCGGCGACGATTGGAACCACTGCAAGTGTGGCTTGCTGTTCGGTTGCTGCATTGGTGTCGCCTCAACTCTCGGATGGTCAAGCGCGGTCGAAATGGGGGGAGGTGGCGGCGGCGGCGGGGGTTGGCTGGCCATCGTTTGCTTGCCAAACGCGCTCGAGAGCGCCGGCGGCCGCGAGCTTTGGGCCACAGAAGTTGGCGGTTGGGTGTTCGAATTCGAATCTAGATGCTTGTTTGGATCATCGTAGGTTCCGTAAAGGACGAGTGTCCATTCTTTCAGGTAAGCGCGGCCTAGATGGGACAGGCAAAGGAGTGGGGTTAGCCTTTGGAGGTTGCTAGCGCTGGCAATCGAACGACTGTATCTGTTATGTGAACTTACTCTGCGGCTTCCCGTCATTGTGCACCTCCAGCGTCCAGATTCCATTTGGCGATTCGCCCCAACTGTGAACAGTCATGAAGGGCCAATTTCTGAAGCCTTGCTCGGCTTGATCGTTGGGCCGCTGCGCGAGCAGTGTGCTCCTAGTGCCATGCGGCGAGATGAGATAGATGTGCAGGTCGCCGCGCCTAGAGGAGGTTAGCGTGACCTTGGACTGGACATGCTCAAGGAAGCGAACGTTTGCGCATTCGGCCCTCAACTTGAGCTCGATGTAGCCCTTTGCTGGGATGAACTTTTCCATTAGCGGCGAGCTAATGGAGCAGGTGAACTGGACTGGCACTGTAGTCCAGCGCTTGGCCAGCGTGATCATGGCTGCCGCGTCCATGAGCCCGTAACCGAATGCGTGCGAGACATTTCGGCCAAGCGCGTTAGTTCGCCAATCCTTTGCAACTAAATTTGCCGGCTTTGCCGTCCTGACCACAATGTGTTGCATGTCGCGCCAGGTTAGCTTTGGATTGGACTCGAGCACGAGGGCGCAAATTCCGGCNGCGAGCGGAGCCGAGGCAGAGGTGCCCGTGTGGCTAGAGGTGCAAGAGTGGTGGAGGTCCGTGGTGGCGATTTGGCGCTCCTCGTAGGAGCCGCTGCTGTAGGTGGTGGCCAGTGTTGAGGAGCAGGCCTCGCTGATGCAAGAGTGGGGGGTTTTGCGTCCGAGGGGCAGGTCGTTGGTTTGGCGAGAGGGGGGGGGCGTTAGGTGGGTTGGTTTGGAGAGGGGGGTTCAATGATTGATTAGTACATTTGGCGCTCCAATTCTGGGCGGCGGCGGCGGCGACAATGAGCTGTCCGTTGGCCAACACTGGAGTCGGCCGGCGGACAACTGAGAAGCCGGGGCGGAGATGACACTAATTTGTCCTTCCCTCGCGAGCAAGCGAGCTAGCAAGCAATTTGCCTGCTCGCGCGAGGGACAGACAGAGAGGGAGGCGAGCTTAATGCCATTGCGCCCCAATGAACACTCACATATACCAGGGGACGTAGCCGTTTTCCGTGGCGCTGCTGATCGACAGAGTCCAAATGGAATTGGTGTATCCATCACAGTTGCAATTATCGTGCTCTAGTTATTTTCAAGTGCAGAGTGGAGATGCTCTCGTCAGTTTGGGCGCTGCTTTGCTGGCTCGGCGGGCGCAGCTCTCGGCGGCAAACTTACCGCGGCCTCCGTTGCCCGAGGCAAACACAAATATGGAACCCAAACCCTGGCGCCCATTGGTGACGCCCTCAATGAAGGCCCTGGTGGCCATTTCGCCGGGCCCGTCCACAGTTTTGCCATTGTCGTCTGGGCCCCAAGAGGCGGAGTAGATGTGGATGTGTTGGTTGTTNAGGCCAAGACTGCGCGCTTCAACTGCATCTGTGACGTCGCCGTCGAGCATTCTAACTCCGCCAACCTTCGAGTTGTAAGCTATTCCAATTGAGCAAATGTTGTTGTCAGGCACTGCGGCCACCTCGCCCGCGCACCTAGTTCCGTGCCTGTTCGAGTCGTTCGCGTCGTAGCGCGGCATTGGGTCTGCGTCGTCGCCGTTTATGTCGAAGCTGGCCAAGGGGTCCTGCGGGGGCGCCGGCCGAGTGTTAGTGTTGGCTCTTCGAGCTGCGAGCTGCGAGCTGCGAGTTAAAGCGGGCCGGCCAAGGGGGGGGAGGAGGGGTGGCTAGCACGAGGATCGGCATGAAACTCACGTAATTTGCCTGCAAGTCTGGGTGATCCTTCTCGAGTCCGTCGTCCAGTATGGTGATCACAATGCCCTTGCCCGTGTAGCCCATCTTCCAGGCGGCCATCACGTTGAGGTCGAATCCATTTTTGGCGCCGCCGTCCTTTGAGCGAGTGGAGTGGAGTGGAGGGGACAGATAGAGAGATCAGTTGTTTGCTCCCGCTTGGCGCCAAGTTGCTGAGCTGGCCCACAATCCAGCCACTCAATTGCGGCCGCCTGTTGGCAAGCCGTTTCCGGCGCGACAATCTCCGCTCCTCGCTCGTCTCAGCCAGCTTGCTGCCGCTGCCGCTGCTTCCTGTTTGCGCTTGTTCGCCGCCAAACTGGGACTCAAAGTGAAACGCTTCACGCAACGTTGGCGCGCGGAGCTGGCAAAGTTTGCAAATTTCGCCCAACCTAAACAAGAACAAACACGCCCGCCAGCCAGTGAGGCGCAAATGGCGCCCACTTCCGCTTCCGCAAGCCAGGCTGCTCGTTATTGGCGAGATTTGCATACATCGGAGGCCTCTTGTGGCCTCCGCGCAAGCTGGAGGCTGGCGACGAGGGCTTCGTTTGCCCGGCCGGCCGCCAGAAACTGGAGCCGCTCGAGTGGAGCGTCGCCGGCGGGCAAGCCGCTTTGCGCGCCGCTCTGCGACACTGGCGCCATAATTGAATTGGCGCCCGCTTTGGCTGCCGGCCGGCCGGCCCGCCCGCCCGGCTGCCTGACTGGCTGGCTGGCTTCTGGCCCCAATCAGGCCAATGCGCTCGCCCGCCGCTAGGTCAACGCGGCCTCCATTGTTGTCGGCGCTCGCAGGCAATCGAATTGACCTGTTTAATTTAAACGCAGCCAGCAGTGGGCTCAGCTCAGCTCAGCTAGGCTCAGCTCAACAAAACTCAACTCGATAAACAACTCTCCTCTTGATCCGAACGAAAGCGATTGTGGGGAGGCGAGCATAGAGCACAATGGGCAGGTGATAGCGGAGAGTGGAGCAGTTTGGCGCCGCTGGACGCATTCGCTCGGCGGCCCATTTGCATTTGCATTTGCAGCTCCATTCGCGTTCGTGTTCGCGTTTGAGTTTGAGTTCGAGCTTGACTCTGGTGAGTTTGAGTTTCCATTCTGATTGCTGGCCGCCGTCTGTGCGAGCGGCCAGCCAGCCAGCCAGCCGGCGCCACTGGAGCAGGCCGACGCTGGGCTCCCCCAATTTGTTGGAACACTATTTTAAAACAAAACTCGCTTGCCGCTCCTCCTACCTGTTGTGCGGCTCTCCGCGGCTCCTCTGTGTGAAATGCTGTTGATAAACAATTCATTTTCCGCCACTTCAATGGCGGCTCCAACTCGAAAGCAGCAAGCCCATTGTCTTGGCGCGAGCGGCCAGTCGAGCTTGCGAGGAGGACAGATTGTTGGTGGCGGACTTAGGAGTCTAGTTGATTGCTTGGCCGGTCGTGAGTGGAGTCTCAGCGCGCTCCAAGCTGCCCAAGCGACTGGCTGGCCGACTGGAGCCGCTCGCCGAGCTCCAGTTCCAGATTAGAATCTCCCTTTGGAGCCAAATCCAATCAGGAGGCACGGCGAGCGGGCGCCACAGTGGCGCTCTAGTCAGCAGGACAGCGCTGAGCTAAAGTGAACAAGACTCAACCGGTCAAGTTCAGGCGGCTAGTGGAATGATGAAAACTGGAGGCGAATTTGAGAGCGCAAGTCCATTTCAATTACTCGGCCCGCCGTCGAGCCTCGGGTTTCATCCATGGCCGAGTGTGGCGGCCTTTGAATGGTGGGCGCACCTGTCTCGGCGAGCGCCGATGATTGATGCATGCGAAGAGAGTTGGCTGGGCCGAAGTGGCGCCAGTGTGCGCGCACAGAACTCGCCCTGGCCGCACAGTAGATCACACGCAGAGCTCGCGTGATTGGCCGGCCGGCTTGGCGCCTCTCGCGCTGCCCTGCGCCCGAATCCATGCAAATGGGGCGGCCGAGCAGCTTGGCCGGCNAAAGACAATGGGCTTGAGAAGGAGGCGAGCGCGCGGGGGGAGCACGCAAGCAGCGCGGCCGCCAAACTCACGCAGACCAAACCGGCGCCCATGAATCATTTCGTCGCTCGAATTTCACACGACGGAAGTGGGCGCTCGCCGGCCGAGAGGGGCGAGCAGTTGGCGGGGGGGGGGACACTTACCAGATACCACATGAGCGGCCAGCTTGGGTCGTTGAAGGGCACTTGTTTGCCGGTTGCGTTTGCAGCGGGAGCAGCCGCTGCCG